>Ga0272441_10016101_pt1 | contig 10382 bp, 8 predicted proteins | sample SSMProp6N_FD_193582 | JGI IMG/M metagenome (GOLD analysis project Ga0272441, IMG submission 193582) | Marine sediment archaeal communities from Little Sippewissett salt marsh, Falmouth, MA, United States - SSM-Prop-6N | ecosystem: Environmental > Aquatic > Marine > Wetlands > Sediment ... | reverse complement strand
GACGGCGGTGACGGCGGACGCGGCGGCGACGTCATCCTCGTCGCCGACCCCAGTGTCGATACCCTCCTGGATTTCAAGGGACGACACCACTGGATCGCCCCGGCCGGCAGGCACGGCAGCGGCGCCAACCGCACGGGAAAGAGCGGCGACGACCTCGTCGTCCGCGTGCCGCCCGGCACCCAGGTCTTCGACTGCGGCAAGGGACTGCTGATCAAGGACCTCGTCCGCCCGGACGACCGGTTCGTCGTGGCCGCCGGCGGCGGAGGCGGCAAGGGCAATGCCCGCTTCGCCACGCCCACGCGGCAGACGCCCGAGGTGGCCACGCCTGGCGAGGACGGCCAAGAGCGCGACCTCCACCTGGAGCTCAAGCTCATCGCCGACGCCGGCCTCCTGGGCCTGCCCAACGCCGGCAAGAGCACGCTGCTGTCGGTCCTGAGCGCCGCCACGCCGCGCATCGCCGACTACCCTTTCACCACCACGGAGCCGTGCCTGGGCATCGTCGAGGCCGGCCGCGATCGCCGGTTCGTCATGGCCGACCTGCCGGGCCTCATCGCCGGGGCCCACGAGGGCGTCGGCCTGGGTGACCGGTTTCTCAGGCACGTCGAGCGGACCCGCGTGCTCGTCCACCTGGTCGAGGCCCAGCCCGTCGACGGCAGCGACCCCGCCGACAACTACGCCGTCATCCGCCGCGAAATCGCCCGCTACTCCGCCGAACTGGCCTCGCGGCCCGAGATCGTCGTCGTCAGCAAGAGCGACCTGACCGGTGCCGAGTCGGTCCGCGCGCGGCTCCAGGAGCAGCTTGGCCGGCCCGTCCTGGCCCTCAGCGGCGCGACGCACCGCGGATTGAAAGAGCTTGTCGCGGCGATTGTCACTACACTGGACGCTCGGGCGGAGGACGTGGCGTGATGACTCAACCGGCCAGCGATATCCTCTTCGCATGCGACGTCGGCAACACCCGCGCCGCGGTGTCCCTGGTCGTCGGCGGACGCATCGAGCAGGTCGTTCGCGTGCCGCTCGGTGCAATGGACGGTCTGGCCGACTGCCTGCGCCTTGACCCGGCCGCCGCGTGCGATGCCCGGACGGCGCCGGTCATCGCAAGCAGCGTAAACCCGTCGGCGAGCGACCGGCTGCGGGTGCTGGCCGCGGCACTGACGCCAGCGCCGCTGCTCCTGGCCCGAACCGATTTCCCCGTCCCCATCGCCACCAGCGTGGACCATCCTGAGCGGGTCGGCGTGGACCGGCTGCTGGCGGCCCTGGCGGCCTGGGGCGACGGCGGCCGCCCGGTCATCGTTGTCGACGTCGGCACGGCCGTCACCGTCGATGCCGTGGACGCGGCGGGACGCTTTCTGGGCGGCAGCATCCTCCCCGGGCCGTCGCTCGGGGCATGGGCCCTGCAGCAACAGACTGCGGCCCTGCCGGAAGTGAACCTGGCCGCCGGGCCACCGGCCGGCGCGATTGGAAAGAACACCGAGTCGGCGATCCGCGCGGGGCTGGTGCTCGGCACCGCGGGGGCCGTCGAGCGGCTCGTCGCCGAGCAGCGCCGCGCCCTGGGCGGGCTGGCGACGGTCGTCGCTACGGGCGGGGCGCTCGACCTGCTGCGCGCCGCCCTCGGTTGCATCGACGACGTCCGGCCCGACCTCGTCCTCGAAGGCCTGGTCGCCGCGTGGCGCGCCCGCCGATGAGCCCCAGCGAGACCATCTTCGCGGAGCTGACGCCTCCCGGCCGCGGCGGCATCTCGACCCTCGCGCTGCTGGGGCCCGATGCGGCCCGGTCCGTCCGGGCGGTCTTCAAATCCAGGACCGACGCGCCGATCCAGCCCGGCAGGCTCCTCTACGGTCACGTCGTGGACGACGCCGGGTGCGTGCTCGACGAGGTGATCGCCCGGGGCGCGCATGAGGGCGACGGATGGGCGGAGATCGAGATGCACTGTCACGGCGGCCCCGCGGCGGTCCGGGCCGTGGCGTCGCGGCTCGCCGAGGTCGGCCTGCGGCGCGTCGAGTGGCCCGAGTACCTCACCCGACGGGCTGCGCGGCTGGGCACGTCGCGCATCGTGCTGGAATCGGAGCTGCTCCTGCCCGGCCTGACCACGCTGCCTGCCGCCATGCTGGTCGTGGCGCAGCGCAATGGCGTCCTGGCTCGGGCCGTGGACGAGGTCCGCGACCTGGCGGCCTCCGGCGCGGACGCCGACGCCGCGGCTCGGCTCTCCGCGCTGCTGGACGCCTACGAGACCGTCGGTCGTCACGTCGAGCGGCCGCCCCGGGTGGCCATTCTCGGTCCGGCCAACGTCGGTAAGAGCAGCCTGATGAACCGCCTGGTCGGCGGCGAGCGGGCCATCGTCACCGACCTGCCCGGCACGACGCGCGACGTGGTCACCGAACGGTGCGGCCTCGGCGGCCTGCCAGTGGTTCTGGCCGACACGGCGGGCCTCCGCGACGGCGCGGAGTCGGTGGAACAGTTGGGCGTCGAGCGGGCGCGGGCCGAGGCCGTTCATGCCGACGTGCTGCTCTATCTGGTGGACCTGTCGGCCGGCGCGGCGCCCGAAGCGCGACGGGCGATGGCCGAGCGCCCGGCCGCGAGCATCCTGGTCGGCACCAAGGCCGACCTGGCCCGCGCGGGCGACGTGAGTCCGGACGTCGACGTGGCGACCTCCGCCGTCACGGGGCAGGGCCTCGACGAGCTGGTCGAGCGGATCCTCGCGGCGCTGGGATTCCATTGGCCGGCCGAGGGCACCGCGGTGCCGTTCACCCGGCGCCAGGCCGAGGCGCTGCGCGCGGCACGGGATGCGATGGGGCGCGGATGCAGAGAGGCCGCGCTCGCACACCTGGACCACCTGACGGGCCCGTGCGCGGCGACTAGCGGACGAGTTCCCTGAAGGCCCAGATGCCGTCGTTAAAGAGCGCCAGGCCGACGACGCACAGGATCAGGACGAGGCCGGTGCCGATGATGGCCGCGCGCACCTTGCGCGGAATCGGTCTGCGGGCCGCGGCCTCCACGAGCAGCAGCGTGATCTGCCCGCCGTCCAGCGGGGGCACGGGCATGATGTTCAGCAGGGCGATGGCCACGCTGACCATGCCCAGCAGCGAGAAGAAGTGGCCCCATCCGGCCGAGGCCGTCTGGTAGAACGCCACGCCGATGCGCAGCGGGCCCATCAGTTCTTTCGTCTCGACCTGCCGGGTGGTCATGCCCTTCAGGGTGACGTACTGAAGGGCGACGACGCGCTTGATCTTCGTCAGGCCGTAGCCGATGGCCTTCAGCGGATTGCTGAGCTTCAGTTCTTCGGTCAGGTTCTCGTCGAGGGTCACGCCGGCGAAGAACGTCTGGGGCGGCGCCATGCGGGGCGTCACGGTGACCGTCTGCATCTGATCGGCGCCGGGCGCCCGGAAGGCGACCTCGACGGGTTCGCCGCCGGCCTTGTCGAGCTGGGCGAACACCTCGGCCCAGTCGCCGGTGTGCTTTCTGTTGACCTCCACGATGCGCGACCCGTCGGGGATGCCGGCGTCGGTCGCCGGGCCCGTCCTGCCCGCCTGCACCAGGATCGCCTCGTCGGGCGACACCCCGTAGACGATGCCGAGCAGGAGGTAGCCCAGCGTCTCGTCCATCTGGGGCGTGGCTTCCAGGTCGACCGTCTCGCCGTCGCGCCATACGCGAATGGGGATCGGCTTGCCGCCGCTGGCCTGAATGGCCTGGCTGATGTCCTGGCTGCGCGGATGGCGCCGGCCGGCGATCTCGACGATGGTGTCGCCGCTCTTGAGTCCCGCCGCTTCGGCGGCCGACCCGTTGACCACCCTGCTGATCCAGGGCAAGGGCGTGAGGCCGTAGTGCGGCTCCCGGATCGCCGCCGGGTCGACGGCGATCTCGATCCGCTCGATCTGCGGCCCGGTCCGCCGGGCGCCGATCTCGACCGTGGCGGTCGGCCGCTCGACGGTCAGTGTGAACGGCCGGTCCAGCAGCGGCCGGATCAGTTCGCTGCAATGCCCCGCGAAGCGGACCGGCGTGCCGTTGACGGCGACGATCCGGTCGCCCCGTCGGAGGCCGGCCTTCTCGGCCGCACAGCCCTTGTCGAGTTCCCCCATGCGGGTCAGCCACGGCGGGAAGATGCCGAGCTGCGGCAACCCCTTCCCGCCTTCGCGCGTCGAGGCCATCATCACCGGATCGTCGCGGCCCGCGATACGAACCTCGAACCTGTGGCGGGGGTCGTTGATGCCGCCGTACGTGGCCATCAGCCGGATGGCCTCGAACGACTCGACGGCGTCGCCGTCGATGCTCTCGATGCGGTCGCCCGGCTGGAGCCCGGCCGCGCGGGCCGGCGACGGGTCGGACGTGCCGCCGACGACGGGCGACGTGACGTCGACGCCGACGGTCGAGGCGACCAGGTAGATGACCATGGCGCTCAGGACGTTCATGAACACGCCGGCCGACAGGATGGCAACCTGTTTCCACTTCGGGGCGTTGTGGATGGCCCGGGGATCGTCCTTGGCCTCCGGGTCGTCCGGGTCCTCGCCCAGCGGGACAACGTAGCCGCCTATGGGAATGAGGCCCAGCCGGTAGTCGGTCTCGCCGATCTGCCTGTGCAGCACGGTGGGCGGAAATCCCAGGCTGAACGCCTTGACCTTGATCCCGGAGAACTTCGCCGCGAGGAAGTGGCCCAGCTCGTGAATGAACACGATGAAACCGAATCCGAGCACGGCGCCGATCACGTACACAATCTGAGGCATCGCTCAGCTTCCTCTCTGGCCCAGGCGTCGGCCTCGAGAATCGTCCCGAGGTCCGGCGACGGGATGGGGGTATGGTTGCTCAGGGTACGTTCCACGACGTTCACGATTTCGGTAAACGGCAGGTGCCCGCTACGGAAGGCGTCCACGGCCGTCTCGTCGGCCGCGTTGAGCACCGCGCCCGTGGTGCCGCCGGCCGACGCCACCTGGTACCCCAGCCGCATCGCCGGGAACCGGTCCATGTCGCACGCCTCGAACGTCAGCGACCCGACGCCGGCAAGGTCGAGAGGGCTCGACAGCCCCGGCCGCCGCGCGGGGTAGGTCAGGGCATACTGGATGGGCGTCTGCATGTCGGGCGCGCCGAGCTGCGCCACCACCGAGCCGTCCACGAACGCCACCAGCGAATGCACGATCGACTCGGGGTGAATCAGCACGCGAATCTGCCGCGGCTTCAGGTCAAAGAGCCACCGGGCCTCGACGACCTCGAACGCCTTGTTCATGAGCGTCGCCGAGTCGATGGTCACCTTGGGCCCCATCCGCCACGTGGGATGGTCGAGGGCCTCGCGCGGCGTGACGCCGGCTAGCTCGTCGGCGTTTCGGCCGTAGAACGGCCCGCCGCTGGCGGTCAGGGTCACGTGGTCGATCTCGGCCTGCCTGCCGCAGTGCAGGGCCTGGAAAATGGCCGAATGCTCACTGTCGACGGGGAGGATCTCGGCCCCGTGCCGGCGTGCCGTGTCCACGACCAGGTGCCCGGCCATGACGAGGGCTTCCTTGTTGGCCAGCGCCAGGCGTTTGCCCGCCGTGACGGCCGCCAGGGCAGGCGCCAGCCCGACCGCGCCGACCAGGGCCGACAGGACGATGTCGGCCTCGCTCAGCGCGGCCAGCTCTGGGGCCGCATCGACCAGGATCTCCGTCTTCGTCCGCGAGCCCAGCAGGTCGGCCAGCCGCCGCCGCGCATCGGCGTCGCCCACCGACACGGTCGCCGGATGGAACCGGGCTATCTGCTGCGCCAGCAGGTCCACGCTGCCGCGCGCGGCCAGGGCCAGTACGCGGAAGTCGCCGCCCAGGCCCTCGATCACGTCAAGGGCCGCGCGGCCGATCGATCCCGTGGAACCCAGGACAACGACGGTCGGCATCGGCGAACAGTCCCCGTAAGTCCCCGCACCAGCGCGGACAGGTCAGTATACGAGGGCCCGCGCCGGCGGGCAAGGCAAAAGCCCCTCCAGCGCGCCGCCAAGCCCTTCTGCGCGCAAAGGTTACGCCCTTGCGGGAGGCGGGTGGCATGGCGACGCCAGCGGGGTCGCCATGATTCAGGATCGACCACCATGGCGCCCCGCCGGCCTGCCCTGAGCTTGTCGAAGGGAGCCGTGTCGCCACGCCACCTGTCTAACGCGCGAACCGGCGCCGTTCGTGCTCCAGCATGCGGCGTTTGAGGTCGAGGCCCCCGGCGGCGCTGAATCCGCCGAGCGACCCGCCCGTGGCGACCACGCGGTGACAGGGGATCACCAGCGGGATCGGATTGGCGGCCAGCGTGCGGCCGACGGCCCGGGCGGCGCCGGGGTGGCCGGCCCGCCGCGCCAGTTGGCCATAGGTGAGAACCTGTCCTGCCGGTATCCGGCGGCATGCGGCGAGGACCCTCTGCTGGAACTCCGTCCGGTCCGAGAGGCTGATCGGGACCGTGAACCGTGCGGCCCGGCCGGCTGTGTAGTCGGCGATCTCGCGGGCGAGTCGGGGCAGCAGGTTGCGTGCCTGGCGGGCGCCGGGCCAGCGGGCGGCCACCGTGCGCATCAGACATCGCTCGGACCGGTCCGGCAGCAGCGTGCCGACCAGCGCGCCACCCCGGGCGATGGCGGCCATCGTGCCCCACGGCGTCGGCAGCAACCGGTATCGAAGATTGGCTTGCGTCATGGCCTGCATCACGAGGTGCCGCGCATGCGCTGAAGCTCCTCGCGTTCGCGGGCGGCCACGAATCGGACGAGCTTGTTGCGCGTCACCTTGCCTTCGAGAGACTCGTCGAGCTCGGTGAAGACGGCGGCGATGTGCGTGGCGTTGGAGGCGAACCGTGCGACCCGCACGACTCGGGCCGCGAGCTTGACCGGCGGCTCGCCGGGCGACAGGGGCAGCGCGGCGGTCAGCGAGGCGCCCTCTTCGACCGGGCAGCCCTCTGCGTAGGGGTAGAGCAGCCGCATGCCGCCGGCGCTCACGTCGAGGACCTCCATGGACGGCAGCCGGGCCGGCGAGGCCTTCGCGCCAGGCTCCGGCACCGGCCACAGGGACGCCATGAGCTGCGATGTCGGCCCAAGGCTGACGCGATAGTGCCTGCGCCGCTGTCTCAGCTCCAGCGTTTTGGGCCACCGCAGGACCAGGACCGGCATCGCCATGTCGGCCGACAGGGCGATGGACGATCGCTCCTCGACCCGGCTCGCGAACCAGTAGCGGCGCTCCTTGAGACGGAAGTAGACCTCCACGTCCTCTCCGGGGCGAACGGGGACCAGGTGGCCCTGCCGCGACGGGACTTCCACCACCAGCTTCCTCTCGGGCGTCTCGACGAACCGCGAGCGGCACATGTCCTCGCCGGAATCGAGCTGACGGGCCAGGTCCAGCGACTGGTTCCTCTGGGCCGCCTCGCTGAAGATGGCCCGGATGGTGGGCCCGTCGGTTACCTTGATCGAGGCCATGGTTTCACATCTCCTGATTCGCTTGGGCGGGGGTCCCTGTGCCGGCTACGTCCGGTCGCGCAGATAGACCGGGTTGGCGAACACCCAGGGACCGCCCTCCAGTGTGGCTTCAACACGGTACACGCCCGGCCGGTCGATGGCCAGGTCCATTCCGTCGCACGCCTCGCGCGCGGCGATCACCTGGCCGTTGCGGATGACGGTCAGATGGGCCTTGAGCGGCGAGGTGACGGCGAGGCGCCAGCCCGGGCTGTATGAGGCTTCCTGTCCGAAGGAGAGCGTCGCACTGGGTCCGGCGGGACCGGCGGCCTCGACGCGGAACCCCGCGGCGTCGGCCCGGCTGTCCAGAGCGACGAACGCCTTGCCGTCGGCCATGGCGGAGGCCAGCGAGCGCTCCGCCTCGGCCCCGTCGGCGGGCAATTCGGGGCACACCACGTGCGTGCGCAGCGTCCGGAACAGGTCGGCGTGCGGCAGAATCTCGCCCAGCAGCGGGATCAGGCGGGCGTGGTTGTCCAGCGCGCCGATGCCGGCCACGCGGCGCTCCGCGCAAAGGGCGTCCCACAGGCTCAGCGTCTCCGGCCGGGGACCGTGCACGAGCGTCGCATGGTGCCGCCGCAGCCGGAACAGTTGCCACGGGATGACGTAGTCGCAAACGTCGTGCATGTAGGACCAGATCTCGATGCCGCGGAACGCCGTGGTCTGCCAGTCCTCCCACGCGGCGTAGCCGCCGGAGTAGAACCGGATGCGGGCCGGGTGCGGATGGGCGACGAAGCAGAGGGCGCCTTGGCGCGCGGCGGCCTCGATCGCGTCGTGTGCCGAGGCGCGGTCCAGCGCGTCGAGGTCCGTCAGGCCGAACGCGAGGAAGTGGGGGCGGTGCCGCGTGCCGATCTCCGGGGCCGACAGCCTGAGCAGCCCGCCGTCCCAGCCGGTCAGGCCCTCGCGGCGGCAGGCGTCGGTGTTGTGGTCGGTCATGACGAGGAAATCCAGGCCGACCCGCGCGGCGACGGCGAAGATTTCCTCGGCGTGCGTGTGGCCGTCGCTGAAGCGGCTGTGCACGTGAATGCATCCGACGTATTCCCGGTCAGCCATGGGCCTCCGCCTCGTCGTCGATGTGCTCGCGGGCCTCCTTGATGGAGACTTCCGGATGCAGGACGTTGAGCACGCCGCCCGGCAGGACGGCGGCGAACATCGCGGCCCGGAACACCAGGGCCATCGCCAGGGCAAAGGCCAGGGCCTCGAACGCCGTGGGCACGCCGAGAACGTCCGCCGTGAAGTAGCGCTGGCTCAGCCCTTCGATGACGCCCAGGGCGCCGACGCTTGGAAACACCGCCGCGACGATCCAGATGACCGGCATGTAGATGAAGAAGTAGGTCGGCAGCGGATCGAGGCCCAGCGCCCGGGCCGACAGGTACACGCTCGCGATGCTCACCACGTGGGCGCACCACGACAGGACGATGGCCAGCAGCACCTTGCCGTGGTGGTACCGGTACAGGAGCACCGCGGCGCTCAGGCGCGAGAAAAACGCGCGGAACGGCAGCCGGTCCGCCAGGCGGCGCAGGAGCGACCATCGTCGGAGCCTGCGGCTGTACATGAGGGTGGCCATCAGCGCGGCGCCGCCCAGAAACACGAAGATGACCCAGCGCACCTCGCCCAGCGCAGGCGCTCGCCACTTGACCACGAGGGCGCAGACGCACAGCAGGGCCATGCCCAGGATGCCCACCAGCCGGTCGAAGAAAACGGTGGTGACGGCCTCGGTCTTTCGGTGCGTGTGCCTGGCGGCGTAGTAGGCCTTGACGACGTCGCCGCCGGTCACGCCGAGCATGAAGGTGTTGAAGAAGAAGCCGATGTAGGTCAGGCGCCACGCCTCGCCGAACGTCAGGCGGATGCCCTGTACCCTCAGGAGCATTCGCCACCGCCAGGCGCCGAACACCGGCGACAGCGCGTAGGCCAGCGCCGCGGCGATGAACCACGGCCACCCGCCGCCGCGCACGATGTTGGTGAAGACGTGACCGAATCCCTCGGCGATGAACCGCGCGCCGGTCGCCTCGTCGGCCACGTGGACCTGGTCCAGTGGATAGGTGACCGGCTCGGCGCCCGACGGGCGGATGGTCACGCTGTCGGGGCCGCGCCGGACGATCCAGCCGCGCACCGTCGTGCCGTCCGACAACTGGACGCGGTCCAGGAAGTCCACCCGCCAGACGACGTAGGCGACACACAGGGCACTGACGAGGATCCGAACGGCGAGCCAGAGATGTTGCCGGGTTCCTGGGGTCATGGGGCCGCCGGTGATTGCCGCGCTTGACCGCGAATCAGTTCGAGAAACGCCTCCAGGCGGGTTCTGCTGCGGCTGTCGAGCTCACCCGGCCGGTCGTATTCCAGCGTCAGCACGGGAACGCCGACCGCTTCGCGGATCAGCCGGTCCTGGATGTGCCGGAAACAGAAGCTCTGGACGTAGTGAATCAGGCCGTCGATCCTGCGCCGGCCGATCTCCTCGGTTATATCGGCAATCCGGGCCGACACGCCGTAAGGATAGGTGTACCTGAGGTACTGTTCGGTCAGGTTGGCCGATCGGGGCAGCATGGCGAACTGCCGCTGGAACTCGTTGAAGACCACATCGCCCCCGGCTGAGGCCACGAAGTCGTACAGGCCGTCGCAGATGGGCGGGATGCCCAGGTAGCCGAGGCGGATCTCCGGCCGGCGCTCCGGCCGCGCGCGGGCCTCGGCCAGGAAAGCCGCGGCGCGCGACGCGTAGGCGTCCGGGTCGCCGCCGAAGTCGCTGGCTTCGACGAGCCAGGCGTGGTTCTCGCCGCCGGTCGCCTGGCCGGTCTGCCACGTGAGGTCGTCGAGGTCGCGGAGCAGGTCGCGGACGCCGTCGAGCCGCGCCTTCATCCGCTCGCCCTTCGCGCGCGAGGCGCCGAAGACGGCGCCGAAGCTCTGAAGCTCGCTGTCCAGGCGAATCCGCGACGGGGGAAACGGGTACTCGAAGTGGTGTACG
>Ga0272441_10016099_pt1 | contig 10384 bp, 5 predicted proteins | sample SSMProp6N_FD_193582 | JGI IMG/M metagenome (GOLD analysis project Ga0272441, IMG submission 193582) | Marine sediment archaeal communities from Little Sippewissett salt marsh, Falmouth, MA, United States - SSM-Prop-6N | ecosystem: Environmental > Aquatic > Marine > Wetlands > Sediment ... | reverse complement strand
GGATGCGCTGCGGGCCATCGCCCTGGGCGGGAACGTGGTGGCAGGCGCCTACCCGCCTCCGTACGAAGCCGGGCTGGACTTCGGGGCGGAGGCGCATCATAACACGCCGAACATCATCTTCTCCCGCGGCTGCACGGAGCCGAACCGCGACCATCCCCGCTGGGACACGAAGCGGCTGTATGATGCGTGCTGGGAGCTGATCGTGTCGGGCCGGTTGGCGGGCGAGTCGGTGGTGTGCCCCGTGGTGGCGTTCGACGATCTGCTCGATGAGTATCCGCGAATCGCCACGGCGCCGGAGACGAACATCAAGCTGGGCGTGGTGCATCGGCCCTGAAGGAGCGGGAGATAGGAGGGAGCCTCGTCGGCCTTGGCCGCCGGATCGGGACCTCGCTTGAGGCCCGCGGCGCACATCCCGATGTGGAACTGGTTGGCTTTGCGGACACCGAGGAGGCGGTGCGCGACCGCCTGCTTGCAGAGCATGCCGCCGCTAAGCGACAGGTCTCTGCCTCGCCGGTCGCCGCCTACGGCTTGCGCGCCAGGTTCATGTTGTAGACGATCTCTCTCAGCGTGAGCGGGCGATTGTAGATGTACAGCTCATCACGCTGGGTACCCGTCCATTTGCCGTGGTCGCAGCTGATAGGCGAGAAGGACTCGCCGGAGGGTCGTCCGCGGTCCCAAGGAGCGCCGTACCATTCCGCCTTGCCGGGGTCGGCCTTGCAGGCGAGCTTCCCGTCAATGTACAGTTCAAGCCGGCGGGCCTTGATATCCCACAGTGTCGCGAGGTGGCGCCAGGTTTCGACCCAGAGGAACGGGGCTTGTGCGTAGTGGATCTGGTGGCCCATGCCCTGGTAGGTCACCTGGAGATAGCCGGTCTTGCCCTTCCAGGAGCGGTACCGGCGCAGAGTGATGCCGCTCTGGCTTCGAGCGGCAATCTGGGAGAAGCCGCTCATCCCGAACAGGCATTCTCCACGGTTGTTCCACTGCGATGTGCCGACTTTGCAGGTGACGGCGGGGTCGGGCACATAGGTGTTTTCGTTTCGGATGGCCGGGTCTTTACGCACCCAGCAGAGGATCGTCCCCTGTTGATAGTCGATGTTCTTGAACGAGTCGGCCAGGGCGGCGGAGCGTGCGCTGAGGCACCAGCCCTTGACGCCTTCGTTGCTGTAGATACAGGGGGCGCCCGACTGACCGCAGCGGGTGGAACCCGCGGCGCGGTCATAGTTGGCACCCTTTGTCTTGTCGTCCCACGAGGCGTACACCAGCAGTCCCTTGTCATCGAGCGGCTTCGGTGCGACCCGGGCCTCACTCCGGACGACGATCGTGCCCGGAAAGAGCACGTTGACCGCCTCCTTCTCGCCGTCAAACCGGATGAGCGGCTTGATCATCTCGTTCTTCTCGCTGGAGTACTGGGTGTTGACGATCTTGAAGATGAGCGTCTTGGACTCGTGGGTACCGAGCTGAAAGGGCTGCTCCTTGGGCACGGCATGCATCCCGGTCGGCAGGTCAAAGCCGACCACGCCCTTGCAGGGCCCGGCCCTGTGGCTGATGAAGGTGTCCGGCGGTCCGTCGGGCCGATTGCTTCGGCGGTTGTTGATGTGTACGAAGAAATGCTGCTCGCGTCCTTTGGCGAGCGGGATTCGCTGCATGGGGTCCACTTCCACCCTCAGCCGGGGCGCGGCGATCAACTCGAAACCCTCGGCGAGCGTCCGCCCATCCGCAGTGGTCAAGGCCGCCGCCAACGGCACGAACCCGAAGCGGGCGCCGCTGACGGTCTTTGCAGTCGCCTGGATTGTCCGGCCGGCGCCGGCCGCCAGGTCAAAGGGCTTCTCCCCGCCGGTGACCGTCAGTCCCGGGCTGGTAACCCATTCGAGCCGTGCGATCCGGACGGGCTTCGCCGAGGTGTTACGCACATTCAACGCCACGGCCATTTCGTCGGGGATGGTCATGTCGGGCCGATCGGGTTCGAGGCTCATCTTCAGTGGGCCGGTCAGGACGGCCCGCAGGGGGACGTTGACGTAAACGCCATCTTCGTTGCTCGAGGTCGGGCAAGGGACGCCGGTGCACGTGGCGGCTTTGATCGCGACCGATCGAGGCAATTTCAGCGGAAGCGGCGTGAGCAGGAAGGGGGGGAAGGTGTCGCGTTCAACGGCCAGGGTCACGGTGACGGCGTTGCCATCGGCAGGGCTGACGTCCTCGACACTGACCTTCCGGTGCGCGTATTCGTTGGCCCCGATCATGGTTTCGCTGGCGTGCCAGACGAGTTCGTGCTTGCCGAATTTGCCGAGCACGGAAGCGAGTTCGGCGAGGTCGGGCGTCTTGAAATCGCGAAGGCTGAAGCGGACAATCTGTCCGCGTTTCGCCCGTCGCAGTGTACCGCGGAACTGATTGGCCATGATGTGGTAGTAGATGGTTTCGTTGGGGACACGGCGCGAGTTGAGCCGGTTATCGTGGTTTTCTCGGCTGGCCAGCACCGTTGACCTTGGGCGGCCCGGACCGATCTGCTCGCGGCTCAGGTAAATCATGTACGGTTTGTTATCGCTGAGCAGCAGGTAGTTGGAGTCGTGATAGGCGTAGCCGAAGCCGGAGCCGCTGTCGGGATTGCGGTCCACAGGGAACCGCCGGGTGCTGTAGTGCCCGCCGATACTTCCGACGGCGACCAAGCCGTCGGCTTTCTTTCGAAGGACGATGCGGCTGGTGGCGACCGCGTCGAAGGCCTCCTGGATGGTGTTGGCACCGATGTGCGAGGAGTAGGTCCCCTTACCGCCCCAGACGCGCACGCCGACGTCCGCGCCCGACTCTTCCAGATCCTGGATGCGCTCGGTGGAGCTGGCCGGGCTACAATAGACGGTGGTCCGGAAGCCCAGCTTCGAGAGCGCCTCGATGGTCCGGTAGGAACTGGGCCCGCTGTAGGTGAACGCGCAGCGCTTTCCCGAGGGGAACAGGGCGAACGACACGTCGGAGCGCTTCAGAGACGGCTTGTCCTTACATTCCAGTCGGACCTTTAGCCGCAGCAGCGGGCGAGCGGGCGCCGGGGCCTGGCCGGCGCAGACGCGGGGCGTTCCCACGACCAGCCCCAGCAGAACCACCCAGGCGGCTCTTGATGGGAACGGCAACACTCTCTGCATTCTTGTGCCCCTATTCATTCTTCTTCTCCGCCATCGCCTTGGCGACTTCGGCGGCGACTTCGTAGAGCTTTGCGGCCCGGGCTTGCCAGCCGGAGTAGGGCCAGCTCAGTGCCGCGGCGGGATACCCGTGGAAGTTGTAGTTGACCCTGTGCCAGCGCGTCCGTTCGTCGAGCACGGCCTGGGCCTTGGCGGCCAGTTCCTGGCTCAGCGGGCACATCTGCTTGAGGATCAGCAGCTTTTCGAGGAAGATGCGGGCCTCGCATTCCTGGATGTTTTCGCGGACCATCTCGAAGCGGATGGTCGGTGCGGCCCCGTCCGGCCCGGGGTAGAGCAACTGATTGGTGGTGCAGCCGCGGTTGCCCGAGCCGACGTTGGCCGAATGCGGGAAGCGGCTGTAGAGCGTTCGAAGCCGGTAGCCGCCGGGCTTGCGGGGCGGCGGAGCCCAGAAGTCCGCTCCGATCTGCCCCAGCCCGGGGCGGTTCGCCATCATCGTCTGCTCACTCAGGCATCGGAAGCGCGCGTAGGACGCGCGGTCATAGGTTGTGCGGTCCAGCCAAGTCCGCAATCCGCGCCGCACGGCGTAGGTGTGGTTCCAGCCGTAAACGCGCCGCAGCTTCGGGTCCGTGTTGTTGCCGCTCCCCCAGACGTTTGAGGTATAGCGAACGGCGACGGACTCTCCGCCCGAGCAGCGGATGTGATCCACGCCGCTCGGCGCGTGCCGGGCCGCCTGCCAGCCCGCCCTGGGCAGGATGTCCCAGAACACCCGAGCCGTCTTGCGGTCGGGGACGGCATCGGACGCATAGCCGAGCAGGATGCTTCGCCGGTCGATGCCCGCGTTGGTCACGATATCCCGCACCCCCCGGAGCACCGGCCTCCAGAAGGCGACCGACTGGGGCGAGCCGTGTTTGGGGCCGCGCACGTTCTCGATCTTGCCCGACTTCGCATCGCGCACCGACACCCGTGGGCCGCTGTTCCGTTCGCACGGCTGCCAGACGCCGAGCACAACGAAGCGCGGCTTGCCAAGATGCTTGACGGCCTGGGCCACGTACTTCTCCACGCGCGTGAGGTCGTGCGTGCACTTCGCCCACCATTCACCTTTGAGCGGCACCCCTTCGGGCTTGACCCACAGAGCCATCGAGTGGGCATTGCCATATTCCGTCTCGGCCATCAGGTCCATAAAGAGCACCTTGCCGCCGGTCTGAGCGATCAGATCCATGCTCTTTCCGATCAGTTCGAAGTGTCGGTCGGACCACATCGGCACCTTGTAGTGCAGGCCGACGCCTTCCGGCGACTGGATCAGGCCGAACCAGTAGGTAAAATTCGCCGGATCGGGCAGCGTCCAGTCGATCACCTTGAGTTCGACAGGCGTCTGGAAGCCGTCGGCGGGGGCACCTTCACAGGTGATGGTCAGCGTACCGCGGTACTCGCCGGCGGCGGCGTCCTTCGGGATGCGGGCGGTGAGGCACACGCCCTGGACGGCCCCCGGTGTCAGCGGCGGCAGGCCGTCGGTGCTGCGGGCTTTCTGTGATTGGGTCCGCAGCCTGGCGGGCGTCAGTGGCACCTCGGCCGGCGGTGCGTCGAGCAGGGCGTCGTCGCGCGGTCGAGAGCGGGTGGCGCCCCACAGCCGGGCGTACGTCACGCGCACGACAGACGCGGGGAGCTTACCGGCGGCGCCCTTCAGGTCGGTGACGGTCGCCTTCAGACCGCGGATCGGCTTGTCGCTGCTCACGACCACCTTGCCGGAGTAGCAGCCGTTCTTTGCCCCGCTCAGGCGAACGGGGCCCAATGCTTCGTGCGGGTCGCCCCAGGCGCTGGCGGTCACCGCTGCGGCCACGTTGCAGTTCCACACCTGCACGCCGATCGGGCGGACCACGTTGGGGACGATGCCCTCTGCCCCGTCTGCCCGGAGGTGCAGCTCGACCAGACCACAGGTCGACCACGAGACGCGGCCCCGCTGGTTGAAACACTCGGGCGGGTACTTTGCGGCGTGGATCTCGATGGCGAGGACGTTGGTTCCCTTGACCAACAGCTCCGCCGGAATGAGCAGCTTGGTCAGGCGGCGCACGCGCAGCCGGTAGATTCCCTCCTTGGCGATGGTCTTGGTATCGGCGAACCAACTCCAGGGCTTCTTGTCGGGCTTCACGTAGGCCTTGAGCGGGTAAAGGTCGGCTGGCACCCCATGACCCAGGCGCTTGGCCGGCAGGTACTGACGCGTGACCTCCTTGCCGTTGACGTGCACCACCACTCCGCCGCGATAGGCCAGGTCGAGCCACAACGTTTTGACCTTGGCGGGGTCGGTGACCGTGAACTTGCCGCGCAGACTGAGCTGGCGTACGAACGGGCCAGGTGAGCCGCCACCGGCGCGCCCGTCCAACTCTCCGTTCGCGTACTTTGCGAAGAAATGCTGCCGGGGCCACTGAGAGTCGTCGAACTCGACTTCCGTCCATCCCTTGGACGGATACTGGGTGAGGAAATTGAAGACCCCAGTTCCCCGCAGTTCGACGAAGCTGTTCTCAACGTGCCCGGTCGGTGGACCCCAGGAGTGGAGCACGCGCCAGACGCCGCTGCCGTCGAGAACCGCGACCGGCTTCGAGGGAACGGGGCCGGGGGCCGTAGCGGAGTACGCGAGCGTCCCGGCAGTCAGACATAGACAAATGGAAAGAGCCCGGACCGTTGCCGCGCGGTGTTTGGTCACTCCATTGCTCCCTGCAATGCGGCCGGCTCAACGACCAGTGTAGCGCCGCGTGCTGGCCAGCGCAATGGCCCGGGTGCCAGTTCCTCAACTACGGCCCAAGACAGGGCCTATCTCCTGTCGTCTCGAACTTGTATAATTAATTGTTGTGGGTGCGCCCGCGCCCGTCGGACTGACATCCCTTTCGAGGAAGAAGACCGCGTGGCTGCTGAAAAACATGTCGCCAAAGTCCTCGCACTGCTGCTGCTGATCCTGGCACCGAAGGTCCATGCGCTGATCGATCCGAAGTTCACGCCCATTCACCTGGTGGAGCAGTCGGCTCTGATCCTCGAACTCGATCTCAAGCAGGACACGGGTAAGGAACAGTACGTCGGCACGGTCCGGGCGGTCCTCAAAGGCAAGACGGCCCTCAAGGCGCTCACGCTCGACCTTTCGCGGGCGGCAAACGAGCAACACGCCGACGCATTCCGGGGATTAGTCAAGGCGTCCGGCGGCGGACCGGCTCTGTTCTTCGTCGGCCAGTTTCTTGCTGACGACGCCGACGGCCAGGAGTTCAATGACGACCCGCCCCGGAAGGTCGGCTATCTACACGTCGGCTCCAAGTGGTCTGACTTTGAAGCTGGAGAGAACGGCCGCTGGACCCTGACCGTGCTCGCCGGTGCCAAGGAGAAGCTGTGGGCCGGCAGCTCCGACATGCTGCTGCGCACCGTCCACTACATCATCCGGGACGACGATCCACAGGTCCCGGTCAACGCCGGCGTCACCTGGAGCGGCAAGCCGAGCAGGATCGCGAGACGTGCGGGCAAGATACGAGCCGTGCGACCCGTTCATCTCACGGGCAACGGCCCCCTGGCCCTCTTCGTCGCGGCGGACAATGGCGACCGCCTGCTGATCTGCGACCGGAAGACCCGCAAGTTCAAAGACGTGACCGCGGAGAAAAAGCTGCACTCGGCGTCGCGACACTTTGCGTGGGGCGATTTCAACGGCGACGGCACGTTGGACCTCATCAGTCTGAGCGGCGGGGCGCTCAGCCTGTACGCACAGCAGGCGAACGGGACATTCCGTTCAGCGGCCGTGCCCCTCCCCCATGGCACGGTCAACGGCTGCGTCGGGCTGGCATCGCTGGACGGCGGTCGCCACGGGTTCTCCGCCCTGCTGGTCAGTAGACCGTCCGCCCTGACACTGGTTCTGTTCGGGGCGAAGGGCACGCCGACCCTGGCCCCCCTGATCTCGAAGGGCGTTGATGTCGGCAAGTATGGGAAAGCCGGCGCCTCCATCGTCGCCGACTTTGATGGCGACGCCCTGCCCGACGTCATCCAACCCTTCGCCAAGGGCAGCCTGTTCTTCAAAGGGCTGGAGCCCGGCAGGTTCGCACCCGGCGTGGCCTGCCCGATGCGGCTTGGGCCGGGCCGGAGCAACTGGTGCCTCGCGGATTTCGATGGCGACGGTCGGCTCGACATTTTCACCGTCGCCGAAGATGCGTGTCGCATCTGGCAGAACGAAGGCGGCGGCACATTCGCCAACCTGCTCGGCGTCTCGGGCGAGATCGCGTACATCAGCAAACCCGACGGCGTCGATTGCATGGTCGGCGACGTCAACAACGACGGACGGCAGGACGTTCTGATTTGCTACGACACGGAAAGCCCCCAGATCTTCTTCAACCGCGGGTTCCGGAGCTTCGGCCACGCCCACATGCTGGACCTGTCGGAGAAGCAGCTGCTCGAAGCGGCGGAATCCGGGCAGCGCGCCGGCTGCCTGGGCGATTTTGACGGCGACGGCGCCCAGGACATGGTGCTCGCCCTCTCCAACGGGGAGTTGTACGTATTGTTCCGTGACAACCAGGACGGCGCGGCCTGCAATCTCACCGCCCTGCTGCCGGTCAAAGGCGGCCACAAGGGGCCGGTCACGGTGGTCGGCTGGTTAAAAGGCGACCGCGAGCGGGAGAAACAGGATCGATGTCTGGGGGCCTGGAACGTGCTCCCGGGGACCAGCCTCGGGTTCGTCGGGTTGACCGAGCCCGGCCCGGTCACCATCAGGTGGACGCTGCCCGGCGGCAAGAGGCACGAGAAGGACGCCACGGTCGAGGGCGGGGCCGTCCGCGTCGAGATCAAGTGACTCCGCAGGATCGCAGGCGCGGGGGTGTTGGAAGGCGTCCGCCGTCCCAACCGCCGGGACCTTGATCAAAGGTCTCAACGCAGCCCTTCCGGGACATGAGCTTTTACCCCGCTTAAGCGTCGTTTAATGAGGCGGTCAAGCATCCGCCTGGCGGATTCGAAGACTTCCGACATGTCGAGCTTGCTTCCGGTTTTGTGTTTCCCAGGCGTCCCTTCGATAGTGAGCTTGCGAACCAGCACAGCATTCCTCTGCTTTCCCTGTGCCTCTCCAGGTTTGAACCAGGGCGACATGAAAGACCGGGAATGCTTCGCCCTCAATCCGTCACAAATGGAGTTTGTTACTCTCACCAAAGGCGATAGAATAGTCAACAGTGCCGGTGGTGATAGTCGGTCAGGGGCCATCCGGGGAATCCAGTTGACTGGGAAAGGGAGGTGTCGCGATGAACCTGATAGAATCATATCTTGGCCGGATTATCGCAATTGGCGTTATGCTTCTCGCACCCGCCGCTGCTGGGCTCGCCGCTCAAAGCAAGGATAAGCTGCTCACGGATTTTTCGGGTCCTGCGGCTGCCAAGTCTTGGACTGCGGTTAACGACGATGTCATGGGGGGTGTTTCAAAGGGTGGCTTCCGCATTTCCGGCGACAAAACCCTGGTCTTTTCTGGCGAACTCTCATTGAAGAATCGGGGAGGTTTTGCATCCATTCGTTCTCGGCCGGCAGAGCTGAACCTTAGCGGCTATGACACCATCGCAGTGCGTGTCAAAGGGGATGGTCGAACGTACTATCTCAACCTGATGGCTTCTTCTTCCCTACGGTCGGCCGCATCTTATCGCGCTGCTATGCAGACAAAGGCGCGCACATGGCAGGAGATACGTGTGCCGCTGAGCGATTTCAGATACACGGCTTTTGGGCGACGCATCGGCAAGCGTTCTCCCGAGGCAAGCAGAATCCGCAGCGTGGGATTTACGCTGGCCGACAAAAAAGCGGGGCCGTTTCGGTTGGAGGTCGCCTGGATCAAGGCTATGAAAAGCGACCAGGCCGGAACTTCTGATGCTCGTGGACTCGCGAAAGGTTCTGACAAATCCCAAGACATTGTGGACATCGCGATCTCATCGCAATCATTAAAAACCCTCGTGGCCGCAGTCTCTAAAGCGGATCTGGTGAAAACACTGAAAGGCCCCGGACCGTTCACAGTCTTCGCCCCAACGAATGGAGCATTTGCTAAACTTCCCGAAGGTACCCTGGAATCCCTTCTGAAACCGGAAAACAAAGATAAGCTGGTCGAGATTCTGAAGTTCCACCTGGTATCCGGGCGTTGGACCGAAGCCGAGGTGCGAAAATCCCCTGTTGTTGACACGGTTCAGGGCACAAGTCTGCTCTTCAGCCAGGGCCCTCTGGGCATAACGGTAGACGGGGCTTCGGTGGTCCAATCTGACATCCTGGCCAGCAACGGCGTGATTCACGTAATTGACCGGGTGCTTTTGCCAAAAAATATTGTCCAGACGGCCAAGCAGGCGGGACAGTTCAATACGCTCCTGTCGGCCGTCAAGGCTGCGGGACTGGTGGATGCCCTACAGAAGCCAGACGCCAACCTGACTGTTTTTGCCCCGACGGACAAAGCGTTTGAAGCCCTTCCGTCCGGCACCGTTACAGATCTGCTCCGCCCGGCCAGCCGCGACCGTCTGGCAGCCATCCTGAAGTATCACGTCTTGCCATCCCGGCTTCTGCTCACACAAGACAACCTGACAACTCTCCAAGGCGGAACGATTCAGGTCCGCCCGGAGGGCAAAGTGAAGGTCGAACAGGCCAACATCGTGGTGACGGATATCAAGGCGACCAACGGAGTGATCCACGTCATCGACAGCGTGCTGATCCCGGTTTTGCCTGAGCCGACGGCGCGGCGTAAGGCGATGGGCGTAATCGAACTGGCGATTGAACGCGGGGTGCCGCTGTTCAACGACCGAAAGACCGACGCCTGTGCAGCCATCTACGAGGTCACGGCCAAGTCTCTTGTGAGCGGACACCAGGATGCTCTCTCGGACGCGGATCGCGCTCGCCTGAAGAAGGCTCTGACGGACATGCACGATGACCACGGAACGCGGGCGAAAGCGTGGACGCTAAGATACGCTTTGGATGATGTATACAAATCTCTACGCGCGAAAGAATAGAGAGACGACAAGCTCTCCACAGCGCGCGGCGGCGTAGGGGACGATGCCGGTGATCGTTCGCCGCGTCGGGCACAACATCATGCGATGGATTAACGGGTTGGCCTGAAATGCTGGATGCGGTTGTGCCCAGTCAGTTCGACTGGTTCAGGTACAACGCATACACACGCGGCAGTACCTCGCCCGTGCGTTGCAGGCGCACCTGCATCCGTACCGCTTGCCCGGCCAGTTGAGCAAGATCGCGCCCTTCCCATTGGACGGAAGAGCTCAATCCGTCACCGCCCTGAA
>Ga0272441_10016098_pt1 | contig 10384 bp, 3 predicted proteins | sample SSMProp6N_FD_193582 | JGI IMG/M metagenome (GOLD analysis project Ga0272441, IMG submission 193582) | Marine sediment archaeal communities from Little Sippewissett salt marsh, Falmouth, MA, United States - SSM-Prop-6N | ecosystem: Environmental > Aquatic > Marine > Wetlands > Sediment ... | reverse complement strand
AATACTTATAATAAATCTGTTGAAAAAAATTATAGGATACTTAAAAATGAACTCTATAAATTAAATTTTAACCGGGAACTCGAAGTGTTTAATAAGCTAAATAAAAATTCATATAATATTAAAACCAGTAAAAAAATAAAGAAATTCATTGAAAAACAGAAACACTACCTGCAAACCAAACTCAACGATATAAATAGCACAAAAGAAAAAATTACAGCCAATTTAATCAATAATTATGGCTCATCTAAAAAAATAATTAATCTTAAACAAAATTATTATAATGAAAGTATTGCAGATTTGGTATTAAATAAAAATGAATTCAGAGTAATGTATATTACCAGTAATAAAATAATTCAGAAATCATACCCTGTTTATAAAATTCCAGAGTCGAAAAAAGGAAGAGCTCATTTCTTTTCATCAGTAAAAATACTTGGTAATCAATACGTTAAAACATACGTTTTTAATGTAACAGTTATCTGGCTTATGACATTAATATGTTATATTATTCTAATTACCAATAGTTTTGAAAAAATATTGACGTTTATTAATAAAATAAAACTAAAAACTCAAACATAGTTAAAGTATTTTTTTTTATATCTTAGCATTTTATTAAATTAAAAAATTTAATTAAATAAATAATGAAAAACATCAAATACAGTATATTACTATTATGTACACTCATCCTATTTAGCTGTACACAAAAAAAGACCTCCAATGAGCAACAAGATGAAGCTAAAGCAACCTTTGATTCACTAATGCAAGATACTTCCGATATTTTCGATAATTTACAGGTTGTAATGCACCGGTTTCCAACACCAGGAGAAATGTTTGGGGTAATTAAAGAAGGAGGATTACAGTATTATGATAATCTTATTAATGATTATAAAAAATCAGATAACTATTTAAATACGAAAGCCCAAGCACTTAATTTAGGTGTTTATATTGCCGATTTTGCTTATATAGCCTTATTTGGCAGACAAAATGAAACAGTAGTATACCTTGAAGCTATAGAAGATCTGGGAGAAAAAATAAATATTTCGGGCGCAATTAATGAAAGCCTTGTTAAAAGAATTAAATCTAATCTTGGAAATGTTGATTCGTTGGTTAATTTCTCTGATGAAGCATATTTAGATATGTTTTCATATTGCGAAAATAATAACATGCATCCAATAAATGCGTTAATATCTTCAGGAGCATACATCGAGGGCCTATATATTGCTCTTAATAGTATTGATAAATATTCTGAAAATGACCCTGTTTTAGAACAACTTGCCCAGCAAAGATTTACTTTTAAAAATCTTTTAGCATATGTTTCAGACTACCGTAGCGATAAAATTTTAACAGATATTATTATAGAGTTAGAAAAAATTAATTCTATATTCAATTCTCTTGAAGTTGAAAAATCTGTTTCGAAGGTATCATCATCAAAAACAGATAATAAACTAATAATTGGCGGAGGTAAAAAATACAAATTCAATAAAAAACAGTTTAAGGAGTTAAAAACTGTAACCAATAAAATCAGAAACAGTATAACTAATTTATCTTAAGATAATTAATATTATTATGAAATTAATTCGATATTATATATTAGGAACATTTTATGTTCTTTGTTTGTTCAGTTTAAATGCCCAATCGCTTGAATGTAATAACTATCATAAAAGAAGTTTGTGTTATAGAGAAGCATATGCCGAAGGTTTTAATTATTATGGCCAGTCGGCCAGCGCTTTAGCTGAAAAAGGAGTTACATTAACCTATAATGCCGTATTTTATGGAGGAAAAGATTATATTATTAATTTATGCTGTTTGCCTTTATTTGAGCCAGTTCATATGGTAATATATGATGCCGATACTGATGAATTAATTTATGATAATGAAGAAGATGAATATTTAAACAGGGTTGCATTTACAATGGAATTTACAAGGTCTTTACTATTTGAGATAACTGTTATCGGAGATGGATTAACTGATGGTAGTCTTGATAGTAAACGAACATGTGTTGGCATTTTAATTTTATGGCGTAAAGTTCCCAAAATAGGCTTTTAATTACTAAAAGTATTTTAAAAAATAAGTATTAAAATCTGCACCAAAACCTAAATTTATATATATAATATTTCCCTTTAAAGAATTATTTACTTGATAATAATAGGGATGTATCATTCCCAGTTTCAATTTTATTTTCCAATTTATTTCAATAATTCTATCAATTTCTGATTTTTTATTTGTTTTAAAATAATAAATTGATTCTAATCCACTTAAAATTGATAATGCCGGCCCAATATTCTTATCATTTTCCTCATCACCTTCATCTGAGGTTTCTTCTGCATCATAAAGCGACGAAACACCAATACCAACATACGGGTTAACATTAAAAGTTTTATGTAATGATATTTTATATCCTGCTAATACATTTGGGCAAAAAAGATTTAGAGTTGTTCCTTCATTCCAGTCTTTGTTCACATAACTAAAACTGTTTCTGATATTCTGATTGCCCCCAAGTAAAAACCCTAATGATAAAAATATATCTTTATAGTATATTTTTGTTTCAAATCCATAAATAAAAGCATTATAAAAATAATCGCTCAATTGATTTTGCATTTTCATATACCCTGAAAAAACATTGAATCCAAAATCAAAATCAGATTTTTTATATGTTTTCATAATTTTATTTTTTATAAAATTATTATAAGCAGTGCTGGGATATTGATTTAAATATTCGCTTGCAATAATATTTATACTATCCTGATTCAATTTTATATATTCATCATCATTAATAAGATATTTTAATAACAGAAGTAAAAAATCAATTTCTTTTTGATTTAAATCAGATCCAGTTAATTTATTTAATAGTGTATCTTTATTATTATTTGTATGTAATATTAAATATTTTGAAAGATCATCATAAACTGGCATTCTGTTAAAATGCTGAATATTTCTAATTGAATCATGTAAACTCAATTCATTTAAAATTGTAGTGTAATCTCCTGTATAATAACTAATATTCCATTTCTCATATAACCATAATACTTTATTTATATCATTTCCACTATAAATAATATTATCAATTTCTGTTTTAACATCTTCAATATCAAATTTCTCAATTGACTCTAATAAAGATTCTCTTATTTCTTTAATTCCGCTAAGTTGGTCAGTATTCTTTAAAAACTGATTTTGTTGTGCAAAACCATTAGTAAATATTAAGCATATAAATATTACTAATATTAAATGCCTGTTAAAATCCATAAATAAGATATTATTAATGATACATTCATAAATTAAATTACAAAATTTTTAATCAAATTATATATATATTACAGCCAATTTTTAAATTCGTTACACATACCATCCTTTTTATATTAAAATTATTTACATCTATCAAAATTTATTAATATTTATTACCAAAAATGAAACTTGCCATATAATACTATTGTATAATTAAAGATTAATATTTATTTAAATAATTTCATTTTTTATCGTTATGAATTACAAAAAAATACTTCAAAAATATTTTACCCTTTCACTAATATTTTTAAGTATTCAGGCATTTAACCAAACAGGCCCTGGCGGTGTTGGGGCTATTGATGGTAGTTCCCACTTAAAATTATGGTTACGTTCCGATCAAGATGTACAATATAATGCCCTGGATACTGTTACTTCCTGGACTGATTATTCAGGAAATAGCATTGCCTTTGATAGTACTGTTGGCCCAACTTTCTCAAGGAATTATACCAATGGATTTCCTGCCATTTATTTTGGACAGGCAATTTCCGGCTTGCATGTTGAAAATGTAAGTATGACAGATTTATTCTCGGCAGAAGAAAATTCAATTATAATTGTAAAATATTCCAACACCGGAACAGGAACAAGGACTTTCTTTAACTGGGAGACTGCTGCTAGTAATTATGTTAAACTTAACCTTAACTCCAATCTTTTTGAAGCTTATTTTCCGGATAATGCAAATTTTGTTCAGTCTTCCGGTTCGTTTACAGAAAATTTAAATATTATCTCAAATATAATAGATGTTACTAATAATGAACTTTATTTATATCTAAATAGTAACTTAAATGCCTCAAATTTAAGCCATACAGGCACTCCTCTTTCATCCGGTACTGCCGATTTATATCTGGGTACAGCCGATGGCTCTTCAACTAATGGTTGGTTAGGTTATTTAACCGATTTAATAATATTTGATACAATTATTAATTCGGCACAAAGAACTATTATTGAAAATGCCTTAAGTGCTAAATACAACATAACCTTAACCGGTACAGATTATTACGATGGTAATGAAGCATCGCGGGATGATTTTGATATTGATGTAGTTGGAATTGGGCAGGAATCGGATGGTAGCCAGACATCATCCAATTCTCAAGGTTTTATTATTACAACTTCAGGATCAAATTGGGACGATGGGGATTATGTTTTTGCCGGCCATAGTAATATGGAAAACGATGCCACAACTGATGATTGTGCTAATTTAGGAGGTAACTCCGAACGCTGGGCAAGAAGCTGGTATCTCGACAGAATATATACAGGTGATGGCATAGATGTTAAAATTTCCTTTGATTTTAGCGATGGTATTAGTGGAACACCTCCAGCTTCGGCAGCAGATTATCGCTTAATATATCGAGATATCAATTCAGGTGATTTCGATGTAGTAGATATCATTGATTCTGGGATTGTTAATACCGACCAAATATATTTTACAGTTGCTAATGCTAATTTAGATTCTGGATATTACACATTAGGAACAATTAACAAAAATAATTCTCCAGTTACAGGTGGTAATACCTGGTTCAGTTATGTTGATGGTGATTGGGACAACTGGGAATGCTGGACTCTCGATCCGGATGGCTCTTTATTAATAAATCCAACAGAATCATCTCCTGGAGGAAGTGACACTGTTTATATATTAAATGGGAATACAATATCTGCAGCCTTTGATGATATTAGCACATCATACCTTGAAATCAGAAGTGGTGGATCGCTTGATTTAGGTACAACAACAGGCCATGATTTTAACTCAATTAATGGCGCTGGCCAGATTTGGATCGCATCCAATAATTTCCCAGGTGGAGATACCTCTGATTTTATAACACGAGGTACCGTAAAATATTATGGAACCGGAACTTACAATATAACAACACAAACAGCATACTATAATCTCGAAATCGAGATGGATAATTCCGCTGAAACAGTTATAATGATGGATTCATTAACCATTAATAACGACCTGACTATAACCCAGGGAATTTTCCAAATAAATGATAACACCGATGACGTTATTTTAACTTTAACTGTTTTGGGAAATATTGATGTTCAAAGTAATGGTAAATTAACTGTGGGCACAGGTGACCCAACTGCATCTGCCGGTTGGGAAATTAATGGTAATAACTGCGTTTTACCTGATGTAAACAGTCAGGGTGAATATCATAAAATATTTCATCAAATATATGCTTATGGCGACTTAACTAATAATGGTGAGATAAAACTTACAAATCAGTCTCAACCAGATTTCGACAGTTTTACAGCAACAGGAGCTGTCTCTGTTTATATGAAAAATGCCTCAAATAATACAATGAATTTATACGACTCGACTTTTCTATATAATTTAATAATTGATAAAGGTACTGACCAAACTTATATATTGACAATTTATTCGACAGATAGCACATTTTTTAGGCTATACGGGCCAAATAGTGTGGGAAGGTTTACCGGTGGGTTTCAGGCACCGTTTGATGAAGCCGATTTTGAGCAAAGAAAGGCATTATGGATTTACCATGGTACTTTAAAATTAACAGGAAATATATTTATCCCTTCATTAACTGAAGGAGAAAACAAAACTGCTTATGAACAAACAAATGATGCAACCTATGATGTATACGGTGACTTTTCTATTGGTGCAAGTGGTGCCTTATGGATTGCAGGAAACAATGTGAGGGTGTATACTACTGCTGTAGCCGGAGATGTTCCCTGGGGGGCAGACGGAATAAATGATGATGATGGTACGCAAAGCATTACCATTACTGGCCGTTTAAAAATATCTGCCGGAAATTTAAATACACGTAATAGTGCAGGAGTTATATATTTTCCAGGTTATGCAGGGGAATTAATTATAGAAGGTGGCACAATTGATGCTACACAATTCAGGACATCAGGACGTGGAACAGGAAGGTTCACTTATATACAAACAGGAGGGGATTTTATAGTAAGGGGGAATACTACTATTGCTATTACTCCGGTTGATATAAAAAACTCTGAAGGCATATTTAATATGGCAGAAACAGAAACAGTATTCCAAATGTCGGGAGGTAATATTTATATTTATGATAATACTACTGCAGCTTCTGATTTAGAGATAAATTCAGATGAGGGAAATTATTCGGTAACAGGTGGAAAAATAACAATTTCACATGAAGATGGGGAAACCTTTGATATATCAAGCACTTCAAATTTTTGGAACCTTGATATAATTAATTATGATGGTACCGGTAATTTTGAAGTGAACCTGGACGATGATTTAATCATTTCCAATGATCTGTTTATTGACGATTATACTACATTCGATTTCGACAATGGTGGAGATCATTCCTTGTATATTGGTGGAAATCTGACTATAGGTTCTACAGCCGGGACAAATAACGCGAATTTTGGAGCTGGCGCAAATACAACTTTATATTTTATTGGTTCAGGCAATTCAATAATAACTATAGCTAATACCGGAACTGCAAATGTTTTCGATCCAGAATATATGGTTATTAATAAAGATGTTACTAGTGCATATGTTCAAATTTCCAGCCCGGGAAGAACAGAAAGTGCTGCTGCTTTAATTGATAACGATTTTACTATTAATAAAGGAATATTTGATTATGGCCCATTTACAATTGAAGTGCAAGGAGATTTAAACAACAGTGGAACAATGGGTACAGATACAGCTTCAGGATTAATTTTGCTAACCAATAGTGATGCCCAGCAAACCATAACTACTGCAGTAGCTGGAAATCCGACTTACGGACATATAGAATTAAATGATGCAAATGATGCTGCCCTTGTTGGTAATGCTTTTTTTAACTATTTTACATTATCCTTAGGAGTACTAAATATTGGAGATTACAGGCTTACTGTTGATACTAATATTATTGATGGCTCGAGCTTTGGTACAGGAACTATGATTGCAACAAATGGAGGACATGGTGCACGAGGAGTAAAACTAAGGCTAGATGGTAGTTATGATAATACGGATCTTATTGATATACCGGTTGGTACAATAGACGGAGCAATAATAGACTATGCTAATATTGAACTTGATTTTCAAGCTACAATGACAATTACAGGTACTATAAATGTTACTCCTGTACACAAAGAACATCCGGCACACAGACCTCCTGGTGGCTCATTGTCTTACCTCACTTATTACTGGAAATTAGAAGCTTCTGATGATTTAAACGGCACAACAAATATTGATCTATATTTTTATAATGATACTACATATTCTGGTGGTAATAGACGTGAACAATATTATAATGGAACTGATTGGACTAGTGAAAATGCTCCTGCATTGCCTGGTTCTCCTTTAAGTTTTACTGGTTCGGAATTAATTACAGGTGAATTTACTGCAGGAAGTAATGGAATTTTTAATCAACCAGCAACTGTTTATTCAAATGGGACTGGTGGCGGAAATTGGTCAGGCAGTGGATGGAATGGAGGAGCAGCTCCAAATTCATATGATTTTGCCATTATATTAGATGGAGATATTGTAACAATGGACGGTGATGATAATGATGCAGCTTCATTAACAATATATAATGGTGGTGTTTTGGATATTGGCACAACTGAAGATCACGATCTGATAAAAGTTTTAGGGGGTGGGAAAATTCAGATTAATTATAATAGTGGGGAAATCCCTAACGGAGATTTTGATGGCTTCATGTTAAATGATTCAGCAACATGGGAATATTATGGAGCTAATACATATACTATGGCGGGAGATTTTGTTAATTATCCCAATTTAATTGTAACAGGTAATGGTTCAAATCCTAAAACTTTTCCAAATCAAGATATTGTAGTACAACAAAATCTATATGTGGATGGTGAAAAACTTATCTTGGATGATAATAATGATATTGAAGTATATGATAGTATTATTATCGATAATGCTGGTGTGCTTGAGTTTCAAAATAATACTGGTCAAACTACTGTTACTGTATATAAATCTATAGATTTGGCCCCGGATGGATCAACCGATGCCAATACCATACAGGTAGAGTCTGGTGGAGCATATTCTGATCATCACAGCTTAATTGTTGAAGAAGATATTATAATGAACAATAATGCTAATATAACTCTCTTCAGAAACGACGATGATAAAGCTATTGATTTATATTTCCAGGGAGATTCCAATTCCACAATTACCAGTTCAACAAGCACCGATATTGATTTGAACAACTTATATATTCAAAAAGACCTTTTATCAGATACAGTAACTATAAGTAGTGATTTTGATTTGGGAGATAGTACTATTGATATTTCTTCTGGTACTTTTATAATTAATAATAGTAACATTGATATTTACCCTTCAAAAAATAATGTCGACTTTAATATACCAACTAATGGTGCTTTAATAATTTCAAATGGTACTGTAAATTTATCAGGTAGTAGTTCAGGTATTACTTTGAATGGAAAACTTGGACTTGAAAACAATAGCCAATTACTAATGGCAAATAGTACTGATGATAACTATATTGAATACTCCTCTTCAGGAAGTTCAGAAATAAATATCTCTGATAATGCAATTTTAACTGTTGGATCGCAAATTAGGAGAAATTTAATTACTTCAGCAGGAATGTTAAATTATACGCAAACCGGCGGAACTGTTACAGTTGGAAATAATTCTGCTCCTGAATCAAGCCGGGGCGTATTGGAAGTTTTAAATACAGGTAGTAATTTTACTTTTTCTGGTGGTGATTTAATAATTGCCCGAGGATCAAGTACATCGGCTGCATCATTATATCTCGATCCTGCGTCCAGCAGTGTTTCATCTGGTGCATACATTACTTTCGGAAAAGCCGGCACTACACCTAATGCTGATGAAATTGGTATGTTTATTAATTGTCCTGTTAAAAATATTCGTACAATTAATCCTGATGTTACCGGGCCAACTGATTCAACATTCGAAGCCAAAATATATACTGTTTCCCCTACCCTCGATACTTTAAATATAGCAGCTAACACAACTTTTAATTGCAATTCAATCCAGTTATTTATTGAAGGCGATTATATTAATTCAGGAACATTTAATGGTAATAATAACACCACTAAATTTACTGGCACAAAGCAATATCTTACATCTACAGGAACGTCTAATTTTTATAATTTATCATTTTTCTCCACTGATACTGCTTTTGTTAATAATGATATTACTATAAACAATAATCTAACTATTGGTTCAGGGGTTGTATTAAGCGATGAGCAAAATACTATTCGCTTATTAGGTAATTTTACCAATGCCGGGGTACATTATAGTCCTAATTCAAGTGTTGGTGGTGTTTGGTTAAATGGCACAAGCCAACAAGACCTTTATGGCTCAGGTACTTATGGTAGCCTGGATATTGATAATGCACAAGGTGTTCAAATTAACAGCGACTTTATCCTTGTTAATAATACACTAACCTTTACAAACGGTAATTTCTATATTAATGAATATTCATTTACTATGGGCGCAAGCAGTACAATTGATGTTGTTAGAAGTTTTAGCAAATCAAAAATGATTGTAACAAATGGTGCAACAAGCGATAAAGGTGTAACCAAAAATTTAAACAGCGGATCATCAACAAATATTTTAATTCCGTTTGGTACTATTAATTCTTATACACCTGTTACTATTAATAGCATTTCATCATTGTCACCAGGTTCTATTACTTTCAAACCTATAAGTATTGCCCATCCAACTGCAGATTATCCTGATATAGTTTTACAATATTACTGGAAATTGTCGCATAATAATTTAACAAACATTTCATCAAGTTTGCAATTTAAATATGTTGAATCTGACGTTTCGGTTGCACGAAGTAATGTAGAATCGGACTATATTCCGGCATTTCTTGAAGATGCATCTTGGGCAAAATACGGAACCGATGATGTAAACACTACAAACAATACGATTGATTTTAGCTTCTTTAGCCGTTCATCCATTGAAGGAGATTATACGTGTGGTATTGATACAGGTATTCCGGATAATGTACCGGTTTATGTTACAACCGGCACGGGCGATGGTACCTGGGAAGATCCTAATTCATGGCAAATTGAAGGTGGAGGAGCTGCTACCTCCTATCCTGATGGATATATTGTAAAAATAAACCATGATCTAACAATTTCAGCAAACCTAAAA
>Ga0272441_10016097_pt1 | contig 10384 bp, 9 predicted proteins | sample SSMProp6N_FD_193582 | JGI IMG/M metagenome (GOLD analysis project Ga0272441, IMG submission 193582) | Marine sediment archaeal communities from Little Sippewissett salt marsh, Falmouth, MA, United States - SSM-Prop-6N | ecosystem: Environmental > Aquatic > Marine > Wetlands > Sediment ... | reverse complement strand
ATTATCAATCGAAGGCGAGCCGGTCTGATAAACTCGAAATTTCTCCTCGCCCAGCCCGATAAGTCGCTCTTTGGCGGCCTTTGTCGCCGCAAAATGAACGTGCGCCAACTTGCTGATGGCGTCCCGATACGCATCGTCCTGCACCCCCGCCGCCACGTCGCCCCCGTGAATATGCCCCAGCACCAATTGGCTCGCCGTCGCCGCCGCCGCCCCGGCGAACGCCTCGATCCGGTCTCCCAGTACTAATACCACCTCGCTGCCCAACTGATAAAATTCTTCCGACATTTTCGTAATCGCCCGCCCCAGCCCCATGCTCTGCCCGATAACATCATCCTTTTCCCCCTGTAGCTTCACCCGCGCATCGATCCGCCACCCGTCCGCCTCGATCTCCTTGACCGTATAACCGAACCGCCGCAGCAAATGCATCCCCGTCACCACCAACTGCAACCCCAAACCCTCATGCCCATCAATCCCCGCCATCACCGGCCGCAACAACCCATACTCCGAACGAGTACCCGTCACCACCACCACCCGACGCTTTTTACCAGTTTTTGTATTATTCTTCATCCCATTGTATCTCTTTAAACCAGGCTTTATCTCGAACACTCACAAAATCTTTATCTTTATATGCATATTCGTATGTATCTAAATTTCCGGTATCCTGACCGACTAATAACCAGTTACGGCATTCTTCCTCATGTCCCATTAATGCTGCGATGCTTGCTAGAAAGTACGATGCTGAACCTTTTTCCAATTCTTCTGCTTCGAGATATTTCTCAACTGCTTTATTATAAAATTCCTCCTGTTCTTGTCCACTTCGTAAACCGGCCTTCTCATGAAAACACGCACCTAATCCTGATATCGCTCTTGTATTCTTTGGTTCGTATTGAAGAACTTGTATAAATTTATCAAATATCTTATCGAGTAAAATATTCGCTTCGTCCCCACTTACTTTGTCGGCTTGCTCGAAAAGCGCCATCCCCCATGAAATTAAGGCGTTACAATTTGACGGCTCGAGTTCGATAACTTTTTCCCAACACTCCGCTTCAAGCTCATAGTTTTTATTTTCTTTCGCATTTTCGGCTTTTAATTCCAATAATCCGACCGTCGATCTCGCATAATTCAGATTTTTACGATTACGAATAATCCAATAAATAAAGTAATATGTTATCAGGAGATTAATAACAACATTACTTATATCTCCTAATCTAACCTCTTCGGCAATTCTCAATTCTACAATATCGATCGCTGACAGGGTGATCCAAAATAACATACCTATGATTAGAAAATAATAATAGCTTGTAACTAAACATTTTATTTTTAGATCGGATTTCTCAAAATCATATTTCTTAAATACATGTTTCCTTATTAAAGATGGAAATATAATGGGCGGCATTAGTAAGATTAATGCAACCCACCGGACTATAAAAAATTCCGCCCAGCCTCGATAATAATCTCTACCCCAAACTATATCTAATATTATAAATGCTACAACAATAAGCAGTGCTATATAACCAACATAACCGGTTGATTTTTCTTTCACTGTCATTCCCCATTAGTATTGATTAAGTAGATATAGAGTTTTATTTATTGCTTTCCCAAATCCGGATTAAGTTGGAGAATGGCCCCATGTATTCTCCGGGCGGCTTCCACTGCGACTTGGGCTTCTTCCGAGGTAACATGTTTAATGCCGCCGTAATCGCCCATATCGCGCAACTCCCAGAGCGTATCAAAGTCGGCGCCCAGATCTACGCTCCAAATGCCCGTTTTGACCAGGTCCCGGTGTACGGCGCTGCGCACCGCGCTGTGTCGCGTAAAAGTTTGACCCCGTAAAACCAAAGCTGCCGATACCGCATGAAAAGCTGCATAATAAGCACGCGAAGCCGCATCGTCGGGGCTTAACTGCAACAAAGCCTCCGCCGAGCGCAGCGCGTTGTCGGCTCGCTTCCACAAATCACGGGCGTAGTCCACACTCATAATCGTATCCCTTCTCGCAGCACCGTATCATAAAACGGACAAACCCCTGCTCGGTAATCCCGGGCATCGACGCACTTGGGGCTCATACATCGTCCCAGCCGTAAGGAAAGCGGATACAACGCCCGAATCCCCGCCCGAATATCCTCCCACAAATGCACCGGCCCCTTCAAAACCACTAACAGATCAATGTCGCTGTCCGCTCCTGCCGTGCCTCGCGCCTCGGAACCGTACAAATAGACCTCTTCCAGCCGATCCTGATACGTCTGTTCCAGATGATACTTAATCTCAGATAATTCCGCTTTGCTTGGCATCTTGGTTCTCGCGACCGGTTATTCCCGGTGATTACGTTCACAAATAGATCATTTTTATCATTTAATCACTCATAGTGTACAACCGGCAAAATCATTCTTCCACCCTTTTATTGGCCCTTAAAACATACATCGACTTCCTGCAATATTCCGCCGGCTTCTATATCATTGCAAGCCTGGCACCCGACCACTTCTTCCAGCCGTTCAACCGGTATTCCCGTTCCCGGTCGTTTAAGGGTTAAATTATCCCAAGTGAATTTCTCCCCGGCTTTGATAGGTATTTTCGCCACTACGCTCATCCGCGCCGCTTCTTTCATCTTTAACTCATCGGGTGTTGGTTCTTTTGTGCCGTTGCCGACGGCCTGTGCCGCCTGGCGCGCCTGCCTGATATATTCGGCCAACTCCTTTGGCTCCAGGCTCATCTTATGGTCCGGTCCTTCCATTTTCTTATCCAGCGTCAAATGCTTCTCCAAGATCACCGCCCCTGCCGCTGCCGCCCACGCCCCGGTCGTCGTCTCCAACGTATGATCCGAAAAACCCACCGGCTGCTTGAACTCCTGCGCCAATGTCTCTATTGCCTTCAAATTTACCTTCTCCAGCGGCGTCGGATACAGACTCACACAATGCAGCACCGCCAATTCCACACACCCTGCCCCGCGCAGTCGCCGCAACGTCCCCCGCACTTCCTCCATATCCGCCATCCCCGTCGAAACAATTACCGGCAATCCCGTCTCCCCCATCGCCTCCAGCAAAGGTCCCACTCCCAAATTACCCGATCCCACCTTAAACGCCCCCACTTCCAACTCCGCTAGCGCCCTTACCCATCCCTCCGAAAACGGCGTCACCAGAAAATCAATCCCCACCTCCTCACAATATTCCTTGATCTTTCGAAAATCATCTATCTCCAACTCAACCCGCTGCAACATCTCAAATTGACTTTCGCCTTCGGTTCCACATTCCTGCTGGTAATCCGCTTTCGCTGCCTCTTTGGTCACCATTTCATCCGCCGTAAAAGCCTGAAACTTCACACAATCCGCCCCTGCCGCCTTGGCCGCCTCCACCAGCTTTAGCGCCGTCTCCACCTTCCCGTTATGGTTCACCCCCGCCTCAGCGATCACATAAGGCTTAACCGTGCCGTTGACCCATCCCGGCTTCTTTCTATCGCAATCAACCCTACTTTCACCGATTCCCTCATTAAATCCATGCCGCCGCCGGTGCGCCTGCAGCGCCGCCGACTGCATCTGCTCGGTCGCCTTGGCATACAACGCCTCCCCATACAATTCCCGCTCCTGCTGCTCCACTTCCTCAGCGCTGGGCGGCCTATAATTCCGCCCCGCCATCTCCAGCGCCTCCGCCCGCAGCGACATCAACTCCTCATCGCTCATCTCCGTTAAATTCACCGTCAAATCCACCGCATCGCTCAACTCCAGCACAAACGCCTCTTCGCTGCCATACTGCTCCTTAAACCGCGCGCTACCCTTCACCTGCTCGTACAACTCCGTCCCCGGATACGGACACGTAAACATCAGCGCCGACAGCGGTATATTCATCTCCCGGCAAAACTCCACCGTCTCCATCACCGTCGCCCGCGTCTCCCCCGGGTACCCAATCATAAACGACACCGGACACCGCAAGCCCGCCGCCCGTGTATTCTCAATCGCCTGTCGCGCCTGCTCCCGCGTCGCCCGCTTGCTCATCGCCGCCAAAATCACATCCGATCCGCTCTCTATCCCATAGCTCACCGATACGCACCCGCTCGACCGCATCCGCTTGAGCATCGCGGTGTCGCACACCGTCGCCCGCCCCGTACAACTCCACCGCACCGACTGCAAACTCGTCTTATGATCGATTAAATCACAAATATCGTACACCCGCTGCTTATCCACTACAAAACAGTCATCCTGAAAACTAATAAAATCCACATTGTAGTTCCGCTTCAACGCCTCCATCTCGCCCACCACCAACTCCGCGCTCCGCTTGCGATAATTCCGCCCGAATATCCGGTAACAATAAGAGCACGTAAACGGACACCCCCGCGAACTGATTATATCCACGTCCTTGCCCACCCCCACAATCGGATTCTCCAAATACACCCGCATCGGAAACAAATCCCAAGCCGGATAAGGCAGCACGTCCAGATCCGCAATCAACGCCCGTTCGTTCGTCCGCACCACCTCCCCATCTCGCATAAACGCCAGCCCCGCTATATCGTCCAGCTTCTCTCTATTCAACAGCGCCGGCATCAGCTCCAGCACCGTATCGTCCGCTTCCCCCACGGCCATCACATCAATATCCAAGCCCCGCAGCGCCGTCTCGATAACACTCGTCCCTACTGACCCCCCCAGCACAATAGGCCGCTCCGGCTGCAAACGCCGTATCTTACCGCTCATCCGCTTGATCCACCCATACGTAGTAATCAACCCCCCGATCCCCACCACCTTCGGATCATACTCACCAATCTGCTCCAACACCTCCTTGTCGCTCAGCCGCAGACCGTTGGCGTCGATCACCGCCACCCGATACCCCGCAATCCGCAGCCGCGCCGCAATAAATCCCAGCCCTGTCGGAAAATTCCGCGGCCGATCCCACTGCCGGATCGGCGGAAATATCAAAACTATGTCATATCCTTTATGGGCCATATTCAATTATATCCCCGCTTTCTCTCGCAGCGCCGCCTCGGCCACCAATAAATCACGAAACGTGTCAATATCCACCGTCTCATGAGGCGCCTGTTCTATGCCACGACGATCTGTTCCCCAAAAAGCATGCGGATCGGAATTGCCTTCCGCATTCATCAATACCTCATATTTCACTACACCTGCAGCCGAATCAATCGCATAAAGCGGCGGCAGGTCTTGACGGCGATATATTGGTTCATCTTCATATTTACTAATTTGGTCCACTTCCATCCGATACAACCAAAAAGGATGATATTTCCCCACCGGAGTCAATGTCTGCAACGAATCCCCGCCTTCTTCGATTAAATGATGTATCGCTTGATCGATGACGCCATCGGCACGCACCGGCACATTCGCATAAAGCAACACCACATAATCCGGCTTATAGTTCTTCGTTCTTTCCAGTTCTCGACAGGCATGACGCATCACATCATCAATCCGCGCCTCGTCGCCCGCCAGTTCCGCCGGCCGATCTGTAAATTCCAACTTACCCCTATAATTTTCGCATATTTGTTTAACCTTAAGATCGTCGCTGGACACAACAATGCGATCTATCCTCTTCGCCGCCAATGCATCCTCAATAGTATATTCAATCACCGCCTTACCGCACAAATCTGCAGTATTCTTACTCGGCACTCCCTTACTGCCTTTTCTGGCCGGAATTATCCCCAATATCTTCATAAATTTTCCCCTTGATAATTCTTCATCCTATTTAGTATTCCTTCAATCTTTAACCTTCGTCCTTCAGCCTTCCTTTAACCTTTAACCTTTTTCTCATCGATCCAATCAATCACGCCGCAATAACTCAATCCAACATTCAAAATCCAAAATTATTTTATAACCTCTCCTTCCTTCGCCCACTTCGACTGCTGCAGCGCCGCCACGATCAATTGCAAATAATCCACCTCGCCCGCCATTTTGCTTCCACGGGAACCACCGCAAGCAAATCGGATGCCTCGTTCGTAAATCTATTATAATTATACACCATCCGCCCGCTCTGTATTGCAAACCACCCGCCCACCAAAATCAATCCCAGCGATACTCCCAACTGCACCCAACTAGTCTGACCACGCCCGGCCTGTTTCTCCTCCTCCGACGATTCAACCTCTTCCACCATTATCTATCCTTTTTTCAATCCAAAATTCAAAATCCAAAATCCAACATTTCTACCTGTGCCACTCCGAACAAGCGCCGCATAACCCAAATTTACCATACTCTCCGTCTGCGTGAGCCTTCCGCAGCGCCTCCATCGGCGCCGACCTCCAGATGTCCGATAGCCGGTCATTATGCACATTGCCAACCGCATAATCACCCTTAAAATCCTGCCGGCAGGTCGTCACCGTGCCATCGACCCATATCGTCATGCACCGTTGCGGCTTCCCGCAGGCATATCGTTCCGGCGGCGCCATCTCCATCACCGCCTTATCCTCGACCTGTCCGGCATAATTATTATACCCCTCGATTACCGCCGCCCCCGAACGCCCCAGCCAACGATCATAAAACGCCTCCATCTCCGCCAGCGTATCCCGCGACTTCACCAAATGCGGCACAACCATAGGCCCCTTCCCGCCCTTCGCCTTACGCCTGTCAATAAACGCCTCAATCTGTTCAACCACTTGTTCATATCCACCAAGCCCTACAAATACTTCTTTGTCATTCCCGCTCCCTCTGTCATTCCCGCTCCCTCTGTCATTCCCGCCCCCTCTGTCATTCCCGCGAAAGCGGGAATCCATTCCTCCGTCCACCCTGTTCGCCCCCTTTACCAACCGATACCCCTCCTCACTATTCGCATCCAGATGTACGCTAATCACATCCACCGCCGATTCCAGCAGCATCTCCGCTATTTCCCCCGTCAACCTCAAGCCGTCCGTCTCGATATTAATCCCAAACACCCCGGCATCCTTTGCCGCCTCAATCATCGCCCCCAACTCCCGATGCGCCAAGGGCTCACCTATCCCACCTATAGTAATACAAACATCATCATATTCACCCAAGCCTGCCATAATGCTCACAAAAGTGTTAAGTGACATATTCCCTTGCCCCTTGCCCGTTACCTCTTGCCCCTCAATTCTAATACTTGGCTCCATACTAACATCTATCTCTATTTCCCGTGGCAACGACGCTGATGTAAGTCCTTTCTTTTCAATATGTTCGACCACTTCCCGCGCCGACCATTCCTCCGGCTGACCGCCTCCCTCCCACAACCTCTCCAGCACCTCAAAACTCCGCTGCGTATCCGCCAGGTATCGAAACCGGCTCGACCACAATGCCGTCTCCACCCGGAAATTGCTGTCCATGATGATATAATCCATGTGTGGACTCGCCGGATTGTAAGCCAGCGAATCGCCAATATGCCAGCCGTTCGCGACCAAATCACCCAGTAAATCCAGACGATACACACAACCCAACAATCCCGGCGCCGCCTGCGAAAACGTAAACCGCATTGTTTCATTATGCTGATGATGATGTAACAGCATCTCATCCAACAACTTAGGATCGACGAATACCGCTTCCGCCGGAACCGCAACCACCGAATAAACGCCCCGCTCTCTGGCAATCGCCACCATCTCCGCCGTAAACACCTGCTCGTCATAAACCGTCGCCTCATGGATCCCGCCCCGCCAGCTTTCCAACGCCCATTTCCGCCGCGGAATATAAGCATTCATCCCCACCCTCTCTTTCAAACCGATTACTTCCGCCCTTGTCCCCGCCGCCAATGACGCCACCTGTCCCACCTGCTCCCCCCAACAAAAAACCAATATCTCCGCCACCTCCTGTGCTTTTTCCAAACGCTCTAAAGTCTGCCGCAATACACACTTACCACCCAACTCATCAGCAATTCGCGAACGCAATCCCAACGCCCCCACCTCCATATCCGCCACCATAAACACGGCATTCTTACGATTTATATCATTCACCTAAATGTATCTCTTTTGTAGGGTGGGCTCTTAGCCCACCATTTTCCTAGCACAATTCATAACACTCACAATCCCACCCCATCTCTGATCGCCTCAAATCCAACTCGTCAATATACTCGTCCAGCAGAGGATACTTTTTCGGAAAGGACAGATATTCTCGAAAATTTTCATCCAAAGATGACGCCTTGCCCTTGGCGAAATCCAGTAACTCCTTGACAAATCTGTCTTTATCATCTGCGATGGTAGGCAATACATTTCTCCGAAGATGTATTAAACCGTTAATGCGCTGTAATTCCGGATAACCCGCACTCTTTTTACGGATATATCCGCCCAACTTAAACCGCTGGTCCTCCAGACCGGCGCGATCAAAACAGTTTTCCTTACGTTCGCTTGTCTGAATCATAGCTATTACCTTTAGGACTTAAATTATTGAAAATTCGTCATTTAACCTTAATTGAAAATTCAAAACTCGTCATGGAAAATTACTTTCCATCGTTTCAGTTAAACGGTTCTGACATTCTTTGAGCATCGAAATCATTCTCTCGCACCCCTTATTGACTTCCCCTACATATCCGATGTCGCGTCGTAACTGATGTCGCTGCAATTCTTTACCTTCGTGGTGATCCACGCCGATGGTGCGGTCCTGCCGAAAGCGAAACATCTCGGCGCTTTGGCCGACAAAAGACGCCAACCGGTGCGTATCCATCCGGTGCTTGACTTGGGTTCTTAATTCGTCCAGTCGAATCATTTTCTGGTTTAGTTGGGGCTGATCGTCCACCAGATCGATCATTTCCCGCACTATCGCCAGCGTTTCTTCGCCTATTCCCACAAATTCCTCCAGGTCCTTGATTCGGCGCAATACCGCTTCCCGGGCGGGTATAAGCTTGTCCCGGTTAATTTTCATATCGGCGCGATAAGCGAATAACTCTTTGTCAATATGGTGTTTACAATACTTATCCGCGGCTTCTTTGAGGCTCAACGTGGTGCAAAATTGTTTTTTGGCGCCGCCTTCGGAGGCGTCGATGACTTCGGCGGGGCATTGGGCGAAGTCTTTTTCAAACTGCTGGATGTAGGTGAACATCTGCTCGTCGGTGTATATTTTCTTGCCGTGAATATCGAGTACTTCGCGTAACGTGCCGCGGTTGCGGACGATGCGCTCCCATTCTTTCATTTCCACGGTGCAAAAACGATTCAGTTCGGGTTTCCAGGTCTTGTGGAGCGCCATGCCGGGACTGTAATAGACGTTATCAGTGAAGGCTAAATCCTGGCCGATAAAGATGACAGGGTCGGCCCCGATATATTGCGCCAGATAAAACGCCAAATGCGCCACCGTCGTCCCGGCCGGCAGCATATCGTGATCGTCGGGCATATCCCGCAGGGCCACCTGGTATAACTCACTGCCCAATAATGATATAGGGCCCCTGATGCGATAGTAATCTATCACGTTCCAGTTGGCTTTGGGTTCGGCGATTAGGTGTATATCGCTGAGGTCCTCCAGGCCTTCGAAGAATTGTTTGCTGATTTCGTGATAGTCCAGGCTGGTGACAAAATCGGGACGTATGCCTTCTGCCAGCAAGGGTTTAAGCGTCGTCTGGACGGCGATGACCACCACTTTATCTCGGATTTCCTTTAACAGTTTGATATTACGCCGCAGCGACGGTCCGGCCGAGACCACCACCGCCGGCAACTGGTTAAATCGTCCCTGTAGGATATTGATAGGGGGAGTCGTGATGTAAGTCGGCAGGTTATAAAGTATGTTCTTGCAGGTATTTATCGAGTTGCCAATCAGGGTGACCAGGGTGGTTCGCTGATAGGCGGCGTATTCGCTGATTAACTTGTGGGCGGTGGTATTGAATTCGATGTTTAGTTGCTGAAGGGGTTGGGTGAAGATGATGCCCATCATCATGGTGACGCCGAAGTTTTGCAGTTTGCGGAAAATTTCATCCCGATCAGCCGAGGTTATAAACACAAGTCTATCACTTGCAATAAGTTCGGAATAGTCAATGTGAGTGAGAGCAGTTCTGATCAAGGCGATATTCGGTTCGCAGACGATGATAAAGGCGTCGCCGTAAAGCTTTTCGTAGAGGGCTTTTACGTGATAGCCCAGGCCGAACCCGTCGATGATGTAGCATATAGGGACCTGTTCGTTTTGCTGGTCACGGACGTCCTGGGCCTGTTGAAGGACGCCTGCAGTCCATTTGGCGGCTTCTCGCGGGGGATCGTAGCGGCTGTGGAGGTAGATAGGCTCACCCTTGGGTCCGGGCAGTTGGCACGTAAGGTCCCGGCTGCGAGTGGGTTGCGTGGGGATTTCATCGCCATCGTCAATAAACTCGATTTGTTGGGCTAAATGGGGCATATTATGCCATAATGCCCGTATATTGGCGATGAATGGGGTTTTGGGTTCGATAATTTGGGGCAACTTTATCACAGGACCGTCGTATATAAAGATATAAGGTTGTTTTTGGTTGCGTTATAGGCAGCAGTAAGTTAAAACAAGCGTTGT
>Ga0272441_10016096_pt1 | contig 10384 bp, 3 predicted proteins | sample SSMProp6N_FD_193582 | JGI IMG/M metagenome (GOLD analysis project Ga0272441, IMG submission 193582) | Marine sediment archaeal communities from Little Sippewissett salt marsh, Falmouth, MA, United States - SSM-Prop-6N | ecosystem: Environmental > Aquatic > Marine > Wetlands > Sediment ... | reverse complement strand
GAACTGTCCTTACATTAAGTTAGCCTGATTTTTGCCCTTTTCACGGCAAACCTCCTGAAAGTACACTGGCCTCGAAACCGACCAGGGATCGAACCAAATCTACCAACAGGAGGCTTTTTCATGGTACCAGAAATCAACGCTTTCAAGAAATGGCTGCGGCTCAAATCTCCCTACTCAAGCACCCATATTCACTATTCATCCGATCTCAGGATCTTCTTCAAATGGGCAACTAAACCACCCGGCGAAGTAACCCTTCTCGACATCGACGCCTTCATCCAGCACTGCCAGAAGGAAGGGCTCGCTTCCTCAACCATCAACAGAAGGCTTGCTTCCATCCGGTCGTTCTATCACTACCTATCCATGATGAACCCCGCCGCCCCGGACAACCCCGTCCGCCCCAAACGGCATTTCATCCACCTTGGACACAGACTGCCCAGAGACGTTCAGGACAGCGATCTGGAGCTTCTCTTCGCAGAGATCAACCATCCACGCGACAGAGCCATGTTCCTGCTGATGCTGCGCTGCGGCCTGCGGGTGGGCGAGGTTCGCAATATTTCCATGTACGATCTGTACCTGCACTCCATCCCGCCCGGACTGCCCAGGATCTGGCTGCAGGGGAAAGGCGGCGTGGAACGCGTGGCTTATCTCTCCCACCAATCCATGCACGCCCTGCAAAACTGGCTGGACAGCAGGCCCGACACAGACAACCAGGCTGTCTTTCTCAACCGTTTTGGCAGGCGCCTGACAGTGACAGGCATTCAGGACCGCCTGGCCAAATACTGCCGCCAGGCCGGGATCTGGATCACGTGCCACCAGCTCCGCCACACCTTCGGACGCCATCTGGTAGAGGCTCGTGTTCCGGTCACAACCATCCAGAAACTGATGGGCCATGCCCGGCTGCGCACCACCCAGGTCTACCTGCACATCTCCGACAGCCAGGTGCAGTCCGACTATGAAAATGCCATGGAAGAGGTTCTGGAGCGGATATCCCTCGAAGGGGGTGCGCCATGACCAAAAAGACCAGGCAGCGCGCCTTCCACTATAAAAGCATTACACCTCCCGATCCGGAAGCGGTTCCTTTTGCCGAATGGCCGGTCCCCAACAGGAACTTCTTTATCGCCTTCCGCCGCTGGCTGCAGCAAGGCGGCTACAGCGAAGCCACCGTCCACATCTACTGCGTGGCAGCCCGAACCGCACTGGGATACCTGCCCAAACTCTACTGGCAGATCGATCCGGTGAAAGACCTGGATGCGGTACGTGAACGTATCGTAGAACGAGGTTTGAGCCCAAGCACCCGGTCGGACTATCACAAGGGACTGCTGAAGCTGGCTGAATACCTTCGCCACAAGCTGGACAAACCGGATCCGCCCCGTCCGATCAACTGGGAGTATCATCTGAAGGGCGTGCCGGACTGGCTCGGAAACCATGTCAGGGAATATATCGCCCACCGGAGAAAGGGATGGCGCCCGGAGGACAAGCATCGCCGGGCACTGGACACCCTCGGGCACCTTGCTCCTGTGCTGCGATACATGGCAGAAACAGCGCAGCTGGACAGCCTGGAAGATATCGATCCCCTGCTCTGGTTTGAGTACATGGAACAACGTCTGGCTGCCGGACTCCATCCCAAAACCGTCAACTGCCACCTGTACAGACTGAAGGGGTTTCTGCATTACCTGGATGAAGCAGGCAAGCCGGTCTGCCAGAGGACCCTGCTGATCAAGCCGTTGGCAGAAGGAGGCCGGGTTCCCAGAGATGTACCTGTGGATCATCTGAGGAGCCTCCTGACAGCCATAGAAAGCCAGGCAGCCCACAGGCACCTGAGCAACCGCAGGATGGCTGTTCTGGACCGGGCCTGGGTGTTTTTGATGCTCTACAGCGGTTTGCGCACCTGTGAGGTCCGGCACCTGCGCCTGAAAGACCTCGACCGTGAAAACAACCGCATCCGGATTGAGCAGTCGAAGGGATTCAACGACCGTCTCGTCTTCATGAATACAGTTACGATGGAAGCGCTGGAGTCATGGATGGCTATGCGAGGCGATGCCGAGTACCTCAGCGATTTTGTCTTCCTCTACCGCCACAAGCCGCTGAGCAGGCGCTACTGCTCGGTACGGTTGAGAACCTACAGCAAACAAACCGGAAACCACATCTCGCCCCATCAGCTCAGGCACAGCTGCGCCACGCTTCTGCTGAATGCCGGCGCGCCGGTCGTGACCGTCCAGACCCTTCTGGGACACAAGAACATCGACACCACCATGGGCTATGCCCGGCTGTATGACGGCACCATCGCAGCCGACTACTACCGGGCGATGGGGCAGGTTGAGGAGCTTTTCGGGACTAATCCGGACGAAAACCCACTTCCTCCCCATCCGGGAGAGCTGCTTGCGATGGTGGATTCGCTCTCAAACGGATCTTTGAACGAAACCCAGCGTGAGACCCTGGCAGCGCTCAGAAAAGGGATCAGTATGCTGTCGCTGGCGTCCAGCTGTGAGGCAGGCAAAGAAATGCTGGAATTCCCGGTTGAGGAGCAGATTTGGTTGAAATAGACGCCTGAATCAGGAGAAAATCGTCCACTGATTGAGTTATGAACAGTCCCTGTTCTACTCAGTGGACGATTTAGGTGCTTCAGATATATTTTTAAATGGTTATTTAATATTCAATACTTCCGCTTGCTTTTCCCTTTCTCACTCTTCCAGATCGTCAAGAGATAATGAATAGAGCGAGCTATCTACGATCCATAGTCTCTGTTCCTGATCCTCGATGATATTCCCGTCATATGTTGTAAACCAGCATCCTGTTCCACTTTCCGGATCATACCAGGCTCTTCCTCTATAATAATCGCTCATCCATAAGTATCCATTACTGCTTTCCAATACAATAGGAGGATGTGATACCCATTCTACAGAATTCCATCGTATTCCTATTTCATACAATATAGGATATGGATATATTCGATACCATATTCCATTCTGATCTTTCATTGCTACAAGGTCAACCCAAAAATTGCCATTCCTATCGAGAAGAAATGAAATAGAACCCGGCCAATTTTCATCAGGAGTAGAAAATACTGATATGTTATTAGTGTCAGGAACAAATGTATATATTCTTCTTTTATTTAATCTTGGAAGCATGTTGGCAGTCGCTTCCTCAAAATAAAATTTTTCATCCGAACCAAAAACAACCCGTAAGACTTTCATAGGGAGATCAATATGTCTGTGTACCTCCCTATTATCTGGATTATAACTATAAATCCCATCATAATGAGCAAAAAACCAGAAAACTCCATCTTCGTCCAGTACTACCTTTGTCATATATGGGTAACCAAACTGCATCCAATATGAAGGAATTCCCACTGTTTCCTCAACAAATTCAAACTCCCGATTTTCTTCGTTGAACCTGCTTAGGACAGGTATGGTTTGATAGTCCTTCTGCTCTCCTAATATCTCATATTCCCAGTTAGCATTGTCACCATAATAGGTAATTTTCCATTCATTCCGTGCCCAAATCGAATCATCTTCGCGAATATAAAGATCAGAGGCAACGACACTTGTATTTATAATATTCGCGGGTACTGTAGTTATCTTATTTTTTTCCACGTTCACTACCAAGAAAACATAATCTTCAATGTCTGCAAGATCGTAGCATCCATCGCAGGAATCATATGCTGTGATCCATATTTCTTCTCCTTGATCACCATACCGTATTGCATTGATTTCAAGAGGACCTAATTCCCTATAAGCTGACAGGTTAAGCTCTTCCAACCATGGTTCAAGCGGTGTGATATTTTTGTTAGCAGTATTATTTACCGGAAGGAAAGCATATCTGTTGAACGTCTTTATACAGGTGCCGCCATGGGAATATGGAGTAATACTTGACAATACCACGAGGAAGCACACCAAAAGAATACAAATTATTATCCATCTTTTCTTTTTCATAGTCTTCTACTCTTTTCGTTACCCTTTTCTTACACCCATAGATCACTTATAACTAGAATGAATTTTCTTATTGGTTAAAATTCTAATAACCGAGCCAGCTGTATACTTCCTGTTTAACCAATGGGCTCCAGTTCGTTCCTGGTAGAGTATTACCAGGTAGGCCAAAATGATCTACAAGCGGCCTATACATATGCTCATAGGTACCAGGATATGACGAGTCTCTTCTAGGATCAATTTTATAAAACATTGCTCCCCAATGTGGTTTTTGCTCATCATCCCATACCAGAACATCAACATCATGGTATAGAAGGAAATCTAGATAGGCAGCCCAACCTCCGGTAAAAGAAACGCCTGTATGACCAAACTTCATAGCATATCTTTCTTCCATATCAGGGTCATTGAATTCCACTGATGTAGGATTAGCATCAAATGAAGGACCAAGAAGTACCACAGCCTCAACCTTCTGTCCTTGCTCCAGTCTCCATCTTCCATACATCAACGCCGGTTCAGTGCCTGCGCTGTATCCAATGAGTATCGCTGCCTTGTCAGGGATAAGATTTCTTTCTCTAGCCTCATTAAACTGAATAAATTTTTTTCCAGGATATGTTAGGAAGTTTTCTTCCGGAATACTTTCATCATAGATATCCGTTATCCAAACCGGCATTTGGACTTGGACAATATCTCCAGGGAATTCTGCCCCTCTTCTAGAGCCACCAAAAAGAATCACACGCTCTGCAAGCGATTGAGATTGCTCGCCACATTGATATTCATTTATCCAGGAAGGATAGTGTCCACTTGGATCAACGTAGTTTACAGGATTGGCATTAACATACAACCAGTAGTTGTAGGACATAGGTGTAGTATAATCACCATCCCAGACATCCCTGGTCAGGAACCTGCCGGTGTCGACGGAATAGTATCGGGAGCGCAGGTAGATTAACTTAATGTAACTGTCCTTACATTCACTTGTATACCCAAAAACAGTTTCTCCCTCACCTGCACTGTACAGCGTCTCACCAAACGGTGTGTAGCTCTGCGCCAGGGTTACAGCCATTTCAGCATCCGCCAGCTGTCGTACGGATCCAAGGGCATCGGCCAGGTGATACTGCCACACTTCCGGCTGCTCTTCTCCGATTCGCGTCTGTCCATACAGGTACGTATTGGTTCCGTCCGCCAGGACTTGCGTCAGTCCTCTGTTGATATCGAGTGTGTAATTTATTGTCTCGCCATTGATCGTCTGGCTCAGCCGGTCGCCAAGGCCGTTGTAGGTGTAGGCATACGTATCCTCACCCTGAACCAGGCCAACAAGCCGGTTCGCCACATCGTAGGTATAGGTGCTGGTTCCATCAGCCAGGAGATTGCCGTTGGCGTCCCAGGTATAGGCGACGCCGTCGACGTCGGTCAGGCGGTTGGCGATGTCGTACGTGTAGGTGCTTGTGACGTCCTGTGCTTCTTCAGTCAGCCGGTTTCCGACTGCGTCATAGGTATAGTGGAAGTAGGTGCCGTTCTCGTAGTCAGCCGCGGTCAGACGATAGAGGGGGTCGTACGTGTAGTCAATGGTGACTTCAACTTCACCCAGACCGCCGGGGATCTCCACAATGGCTTCAAGACAGCCAGGCAGGTCGCAGTGATTCTCCTCATCGGACCAGAACTGGACGCCGTCGTATTCCGCCCTGAAATGATAGCTGCCTTCGGGTAATGTGAAGATCACATGTCCGTTCTCATCACTCGTGCCGTTGTGGCCGGTGTAGGTATCGCCGTCGAAAGCGTAGATGGGCAGATCCGGATAAGGATCACCGCCAGTGGACTGCACTGTCACCGTTACCGGTATCGTCACAGTAACCGCAGCCTCTGTGCAACCCGGCAGTGTGCAGTGATTCTCTTCCCCACTCCAGAACTGCGTGCCGTTGAGGTCTGATCTGAATCGGTAATCTCCTTCGGGCAGTGTCAGCTCAACCTCTCCGTACTCGTCGGTTGTGCCGTTGTAGCCGGTGTAGATATCGCCATCGAAGGCATAGACAGGCAGACCTTCCTGCGGTGTGCTGTCGGTGTCGGATACGGATATGGTAACTGGAATAGTTACGGTCACACTTGCATCCGTGCAGCCTGGCAGCGTGCAGTGGTTCGTTTCGCCGCTCCAGAACTGGGTACCGTTGAGGTCCGCACGGAAGCGGTAGCTGCCCAACGGCAGGGTCAGCTCGACTTCGCCGTATTCGTCTGTGGTTGCATGGTAACCGGTATAAGTATCAGCATCAAAAGCATAGACAGCCAGGCCTTCCTGCGGCGTGGTGTCAGTGTCGGAGACGGTGATGGTCACCGGAATGGTTACGGTAACAGCGGCGCTGTCGCAATCCGGTACGGAGCAATGGTTCACTTCGCCGCTCCAGAACTGGATGCCGTTAAGATCGGATCTGAATCGGTAATCTCCTTCAGGCAGTGTCAGTTCGACCTCGCCGTATTCATCGGTTGTGCCGTTCACGCCGGTATAGGTTGATCCGTCGAAGGCATATACCGGCAGGCCTTCCTGCGGGGTGCCGTCGGTGTCGGAGACGGTCACGGTTACAACATCCTCATCCCGCAGCGGCGCTTCAGCCGGCAGCCTGTTCAGGCTGGCCAGGTGTACGTGCCCGCCGAGACATGCCGAGCCTGTTTCCGTCGCTGTCGGGGTATCGGTAAACGTAGCTGTCGGCGTTTCTGTCGGTTCAGGCGTGTCGCTCGCGGTCGGCGAAGGCGTCGCCGTGGCAGTTTCGGCTGTATCGGTCGCTGTCGGCGTGGGTGTGTCCTGGGCCTCCGGTGTGGGTGTAAAAGTTGTCGTTTCCGTAGAAGTCGCCGTTGCGGTCGATGCTGCTGTTCCGGTTGGTGTAGGTGTTGCTGCAGCACCAGCTGCCACAACCGCACTCAGGCAGCCAGGCACGTCACAGTGGTTCTCTTCCCCGCTCCAGTACTGCTCGCCCTCATAATCCGCCCGGAAGCGGTAGCTGCCCAACGGCAGGGTCAGCAGCACCTCGCCGTTCGCATCCGTTGTGCCGTGGTAGCTGGTGTAGACGGACTCGTCGAAGGCATACACAGGCACCGAAGCCAGCGGCTCGCCTCCACTGTCCTCGACGGTCACCGTAACCGGAATCGATACGGTTACAGCTGCGCTGTCGCAATCCGGCACGTCACAGTGGTTCGTCTCGCCGCTCCAGAACTGGGTGCCGTTCAGATCGGATCGGAACCGGTAGCTGCCCAGCGGCAGGGTCAGTTCGACCTCACCGTATTCATCCGTCGTACCGCTGTAGTTTGTGTAGGTATCGCCGTCGAAGGCATATACGGTCAGCCCTTCCTGGGGAGTGCCATCGGTATCGCTCACGGTCACAGTCAGCGGGATGCTGACAGTAACGCCATCCGCGATACACCCCGGAATCGAGCAGGTGGTTTCCGCACCGCTCCAGAACTGCGTGCCGTTCAAATCCGCCCGGAAGCGGTAATCGCCTTCCGGCAGGGTTAGTTCAACTTCGCCGTATTCATCCGTTGTGCCGTGGTAATTGGTGTAAGTCTCCCCGTCGAACGCGTACACCGGCAGGCCTTCCTGCGGGGTTCCGTCCGTATCGCTCACCGTCACGGTCACCGGCAGCGTAACCGTGACCGAATCCGTCAGGCAGCCGGGGATATCACAGGTGTTGCTCTCGCCCGACCAGAACTGCGTGCTGTTGTAGTCCGCCCGGAAGCGGTAGCTTCCCTTCGGCAGCGTGAATGCCACCTCGCCGTATTCATCGGTCGTTCCGTTATAGCTGGTATAGGTCATCTCATCGAACGCATACACCGGCAGACCTTCCATCGGCATGCCCATGGTGTCATTGACAGCGACCACCACCGGCACAGTCACCGTCACCGGTGCCAGCGTGCAGCCCGGCACCGCGCAGTGCCCGATCTCGCCGGACCAGAACTGCGTGCCGTTGAAGTCCGCACGGAAGCGGTAGCTCCCTTCAGGCAGGCGCAGCGTTACTTCGCCGTACTCATCGGTTGTGCCGTTAAAATTGCTGTAGGTTTCGCCCTCAAAGGCATACACAGGCAGCTCCGCCATCGGTTCGGTGTCGGTATTCAGCACGGAAACCACAACCGGCAGCGGGATCGTGAACGTCACGTTCATACAGCCGGGTACATTGCAGTGGTTCTCCTCGTCCGACCAGAATTGTGTCCCGTCCACATCGGCCCGGAAGCGGTATGCGCCTTCCGGCAGCGTGATCGAGACTTTCCCCTCCGCATCGGTTGTGTCGTTGAATCCCGTATAAGTCTCCCCGTCGAAGACATACACCGGCACATCCGCCATCGGTTCGCCGTCGCCTTCGAACACGGTGATTTCAATCGTCGGGCCGGTTTCGGTCGTGAGGTAGAACTCTTCGGCCCGGGTCCGGTTGCCGGCGTTGTCATAGGTGTAGCTGAAGCTTGAAAGTGTTTCTTCGTTTGCGGCATGCTCGATTTCGAGCAGCCGGCCTGCGTCGTCGTAGCTATAGCTGGAGGTCACGCCGTTGGGCAGCGAAACTTCCGTCACCCGGCCGCTGGCGTCGTAGCTGTATTCCGTCACGGTGGACTGCCAGTCGGTCACCCCGGTCAGGCGTCCGCCGGAATCATAGGCGTAGCTGACCGTCTTGCCGTCCGGGTATGTTTGCCCGGTGCGGTTGCCGGTGGAGTCGTAACTGTATCCCACCGTGTCGCCGAAAGGATCGTTCACGGACGTCGTGCGCCCGAGTGTGTCGTAGTCCCAGGTGGTTGTGCCCGCGCCGTCCTGCATGCTCGTGCGCATCCCGGCAGCGTTGTAGCTGTACGTAACATCATCGGTCGAACCCGGATAATCGATCCCGGTCAGCCGGCCGAGGTCATCGTAGTCATAGCCGGTGGTCGCGCCGTTCGCATCTATCATGGAGACCTGGTTGCCGACGGAGTCATAGCTGTAGGACCAGGTGTTGCCGAGTGCGTCGCTCTCGCTCGTCAGCCGGTTGAGTGCGTCGTAGCTGAAGCTGGTCAGGTGGGTATTGGCATCCTTGATCGTCAGCCGGTTGCCGTTGGCGTCGTATGTATATTCAGTGCGGACGTTGGTCTCCTCATCCGCGGCGAAACCGGGCTTGTAGTTTTCGACCACGGCAGTCAGGCGGCCGAGGTTGTCATATTCATAGGCCGTTACCACACCGTTGGCATCGGTCCGGGCGGTGCGGCTGCCGTTGGCGTCGTAGCTGTAGCTGGTCGTATGCCCGAGCGGGTCTGTTACCGCCGTCTGGCGGCCGAGTGCATCGTAGCTGAACGAGGTCGTGTTCCCGAGCGCATCTCTCGAACTGACCACGTTTCCAACTGCGTTGTAGATCGTCGTCGTCGAGGAGCCGTTCGGATCGACAACCACTCTCGGGCGGTTAAGCGCATCGTAGGTTGTCACCGTCGTCGCCCCGTTCGGGTCGGTCACACTGATCTGGTTGCCGACCGCGTCGTAGGCATAGGTGGTCTCGCCGCCGGCGGGATTAATCTGGCTGACCAGGCGGCCGAGGGTATTGTAGGTATACGTCGTGGTGCGTCCGAGCACATCGGTGCTGGCAGCCACCTGCCCGAGTGCATTGTAGATTGTAGTGCTGGTATGCCCGAGCGCATCCGTGGTGCTGATCTGCCGACCGAGTGAATCATACCCATAGCTGGTAGTGTTCCCCTCCGGGTCGGTCATGGACGTACGCTGGCCTTCGGCGTTGTAGGTGTAAGTCGTGCTGCCGCCGAGCGCATCGGTGGCCGAGATCAGGCGCCCCAGTGAATCATAGGAGTAAGTGGTCGCATTGTCTTCCGGATCGACCGACTGCACCAGGTTCCCGGCTCCGTCGTAGAAGTTTTCCGTCTCCCCGCCGGCGGGATCGGTCTGGCTGATCATACGCCCGAGGGCGTCGTATTCGTAGCTGGTGGTATGGCCCATCGCGTCCGTCGTACTCACCAGCCTCCCGTTCTCATCGTAGCTGCTCGTGGTCGTATGGCCGAGGGCATCGGTGGTGCCGATCACGCGCCCCAGGTCATCATAGGTGTAGCTGGTCGTGTGCCCGAGTGCGTCCGTCGTGGAAGCCACCGAGCCGTCCGTATTGAAGGAGGTGGTGGTCGCGTTCCCAAGCGCATCGACCGTTTTCCACAGCCTGCCGGCGGAATCGTAGTAGAAGCGCGTCGTACGGCCGAGCGCATCCGTCGTGCTCACAAGCTGTCCGAGCGCATCGTAGGTGTTCGTGGTCTGGTTCCCGACCGGATTGATCGTGACAAGCAGCCGCCCGGCGTTGTCGTACGTATACTGAGTCGTGCGGCCGTAGGTGTCCGTCACCGCGGTCTGGTTCCCTACTTCGTCGTATTCGAACTCGGTGACGATATTGTAGAGGCCTTCATCGTTCTGCGGTCGAGCCGGGTCATAGTTGTTCGTCACCCGTACAAGCCGCCCTGCGGCATCGTATTCGTTA
>Ga0272441_10016095_pt1 | contig 10385 bp, 10 predicted proteins | sample SSMProp6N_FD_193582 | JGI IMG/M metagenome (GOLD analysis project Ga0272441, IMG submission 193582) | Marine sediment archaeal communities from Little Sippewissett salt marsh, Falmouth, MA, United States - SSM-Prop-6N | ecosystem: Environmental > Aquatic > Marine > Wetlands > Sediment ... | reverse complement strand
GCCTCTACCTGCTTGACAGCGTAGACGATCTCGGTCTCGGAGAACCTCGTACTTCGCATACTCGGTGTCCTCCCCTACATGTCAGTCCATGTCGATTTCGACAGTATGTTTGGACCGGATTGCGGGGTGAAGGTCACGCCGACAGGAAACGAACCATACATAGGATGCGACCAGCGGGAATCAGATTGATGGTTCGGTGCCCTGTTTCTCAGGCGCGAGCCCCCGCCGTACAGACAAGGATGGGCGCGAAGGCCTATATGCTTTTCTGTCGATACACCAACTGAGTACCGGTTTGCCGCAAGCGACATCGGAAGCAAGCAGAGCCCCCTCCGGATCCGCTTGAGGAAGCCACCGAGGCACAACCTCGTGCAGCATGCGTTATCCAACCGTCTCGGCCCTGGGCTTCTAGAGCTCCGCCAACTCGAGTCGCTCCTTGCGCGCTCGCCAGTCCGGCATACATCGCGACAGTAGCTCGTAGAACTCTTTGCCGTGGTGGGGATGGTTGAGATGACAGAGTTCATGCATGATCACGTAGTCGATGCAGTAGGTCGGCGTCTTGACAAGCTGCGTATTCAGAAGGATGTTCGAGCTTCCTGGAGTGCTTCCCCATCGTGTCTTCATCCAACGGATGCGAACCTCAGGTCTGGCGATTCCGTGTCTGGACGCGGCTGCATGGCACACCTCAAGGCGCCGCTCGAACACGCGTCGAGCGTGCACTCGATACCACCCGCGAACTGCCCGCTTCACACCATTGGTGTCGGCTTTGTCCGCGGCAGTGACCCACAGGAATCTACCTCTCAGCTTCACGGATCGAGAGGATGACTCGACCACCTTCAGCCGATACTGCCGCCCAAGGTAGAGGACGGACTCCCCGCTGACGTAGTGCTTCTGCGATCTCGGCGGCAAATCCTTGAACCGAGCCAGGTGCTTGAGGATCCACGCACCACGCCTTCTCACTCTTGATTCGATCGCGGCCGTAGTGGCATGAGCCGGCGCATGCACTACGACGCGTAGATCAGGATGAACCGCAATGCGTAGCCGGCTGCCTCTGCCTCGTTTGAGCTCGAAGGGAATCGTCTCACCCCCGAAGACAACCGAACGCAACTCGCTCCTGTCACCAGCGGTCATCCGAACCTGGCTACTGCAATCTCGAGGCACTCATCGAGTACACGATCCACGCTCTCAAAAGGCAGCTCGAACCCCTCTCGATCTCGGATCTCGAAGAGGTAGTCCTCGATGTCTTGCCTGATTCTGTTCTGCACATCGCGATCCTCCGTCCAGTTGACCACAAGACGGTTCCTGATCAACTCCTCTATGCGCAGAGCCATCTCTGTGCCGATCCCACGTGCATCATCGTCGTTTCCGACAAGCTCAGTCAGGACGTCCTTGACTGTACCGTAGTACGCCTTGGCCGCATCGTGGACAGTCAGGGTCTTAGGGATGTCCTCGTCTATACGGTTTAGAACGGAGTCCATGATCGCTTGGGCTCTCTGGAGGTACTCCGCTTCACGGAGACGATCGGCTCGGAAGTCGTCGATTGCCTCTTGGAGGATTTGCGAGAACTTCCTGTAGAAGGCCGGATCCTCGTGCTGCCACTTGACGTCCAGAACCCGTTTGACGTTGTGGAGTATCGTGTCAGCTTTCGCGCTATCCGTCTCAGCTGCGTTGATTGCTTCTTCCCGTTGCTCCTTGTTGAAGAGGTCGACGTATCCTGGCGTTATCTGCTCTACGCCCTCCACACCAAGATGAGCGTCAAGTAGCTTGCGGATTTTCCCTTCGAAAGCTGAGAAGTCTATGGTTTCGGCGTACCTTCGTCTGACGGATCTGCGAAGCTCCTGGAAGAAGCGCGCATCCCGTTGGTACTCGTCTATGTCCTTCTCTGGAGTCTTCTCAAGGAAATCACCCGTCGAGAGCGCTACAGAAAGGCATTTCGCGAACTCATTGAAGCGCTCATAGAACTGGACGCGGAGCTTCTCATCAGCTAGCAGCCGTTCATAGGCCTCCTCGTCGCGTTTGTCCTTCACGCTTTTGAACGTGTCCCACAGGTCGGAGTGCTTCTGTGGCAGCCTCCCTACAACCGCGCCTACATCAGTGAGCGTTCCCTCGAGGTCAACCTGCTCGTATTCATCAAGGCTCTTGGTGTAGACGTCGATCGCTTCATCAATCCCCTCGAGCACGCCGCGATAGTCAAGGATGTAGCCGAACTGCTTTCCCCTGTGAAGCCTATTCACCCGCGCAATCGCCTGCAGAAGCGTGTGCTCCGTCAACTTCCGAGCGAGGTAGAGCACTGTGTTGCACGGTGCATCAAACCCCGTGAGCAGCTTGTCAACCACAATGATGATCTCCGGGGCCCCAGAGCCGGGATCAGCTGCGTCCCCATGGACAAAGGCGTTGATGATTGCCTTGTTGTATTCCTTCTCTGTGCTGAATCGGCCGCTGCTCCCGACCATTGTGTTCCAGAATCGCTTGACAGGATTCTTGTCTTCAGGGAATGGGCTCTCGTAAATGTCGTCCTCTCCTTCACGATCATCTGGGCCAGAGATGAGGACCTCGGACCTGACAGCCCCGAACTCATCAAAGAATCTCTTGTAGAGCAGGGCCGTTTCCTTTCGAGGGGTCACAAGCTGCGCCTTGAACGGAGTCCCTTGCCAGTTCAGACGGAAGTGCTCGCTCACATCCCACGCTATCTCGCGGACTACTGGCTCCGCCCGCATGAGCATCTCCGCGCGCGCGTGCTTTCTCTTTAGGTCGGCCTTCTGCTCGTCCGTGAGTCCATCAGTGAATCGATCGAACCAAGAATCGATCACCTGTGGGTCAACCTTCTCACGGACGTGCCTACCTTCGTACAACAACGGAACGACGGCTCCATCCTCCACCGCTTGTGTGATCGAATAGACGGGTTGGACCAACCCTCCGAAGCGACGAAGGGTGTTACGATACCTCTTGGCGATCGGGGTTCCGGTGAAAGCGATGAAGCATGCCCTAGGAAGCGTCTTCTCCATCTTGGCATGAAGAGGGCCGTACTGCGTCCGGTGCCCCTCATCTACGAGCACAAAGACATTCGGATCATCGATTCTCACGCTGTGCTTGCCGGCAACGGCCTCGAACTTGTTGATCACCGTGGCGATCACAGGAGCTTTCCCGCTTCTGAGGAGCTCCACGAGATGACTGCCAGTGGTCGCCTGGTTGATATTGACGCCGCAGTGGGCGAAGGTCCTGTAGATCTGATCGTCAAGATCGACACGATCGGTGACGAGAATGACTTTGGGGTCTCGAATCTCGCTCTCAAGCGCGATCGCCTTGGCAAGCATGACCATCGTGAGGCTCTTGCCGCTTCCCTGCGTATGCCAGACTACGCCGCCTCTGCGCGAGCCGCCTTCGAAGGCCCGAATGCGCTGCATGATGGTCTTGACGGTGAAGTACTGCTGGTAGCGCGCGACCTTTCTCACGCCGGCGTCAAACAACACGTAGCGATATGAGAGCTCAAGCAATCTCTCCGGCCGGCACAGAGCCCAAAGCAGCCGGTCCTGCTCAGTGATCTCCCTGCTTCCAGCCACTTCGACAGCATCGAAGTGCTGGCGAACGTATGCGAATCGATCCGAGAACAGCTTCTCCTTTGTGGCTTCAGGGAGAACCGTGCCGAGCAATTGCCGGATCTCAGCCTCGTGCTCTCCCTCTTCGCGCCACACCGACCAGAAGCTCGCAGGAGTGCCCACTGTCCCGTACTTCGCCTGGTTCACGGAGAGTGAGAGGAGGAGCTGGGCATACTGGAATAGGTGAGGGATCCCATCTTCTTGCTGGTTCCTCAGCTGCTGACTGATCGCCTGCTCGAGCGGATGGCGACCAGGCCCAAGATCCAATCTCTTGCACTCAATGACGACAAGTGGGATTCCATTGACGAACAGGACGAGGTCAGGGCGATAGGAGTCCTTCCTTCCAGAACGCTCGACCGAGAACTCCTCTGTGACGTGGTAGACGTTACGCTCCGGGTGCTCCCAGTCGATGAACTGCAGGGAGTAGCTCTTCCGGTCGCCTTCGATCGTCTGCTGCAGGCTTCTGCCCAAGCACAATAGGTCGTAGACCTTCTCGTTCGTCCGAACCAGGCCGTCAAACATGAAGCCCTTGAGAGACTCAATTGCCGTGTGGATGTTCCCGTCGCTAAAGGGGTACGTACGCCCTTTGTAAGAGATCCGATTCATGCAGGCGAGTTGCTTTGCCAGGATCCCTTCCAGAAGCACGCCAGATGTCCGCCCTCCCCGCTGTGCGAGCGACACTGACGGCGGAATGTACTCCCAACCGAGCTTGATAAGGAGCTGCAGCGCCGGGATCTGAGATATGTGGTCTTCTCGCATCAGTGGTCTGTCTGGCATCACTCGCCTCCGACTGGGACTCTCACCTCTCCGGCCAGCAGCTTCTGCGCTAGTCCCCGTTTCTGGTTCTTGAGCAAGTCGAGCTCAACTTCAAGGAGTTGGATCTCTCGACTGAGAGTATCCAGTGCAGCTGCAATCCTGCGCTGCTCTGGCACCTCGGGAATCACAACGCTGAGCTGAGCGAAGTGTGTGAACCGAAGTGTCAACGTGTCATCTACGAGGCCTTGCGAGTGCCTTCTGAAGAGGTCCACGAGTCGCGGCAACTTGAAGAGGTAGCTGACGAAGACCGGGTCGAGCCGCTCATCCGGCACACACACGGTGTAGGCTGGACTGACAATCCCTTCCAGCCGCGATAGAGCCGAGACACCTTGCCACATCCGCATTGTGTTATAGACGATATCTCCAGGGCGTACTCGCTTGTAGTTGGACTTGTCGCTGCTTGATGAATCCCGCCGCTCTACTTCGTCTCTCGGAATGACCCCGCGGTTGGCAGTCAACGCGAGGAGCTCATTGGTGTTGCCTCCTGTCTCCTTCCTCTCAACGAACACGTCACCTAGTCGGCACCCCTCCCAAGTTCGCGAGAACCCAGGGAACCGCCACGCCCCAGTCAGAAGCCGTTGGGCAAGCGCACGTCTGAGCTCGGTCTTGAGACCCATCAGATGCTCGACCTTTCGAATTGCACGATCCCAAGTGCAGAGGATTCCCGCGATGCGTTGCTGTTCCTTGATTGACGGCAGGGGCACTAGGAGCCGTGATCGCAGCTCCGACGGGTTTATGTTCGCCTGACTGACACCGAGAGTGGCCAATCCCCAGAGCTGCCGGCGGCTGGACCGTGAATTCATGAAGTGGTTCAAGTATGTAGGTTCAGCCTTTGCAGCATCTACGCGAACCCGCACAAGGTAGCTGGCAAAGACAGCCGGAAGTGGGGGTTCCTGATCTACAATGCCAGTCTTGCCGACCAGGGCTGGGCTGTTCGTTCTATTGAAGAGAATGTCGTACTCCTGCAGCTCGTACTTCCCGCGCTCTTCTTCTCCTACGAGGACCAGGGGCAAGTCATCGAATCTGACGTATCCGTCAACCACGTCCTTCATGCCAACAATGGCCGTCTCGCCGTCGCTTCCGGACGCCGCAGTCAACCCGTACTGAGTGGTAGCAATGTCTCCTAGCGTCAAGATCCGCCAATCCGAAGGTATCGAATGCAGCTCCGCGCGCGCTATGTTCCTCTCGGATACTGCACGCCTAGCCCTCAAGGCCGATCTCCTTCAGGTAGTTGGCCATCTCCTGGCGTGTCTCAGCGAGCTGTGCCTCGACCTGCCGGATCTCGCCTTGGAGTGCGCTGACATCGATTTCGTTCTCTGGCTCGAAGGTGTCTACGTACCTCGGGATGTTGAGATTGAAGTCGTTTTCGGTCAGTTCCTCGAGAGCGGCCCGGTACGAGTATCTCTCGACTGTGTCGAAGCTTCGGAATGTCTCAACGATCTTGTCGATGTCCTGCGGCCGCAGTCGGTTCTGATTCGTCCCGTCCTCAAACTCCCGGCTTGCGTCGATGAAGAGGACATCTGGGGACTCCTTGCCCCTGTTGAACAAGAGGACCGCAGTAGGAATCCCCGTGCCGTAGAAGAGATTCCCGGGGAGGCCGATGACTGCCTCGAGAAGGTTCTCCTCGATCAACGCTCTCCGGATCTTGCCTTCGCTCCCACCACGAAAGAGGACACCATGGGGCACAATCACCGCGACCCTGCCCTTCCCATACAGGGCAGTTTCAACCATGTGGCTGATGAACGCGTAGTCGCCCCGGCTCTTCGGTGGGATACCACGGTGGAAGCGTCGAAACCGATCAGCTGAAGCCTCTTCTTGGCCCCACTTGTCTAGACTGAACGGCGGATTGGCCACAACAATGTCGAACTTCATCAGCTCGTCATCTTCTAGCAGTCGTGGGGCTGTCAGCGTATCGCACCACTCAATGCGAGCAGAGTCGATCTCGTGAAGGAACATGTTCATCTTGCACAGGGCCCACGTGCTGCCGTTGGACTCCTGGCCGGCGAGGAAGAAGTCGTCTGTGCCGACTTCGCGCCCCACCTTGATTAGCAGCGATCCGGATCCGCAAGCTGGGTCGCAAATGCGAACACCTGGTGCCGGTGCAAGTAGCTGTGCCAGCAACGTCGAGACCTCTGGAGGGGTGTAGAATTCCCCGGCCTTCTTGCCTGCTCCCGCCGCGAACCGCCCAATGAGGTACTCGTACACATCCCCGATCACGTCTCGACCGTCGAGGTGCGAAGGACGCAAGTCGAGCTGCACGAAGTCCTCAAGGAGGTTCTTCAGGCGGCGATTCCGCTCGCGCGTTTGCCCAAGTGCAGGCTCGGAATTGAAGTCTACGTTCCGGAATACGTTCTCGAGCTTCGCCTTGTTCTCGTCCTCAATAGCTTCGAGGCAGATGTTGATCAGCTCTCCGATGTTGGGGTTCTCACGACGCTCGTAGAGGCTGCGAAACGTGGCTGGGAAGCTATCGGCAACTTCACCATCGTCATCCTCCAACTCTACCGTTGGAAGCACGAATCGCTCTCGCTTCATCGCTCGAGCTACACGCTCTTCGTCCCCACCGTAGCGTTCTAGGTACTCGTCATGTCGATCCTCAGCCAGGTCGCTAAGGTACTTCAGGAATAGCATTGTCAGGATGTAGTTCTTGTATTCGGAGGGATCAACAGCGCCGCGAAACGTGTCACACGCACGCCAGACGATGCCCTCAATCTCCCCCTTTGCAGGCTTGCTCATGTTCGCTCCTTTCACTCCTGTGCCACTGCCGCGCACAGGGCGTGGATGTACTGCTGCCGCAGCTCCGAGAGCTGGGCCATCAGATCCTTCTCTATCAAGGACAGCTCATAGACACGCCCGATCGCTCGCTGGATCTCGATGGAAGGGACAGGGATCTCCAGCTCTGAAAGCGATTGCTTCGAGACAAACGGTATATGAGAGCCCTGCGCCAATGCCTGGAGCCGTGCCTGCATCTGCGGCCGATTGATCGCCCAGGCAACGTAGATTGGATCCAGCGACGACGCTTCCACGCGGAAGACATAGACAGATCCCGCTGCAACCGCAGGCTCGCACTCGAGAAGGCTAAGTACTGGCGCTGCCACAGTGCGACCGCGCGAGACCATGATCACATCTCCCACTTGGAGCTCATGATTGCGTCCTCGCTTGCCCAGATCGACCAGGATGAGGTCGCTCAGGTCCAGCCGGCCGTCCAGAACATCCTTCGCCTGGAGCACGTAGTGTGTCCCAGTTGAGGACCGCTCAATGGCCCTGCGGAACGCCACTCCCGCTTTGATCTCAGTGATGTCTCCGAGCTTCATCATCGGCATGTCTCTGCCTCCTTGGAGGGGCGCTCACTCGAGCGCCCCTCCATTCGAGACTTACGGACGCGTACCGCTCGTCATCTTGTACGCGTAGACGTGGCGAGGGCTCTTGCCCCCACCTGTGCCGCCCCTGCAGCCCTTTGATAGGAAGTACTTCTCCACTTCGCGGGCTGCGGCTTCAGAACCAGCGTCGCGGTGGATTTTGAGTCCGAACCGATCGACGTTGTGCTCGTTGCGAAGACGTTCATCAGGATCGGTGGCGATACCGCAGTACCACTCTGGGTACTTGCCGCCGTACTGCCTGATGTACGAGTCGATTCCCTGCTTTGCTGCTTCTTTCATGCTGAACTCCTTTTTCCTTGCTTCCTCTCCAGCCTGTAGGCTGGCTCTATTGCCGATCTCAACCTGTGGCTTCTACCACCCCCGCCTTGAGACCAGGGTTGACGGAGTTCAGTCGAGCCTATATGCTCGTTGTGTACTCTCTGCTCTCCGCCATCTGGCCTGAGTGGAGTGCTCCGAGCCTCATGGCCCACATGGGGCTCGGAGGAATCTTGGATGCAGTATAGCGCTGACTGCAGAAAAAGTCAAGCTCCTCCCTGCTGATTCCGGATCTCCGTTCCCAGTCAAGGTTTCTACCCACTCCAGCTATTCCAAGTGGCCCCAAACCGCCTTGAACCAGGCCGTCAACCGTGGGAATTGCCGCCCCACCCCGGGCGCCCTGTTGCATGTTGGCGGCGCTGCAGCATGACGAGCCAAGGGAGACGCGAGGATCTGCGGACAGGGCCCAGCCAAGCCTGTGGGCAAGTCCCGTTGGCTTGCGGCCTCTTCCTTCCATACGATGGGTGCTCGGAAGGAGCGAAAGCTATGCGCAAGCAGATCCTCGATAAGCTGTTGATCTATGTCCCTGCGACGAAGATCCGCCACAGGCCGGTCGAGCGGCTGAAGGCTCTCGGCAAGAAGCGGGACCGATCGGTGAACTACCTCGTCTGTTGGCAACGATCGATTCTTGAGCAATTCGACGTTTGGTTTCTGAGCCACCGTACGCCTCCGCAGTGTACGCTGTCGTACACCTCCAGGTCCATGATTGCGTGAGACCGTTCATGAGTGGGTCTCGCTGTTTCGGCCACGCATCCGGTAGGACGGTCCCTTCGTGGTGAGGATGTGCGCCCGATGAGCAAGCCGGTCGAGTAGCGCTGTGGTCAGCTTCTCGTCACCCAACACGTCGACCCACTCGGAGAAGGCCAGGTTGGTCGTTACGGCCGTTGATCGTCGCTCGTGCCGTTCGGAGAGCAGGTTGAACAGCAACTCGCCGCCGGCACGTTCGAACGGGACGAATCCCAACTCGTCGATGATCAGAAGTGCGGCTCGCAACAGCCGTTGGTGTAGCCGCCCGAGGGAACGGACGTCTCGTGCCTCTATCAGATCACGGACCATGTCTGCTGCACGGATGAACACCACACGATGCCGGCGGCGGGCGGCTTCCACACCCAGCGCGATGGCGAGGTGCGTCTTGCCCGTCCCAACGGGGCCGGCAATCACCACATCCTCAGCCTTCTCAACGAACTCACACGAGGCAAGCTCCAACACCTTCGGCCGGGATACTCCGGCCAGCACCTCCCAGTCGATCTGGTCCAGTGTCTTCACGTCGGGGAATCGCGCCTCCCGCAGTCTGCGTCCTGCGGCACGGTCATGACGCGAGCGCAGCTCCGTGTCGAGCAGTTCACGGAGGTACTCTTCGTAGGGCCAACCTTCCTCGGCGGCCTGTCGTGCCACCTGTGTGTAGGCGCGTCCGATACCGGGGAGCTTGAGCTGCTTGAGTTGTTGGCCGATCACAGCGTCGATGACCTCGTTGCTCATCGGCTCGTCCTCTCCAGGAGCACATCGTAGTCAGCGGCACGGCCAGCGGAGATGGTGTAGGCAGCCAACGCAGCGGGGATCTCTACGGGTTGTGAACGTGGAGCCACTTCGGCAGCAAACGGGCGTCCTCTCAACGCTTGGTCCAGCCACCGGGCGACCTTCTCTTCTCCACAGGTGTTCGCAGCAGCCAGGATCTTGCCCAGAACGCGCGCTGCTTCGAGCTGGCCGTGTACATCGGCCAGTGCATCCCACAGCTGGCGGTACGGGGCCTCGAGTTCATCCAGCAACTCCGGGGCCACCTGCCGCAGCGCTTGAGGTTTGCGGGACAGCTCGCTCAGGTAGTGCCGGTACTTGACCTGCCGCTTGCCACGACGGGCTCGGCTGAGCGTCACCCGCGATCCCAGACCGTGAACATCGATCCGTTCGACCCCGATGTATGCGGTGGCATCGAGTCGCGCCCATTCCGAGGGAACGGAGTACTCCACCCCCTCGAATCGAACCAACGCTTGTCGACTGACGGTGACCGGCACGACGCGCCGGACGTCAAACGGCACAGGTGGAAGCGGCCTCAGATGCATGGCTTCGTTCTCGAACCGCTCCATCACCGTCAGTCCATCACGTCCGACCTTGCTTGTCGCGGCCTCATCGACATCAGCAAGCAGCCCTGCGGCGATGTCGGCCAATGTGTCACCCTCTGGAATCGGCGTCAGGTGTACCAGAAGTCACCGTACCGAGAACTCACCCGGAGGAGTTCGAAAGCTGTCTACCAAGGGGTACCAGTTTCCGGTTTCCGCTCCCAGAGCCA
>Ga0272441_10016094_pt1 | contig 10385 bp, 7 predicted proteins | sample SSMProp6N_FD_193582 | JGI IMG/M metagenome (GOLD analysis project Ga0272441, IMG submission 193582) | Marine sediment archaeal communities from Little Sippewissett salt marsh, Falmouth, MA, United States - SSM-Prop-6N | ecosystem: Environmental > Aquatic > Marine > Wetlands > Sediment ... | reverse complement strand
GTAACAGCTTGTCCCGAAAATCGCCTCCCTGCTTGAGGAAGGCGCCGATTACCTTGTCTACGGCGTTGTGGCGGCCGATATCCTCGCGAAAAACCAGTATTCGTTTCCGATCGGCCAGACCGGCGGCATGAACCCCCCCGGTCTGGCGGTGCACCTCGGAGCGCTCGCGCAGCTGCTCCATCAGCGCACCGATCTGCCCGGAGCTCACCGTCAGCCCCGCCGCGGACCCCGACAGCGCCCCCGGCACCGCTTCGGCGGCGCATCGCTTCTGCCGATCGCGATGATGCCCGCCTTCAGCCGCCGCACTCCCGTTGACGGTCCCGCTCCCCTCACCCTCCTCCTCCCGGGCTTCTTCCTCCAGCCGAAACGCCGAAGCACAGGCCGAGCCGATCACCCTCCTCAGTCGAAAGGTATCCGGATCGATCTCCGGGGCCAGCTCCACAAAGGCACTCCAACCGGAGCGGTTCACCACCACGCGTTGAATATGATCGGATGAGTGAATCAACCCGTTTGTAAAGAAAAAACCGCGAACCAGATCCTCCAGATCCGCGGGAGAGCACACCAGTTCGACCAGACGCCGGTGCCCGGCCAACACCCTGAGGGAGATCTCCTCGGTGATACGATCGTGCAGGATCTCACGGGTTTCACCGCGGATGCGGACGATCTCCAGGCTGCGCACCTACTCCCCCGATGCTTCCAGATGAACCCGAAGGTCCTTCGGCGTATTGAGATTGAAAAATGCGCTGCGGTTTTCAGCCGTATCCTCCAGATCCCAATAACAGGTCCGCACCTGCTGCAAAAGAATCCGAATCGAGTATCCTCCCCGGCCGCGGCAGATCCGGTCCACCGCCGGCTCGACTGTTTTCACGTAGATACCGTGAAGCGGCTCGATCAAACGTCCGATACGAGGAATCAGGATCTGGCAACCACGGGCGTAGGCGGCGCGGAAGCTTTGCAGCTGCGCCTCGATCAAATCCCGCCGCAACGAGGGCATGTCACAGGCCACGCAGAATACCGCCTGCGCCTGGATGCGTCGTAGACCGGCGTGCAGTCCTCCAAGAGGGCCCCTTCCCCTGTGAAAATCCGGAGCAATCATCACGCCGGGGGGCAGATCCTCGTGAAGATTCGGCTGATTGGTGATTAGAATCACCTCGGAAAACAAGCTCTCCAACAACACGGCGATTTTGTAAACCAGCGGCGTCCCGTCGAGGCAAATCCGGCTCTTCTCGATGCCACCCATGCGGCTGCTGCGTCCCCCGGCGAGTATCAGGCCTGCGATGGGGGGAGCGGCTTGTTCGATATCCATCGAATCTAATGTACCCCAACTCCTCTCCGAAGGCCAGTGCCTGCCGGCACGCCGCCTGCGAATCAGCGCCTTCCAAAGCGATTGTAATCGTGAATTTTATCACTATACCTTGACATATTGGTAATGATTACGATATCGTTTCCCCGGACACGTGATCTATACTACGCGCTTTCGTCTTATCTCCGCTTTTCTCGGCGTTTGCATCCTGGTTGGGGGGTTGTCTCTGCTGGTCGGAGTTCAGCTGCTGAACAAATCGGTACTGAACGAGGCGACCAACCGTGTCCGTCTGGACCTGAATGCAGCACGGGAGATCTACCACAACGTGGAAACCCGCCTGCGCCTCGCCCTCCAAATCGCCGGCCAGGAGCGGGCCTTGCTGGAAGCGGTTTCCCTGAATCACGGAGAAATCCTCTCGGATCGACTCCGGGTCATGGCCCGGGAGATGGAGCTGGATTTCGCCGGTATTTTGCATTCAGGCGGCCGGACCATCGTCCGCCTGAATGCCGAGACCGACGCTCAAGGCGTAGCCGCCCTGCCCGCCAATCCAGCCGCGCTGCGAGCTTTGCAGCAACGCTCCACGGTTTCCGGCACCGTGATCCTCGACCGTGAAATGCTGCTGGCCGAGAATCCAAGACTGGCCGAGCAGGCGCGCATCGAACTGATCCCCACACCGATGGCCGCGCCCCGGAGCGAGACGGAAGAAAGCTCCGGAATGACCATAACCTGCGCCGTGCCCCTGTACAGAGACGATACCCTGGTCGGCGCCATGTACGGCGGGGTGTTATTGAACCGCAGCAGCGAAATCGTTGACCGGGTCCAGGACACGGTTTTCCGGGAAGAGGCATACCGGGGCCGGAGCATCGGGACCGCCACGCTTTTTTTCAAGGACCTGCGCGTGTCCACCAACGTGATGACCTCCGAAGGCCGCAGAGCGATCGGAACCCGGGTATCCGAGGAGGTGCGCGACAAGGTGCTCGCCGAAGGAGAACGCTGGATCGACCGCGCGTTCGTGGTCAACGACTGGTACATCACCGCCTACGAGCCGATCGTCGACATTTTCGACAAGCGAGTCGGGATGCTCTACGTCGGAGTCCTGGAAGCAAAGTACGTGGAAATCCGGCGCAATACCCTGCTGGTGTTCATCCTCATCACCGCCGCGGGCATGCTCATCGCCATCGTTTTGGGATATTTTCTGAGCCAGCGCATTCTGGGGCCGGTCCATCATCTGATCAACGTGAGCCGCCGCGTTTCCGCCGGAGACCTGTCTCCAACGATCGGTCCAATCTCCTCCAGCGAGATCGGGGTGCTGCAGAGGACCTTTCAGGAAATGCTGTCCTCCCTGCGCGAGCGGGACCGCTCCCAGCGGGCGGAGAGCGAACTGAAGCTGCTGCAGTCCGAGAAGCAGGCCTCGGTGGGGCGATTGGCCGCCGGTGTAGCCCATGAGATCAACAATCCGCTCACCGGAGTGCTCACCTTTACGCACTTGCTGTTGAGGCGGGAAGACATCAACCAAGAGATTCGCGAGGATCTGCAGACCATCGCCGATGCGACCGAGCGCGTGCGCAGGATCGTCAAAGGGCTGCTGGATTTTTCGCGTCAAACCAAGATCAAACCGGAAGCGGCGAATATCAATACCCTGATCGAACAGACCATCCCGCTGGTGGCCAATCAAGCTCTGGTGAAAGGAGTGATTTTCTGCTTCGATCCGGGAGAGAACATCCCCATGCGCACCCTGGACCACAACCAGGTACAAAGCGTGATCTTGAATATCATCCTCAATGCCATCGACGCCACGGACAAGGGCGGGCATATTAATATCTACACCAAGCTTACCACGACACCGAATCAGGGCAGAGCCATTGATGTGGAGATTGCCGATACCGGATGCGGCATTTCACCCGAACATCTGGACAAGCTGTTCGATCCTTTCTTCACCACCAAAGAGGTGGGTAAGGGAACCGGGTTGGGTTTGTCGGTTTCCCAGGGAATCATCGAACGGCACGGAGGAACGATTCGGGTGCGAAGCACCGTGGGACAGGGAAGCGTGTTTACCATCAGCTTCCCCCTGGAGGAGTAATGAATGAAATCCTGATCGTCGACGACGACCGGGTCGTGCTCAACAGCTGCAAGCGCGTGCTCGAATCGGCCGGCTACTCGACCGAGGTCACCTCGAGCGCCGCGGCGGCGCTTCGTACAATGGAGAAGAAAAACTTTGATCTTCTCCTTGTCGACGTAATTATGCCCGAGTATGATGGCATGTATCTGATAGGCAATGTACGGGACAAATTGCCCCATCTGCCGATTCTGGTCATGAGCGGCTATCCGACGCCGGAAACTATTTCCAGCGGCCTGCGGATGGGAGCAACCCACTTCATTGCAAAACCGTTTACCCCGGATGAGCTGATCACTGCGGTGCACAAGGCATTGGAGAAATCGGCAGAAGCGGAGCGCGAGCAAAAATAGAGGAACAGAATACGAGAAATGAACAAAAAGACAGTCTTGGTAATCGACGATGAGCAGATCGTATTGGACAGCGTGAAGCGGATCCTCGGATCTGAAGGGTTCGAGGTCGACCCGGCGATCTCCAGCCGCGAGGGCCTGGAACGAGCCATGAAGCGGGACTACGACCTGGTCCTGACCGATATCCGCATGCCCGAGATCGGGGGAATGCGAATCCTGCGCGATATCAAACGCGCGAAACCCGCGCTTCCGGTGGTCATCTTCACCGGGTACGCCACGGTACAGAGCGCGGTTCAGGCCATGAAGCTCGGTGCTTCGGACTACATCGAAAAGCCCTTTACCCCGGACATGCTTTCGACAACGGTGAAAAAGGTAATGGAAAAGGCCGCCTCCGAGCCGCCCGAGCAACAGGAGTTGATTCACAAGGACGAGGTGGTCCGGGTGCTGGAAAGGGCCGCCGTAGACAGCGGCTTCGTGTCGAGCCTTTTCTACTACGGGGCGGATGCCCTGCAGGATTACGAGCTAACGGGAGCGGAAAAACTGGCGATTCTGACCGGGGACATCCACTGGATCGAGAGCCAGATCGGTGCGCTCACCAAAGAACAGAAACGCTGGTTGGAGAGCCGGTTGAGCGCGGAAATCTGGTAAAACCGGTGGAATAACAGAGTTCAAAATGGGAGATATGCAACGATGAGCAACAGCGAGCGGCAAAAATTGACCATACTCGTTATCGATGATGAGAAGATCGTACTGGAATCATGCAAGCGCATCTTCAGCGGTGAAGGCTACGAGGTGGTGACCACCGACAGCGCCCGCCGGGGACTGGAGCTGGCCGTGGAGAAGGACTTCGATGTGATTCTCTGCGACTGGAAGATGCCCGAGCTGAACGGCATCGACACGGTGGAGATGATCGACAAGCGTTCCCCGGACTCGGCGATCGTGATGATCACCGGTTTTCCGGCCGTGGAACGCGCCACCGATGCGCTCACGCGGGGAGCGGTGGACTACCTGGCGAAACCGTTCACTCCGGAGGAGATCATGGCTACGGTCCAGAAGGCGCTCAAGCGCAAAGAGCAGCAACGAGCCAAGAGCGCCACGGAGATGGAGAAGATCGTACGCTCGATCAGCTTTCCCGTTCCCAGCGGCGACGACAAAGCTCCGAATACCATCGCCGAGACGGTGGCCCAAAAAATCGGCGTGGGCAAAACAACCTCGCCGTGGCTATCGGTGCTGGTGCTGGGTATCCTGGCCGGAGCGTATATCGGCTTCGGCGGCATGCTGGCCACCACCGTGAGCTTCGACATGGCCGCTCATCTCGGCGTGGGTTTCACCAAGTTCATGACCGGAGCCGTGTTCAGCCTCGGACTGATGCTGGTCATCATCGCCGGCGCCGAGCTGTTCACCGGCAACAACCTGATGATCTCCAGCGCGATCGCCCGTGAGATAACCTTCGGCAGGATGATGGAACGCTGGGCCCTGGTGTATGCAGCCAACTTCATCGGTTCGATTCTCATCGCCCTGTTGTTCGTGTTTTCCGGTTTGTGGCGTTTGAGCGGGGGCGCCCTTGGAGAGGCGGCCGTGCGTGTCGCCTACGCCAAGGTCAACCTTCACTTCATCGAGGCACTGCTGCGCGGCATCGGCTGTAATTGGCTGGTCTGCCTGGCGGTATGGATGGCACTCGCCGCCCGCCAAACCATCGGCAAGATCTTCGCCATTTTTTTCCCCATCATGGGCTTCGTAGCCCTCGGTTTCGAGCACTCCGTGGCCAACATGTACTTCATTCCCACCGGCATATTCCTGCGGTCTTTCGCCGGCGTGACGGCGCCTGCCGGAGCGGCTGCGGAATCACTCGGCTGGATATCCTTCCTCTGGAAGAATCTGCTGCCGGTGACCATCGGCAACATCATCGGCGGGGCGGTTTTCGTAGGCATGAGCTACTGGAGCGCATATCTGCGACCCGGCAGCCGGAAAGGTTGAGCCGATGAATAGCCTTAAAGCGGCGAGCGATATATCCTTCCTGCTGGAGCGCTACGAGAGCCAAGAGGGTCAGGCCGCGCTCATGGGACTGCTGCAGGATATTCAGGAGGAGCTGGGGTACCTGCCCGTGGAGGCCCTGGAAGAGGTATCGAAGCATCTGCGGGTACCTCTGAGCCATATCCACGGAGTGATCAGCTTCTACTCCCAATTCTCTCTCACCCCGCGCGGCAAGAACGTTATAAAGATGTGTATGGGAACGGCCTGCCACATCCGGGGCGGAAAGATGGTGCTGGATGAAATCCGCTCATACCTGAACCTGGACGGAAGCGACACTACTGAGGACGGGCTGTTCAGTTTGGAGGTGGTGCGCTGCCTCGGAACTTGTTTTCTCGCTCCGGTCATGATGATCGGAGACAAGTACTACGGAAAACTGACCGCAGCCAAGGTAAGAAAAATATTGAAGAGCTATCAAGACTGAAACACGGAGAAAGCATGCGCAAGGACATACAGAAAATCGGCAATCCCAAGAACCTCCGTGACCTGCGGGAGCGGCTGAAACGGGAGCGCGACGGGGATAAGGTCCGTATCCGGATCTGCATGACCGGCTGCCGGGCCCACGGCGCCGAAGAGGTTATGAACGCCTTGAAGCAGGAAGTGACGAAGAGGCAACTCGGGGTGGAGATCGTGCCCACCGGATGCCACGGATTCTGCGCTCAGGCACCGGTACTGGTCGTGGACCCGTACGGGATCTTCTACGGAGGAGTCAGCCCTGAGGATGTGCCGGAGATCGTCACCGAGACCGTGCAGCAGGGCAAGCCCGTGGAACGCCTTCTATACACAGATCCGGCCAGCGGAAAGACAGTCGCCCGCGCCGCGGATGTCCCCTTCTATAAGAATCAGAGGAAGATCGTCCTGAGGAACTGCGGCGAAATCGATCCCACCGATATTCTCCAGTACATCGAAAGGGACGGATACGCCGCTTTGGCCAAGGCGCTCGGCGACATGGACCCGGAAGGCGTGATCGAGGAGATCGGCACCGCGGGCCTGCGCGGACGCGGAGGCGCCGGATTCCCGACTGCGCGCAAGTGGTCCTTTACCAGGGCTGCAACAGGCGCTCCCAAGTACATGATCTGCAATGCGGACGAGGGGGACCCGGGCGCGTTTATGGATCGAGCCGTGCTGGAAGGCGATCCTCACACCGCCATCGAGGGAATGATCATCGCCGCCTACGCCATCGGCGCCTCCGAGGGCTACGTGTACGTGAGGGCCGAGTATCCGATCGCGGTTCAACACCTCAAGCGGGCCCTGCAGGACGCCGAGCAGCTCGGATTGCTGGGGGAGAACATTCTGGGAAGCGGCTTCCGCTTCCATGTGAAGATCAAGAAAGGTTCGGGAGCCTTCGTCTGCGGCGAGGAGACCGCTCTGATCGCCTCGATCGAGGGAAAACGCGGCATGCCGCGACCCCGGCCGCCCTTCCCGGCGCACTCCGGCGTGTGGGGAAAGCCCACGAGCATCAACAATGTCGAGACCCTGTCCAACATCCCTCCCATCATCCTAAACGGAGGCGAGTGGTACTCGTCGGTGGGAACGGAGAAGAGCAAGGGTACCAAGGTTTTCGCCCTGGCCGGCAAGGTCAACAACACCGGACTGGTGGAGGTGCCCATGGGCATCACCTTGAAGGAAGTCGTCTTCGACGTGGGCGGAGGCATCCCCGACCAGCGGGAGTTCAAGGCCGTGCAAACCGGCGGGCCCTCCGGTGGCTGTCTCCCCGAAGACCTGCTGGATCTGCCGGTGGACTACGAGTCGCTGGCCAAGGTCGGAGCCATCATGGGCTCCGGCGGTATGATCGTGGCCGACGACAGGACCTGCATGGTCGATGTGGCCCGCTTCTTCATGGAGTTCATCCAGGATGAAAGCTGCGGCAAGTGCGTGCCCTGCCGCATCGGCACCAAGCGCATGCTGGAGATCCTGGACGACATCTGTGAAGGACGGGGTACACTTGAGGATCTGAAGATCCTCAAGGAGCTGGCCGAATCGATCAAGGACACCGCTCTGTGCGGGCTGGGACAGACCGCACCGAATCCGGTGCTCACCACCCTCAAGTACTTCAAGGATGAATACCTGGCCCATATCGAGGACAAGCGCTGTCCCGGCAAGGTCTGCAAGGCGCTGATTCAATACCGGATCCTGCCGGAAACCTGTACCGGCTGCGGGGCCTGTCTGAAGGCCTGCCCGACCCAGGCGATCAGCGGGGAGAAGAAACAGGTGCACGTGATCGATCAGGCGAAGTGCATCAAATGCGGCATGTGCTACTCCACTTGCCGCTTCGACGCGATCGAAGTCAAGTAGAGCCAAAGGATGAAACAGCGATATGAGTAAGCGAGTGACGTTGAACATAGACGGCAAACAGGTCCGGGTTCCCGCCGGAGTCACGATATACTGGGCCGCCAAGGCTGCCGGCATCGAGATTCCCCACCTGTGCTACGGGGAGGATATCCATCCGGTCAGCTCCTGCCGCCTGTGCGTGGTGGAGGTGGAGGGCATGAGGAATCTTGCCGCCTCCTGCAGCTATCCCGTGTCCGAAGGAATGGTGGTGCACACGGCGAGCGAACGTGTGATGAAAGCCCGGCGCATGAACCTGGAGTTGATCCTCTCCGATCACGACATCAGCTGCATCACCTGCGAGAAAAGCGGCAGCTGCCTGCTGGAGAAATACGCCTACGAGTTCGGCATCAGCAAATCCATGTTCTCCGGTCCCAACCGTGCCAGGAATGAGTTTCCCATCAAAGAAGAGAATCCCTTTATCGTGAGGGACTACAACAAATGCATCCTCTGCGGCCGCTGCGTGACCGCCTGCGCCGAGCTGCAGTTCGACAACGCCATAGACTACGCCGATCGCGGGTTTAAAGCGCATATCTCCACGGCCTTCGACAGGCCTCTGCAGGAAACAACCTGCGAGTTCTGCGGTCGCTGTATCAGCGTCTGCCCGGTCGGGGCGCTGACCGAGAGGGAGCGGGTGAAGAAGGGACGGGAGTGGGAGTTCGATGTGACCCGCACGATCTGTCCGTACTGCGGCTGCGGCTGCACCCTGGAGATGCACACCAAGGACGGCAAGCTGGTCAAGGTGACCACCCCGGCCAAGGGCACGGTGAGCCGCGGCAATCTGTGCGTGAAGGGAAAATTCGGAACCTACTACATCAACCACCCCGAGCGCCTGCGCACTCCGCTGATTCGCGATGCCAACGCCGCCCCCGGTTCCGGCGTCAAAGCGGCCGCCAAGGGCGGTGAGTTCGTGGAAGCCTCCTGGGAGCAGGCACTGGATATGACGGCCAAGCGCCTGCGGGAGATCAAGGAGGAGCACGGGCCCGGGGCCATCGGCGGACTTTCCAGCGCCAAGTGCACCAACGAGGAGAACTACGTATTTCAGAAGTTCATGCGGGCGGCGATCGGGACCAACAACGTGGATCACTGCGCCCGGCTCTGCCACGCCTCCACGGTGGCCGGATTGGCCAGGGCCTTCGGCAGCGGCGCCATGACCAACTCGATCGGAGAGCTGCGCTACGCGGACTGCATCTTCGTCACCGGCAGCAACACCACCGAAGCACACCCGATCATCGGAGTGGAGATCAAAGCGGCGGTCAAGAAAAACGGCACCATCCTGATTGTGGCCGATCCAAGGGAGATCGACCTGGTGGGGGTGGCCGCACTGCACCTGCGCCACCGCTCCGGCACCGATGTAGCGCTGTTCAACGGTATGATGAACGTGATCCTCGAGGAAGGCCTCGAGGACGCCGAGTTCATTGCGAACCGCACCGAGGATTTCGACAAATTCAAGGATGTGATCACACACTACACCCCGGAGAGGGTGGAGAAGATCACCGGGGTGCCGCGCGAACGAATCGTTCAGGCGGCCCGTCTGTACGCCCGGGCCGATCGCGCCTCGATTATCTACAGCATGGGCATCACCCAGCACACCACCGGCACCGACAACGTGCTTTCCCTGGCCAATCTGGCCATGGTTACCGGCAATGTCGGGCGCAAATCCACGGGTGTAAATCCGCTACGCGGGCAGAACAACGTGCAGGGAGCCTGCGACCTGGGCGCCCTGCCCAACGTATACTCAGGCTACCAGCAGGTGGCTAATCCGATCGTCCAGGAGAAATTCGAGAAAGCCTGGTCAGCCTCCCTGTCCCCGGTTCCTGGACTGACCGTGGTGGAGATGCTGCACGGCGCGGAGGACGGCTCGATCCGCGGCATGTACATAATGGGGGAGAATCCCTTCCTGAGCGATCCGAACGTCAACCGCGTGCAGAAGGATCTGGAGACCCTCGAGTTTCTCGCGGTGCAGGATATATTCTTGAGTGAAACCGCCCAGTACGCCGATGTGGTGCTGCCCGCGGCCAGCTTCGCCGAAAAGGACGGCACCTTCACCAACACCGAGCGGCGCGTGCAGCTGCTGCGCAAGGTACTGGATCCGCCGGGGCAGGCCAAGGCGGATTGGCAGATCCTGTGTGAGATGGCCGGCCGGCTGGGCTACAGCATGAACTACGGAAGCAGCGCAGAGATCATGGAAGAGATCGCCTCCCTGACCCCGATCTACGGCGGCGCCACCCACGACCGCCTGCAGGGATTCGGGCTGCAG
>Ga0272441_10016093_pt1 | contig 10385 bp, 5 predicted proteins | sample SSMProp6N_FD_193582 | JGI IMG/M metagenome (GOLD analysis project Ga0272441, IMG submission 193582) | Marine sediment archaeal communities from Little Sippewissett salt marsh, Falmouth, MA, United States - SSM-Prop-6N | ecosystem: Environmental > Aquatic > Marine > Wetlands > Sediment ... | reverse complement strand
TGGGTCGAAGACCGGAATAGATAAAGAAGGCTCCCGTGAATGGGTTATTAATAAATATAACTGGTCCCATGATGAAAAAGAATTACTGAATCTCTATACATCGTTATAAAAATGTCTTCTGGTAATGAAACATCTATTTTATCTACTGATATATAACAGGCATATTAATTATCTGATTAGAAACGCTATTAAACCTTTCAGGAATATGCTGCCCGAATCTGTTCAGCTACCTCCCTCGGGAATCACAAGGATTAAGACAGAAAACGGAAATATCAAAATAGCGACAAACCAGACCAATTATGTTACACATCTTCTATTCTGGAATGGATACCGCAGTTTTGAATACACTGACATCTTCTGTGATCTAATCAAGAAGATTTCCTGCTTTTATGATATTGGTGCAAACATCGGCTATTATTCCTTGCTGGCTGCCAGGCTAAATCCTAAAATAAAGATTGTAGCCTTTGAAGCTGCTGATGGTCCCTTATTTTACCTCAGGAAAAATATCGAACTGAACAACATGAACAGGATAGTCGCTGAACCTATTGCAATTTCAGGCTCCGGTGGTGATCTTGAGTTTCAACAGGCCCAAAACTCCAAATACAGGTTTCTCCGACATAACCTTGGAGGAGAAGGCCATATTGCTGAAGGAAAGGCAGCCCATGATTTTACCTCCCGGAGAGTAAGATCAATGACACTGGATCAATATGTAAATAGTTTGGGGGATCAAAAACCCGGGCTGTTGAAGATAGATACCGAGGGCACCGAAAACTTTGTACTTAAAGGAGCACATGACACTATTATGCAGTCAAAACCAATAATTATTTGTGAAACACTCTTTAATAAAATAGAACCTGAAATTGAGAATATAGCCAGGTCGCATGAATATTTATTCTTCAACCATCATCCTGGTGGCCTGCGAAGAGTGAAAACAATAATAAGAAAGCATGACGATGGAGTAAGGAACTGTTTCATGGTACATCCAACCAAATTATCTCTGCTTGAAAATTATATTGAATAGTGTTTATTTCCTTCCGGATCTTCGTCTGAGATTATTAAAAATAATTCGCGAATCCTTAGAAAGATTAAGTGCCAGTACAGCAAACCCAAAAACGACAGCAATAAAAAGGCTACGTATCAATATGTCCGGGATCAATGACATCTGAGGAATAAGACCCGAGAGCAGGTAGATACCGGCAGTAATAATAATTGCCAGTATATGCTTAAAAACAAATGGCCATAATCCATAAAACCGCCTTAGAGCAATAACTGTCAATGAGGTATATAAAAACATGGAAATAATTGCGGCAACTGCAGCGCCGGTAATCCCCATTAAGGGTATAAGTATCAGGTTACTGACTATAACTGTAATTATGTAAATAATCATAAGGTAGGTCTGGTACTTATACCTGGAGGAGGTTGAAAGAATTATTTTGCATGCTCCGGCTGATGCGCTGATAAGGTTGGCCAGGCCAAAAAACACAATGACCATCTCAGCCTTTGCATATTCAGGGGGAAGGATTTCCAGAATATTATTCATATTGGCTATTATCCCGATAAAAATGAGCAGACCTATAAGCAACTGGTTTATGCTGCTTTTTGAGTATACCTCCTGTATCACTTTCCTGTCATCTGACTTCCATGCTTCTGATATCACAGGAACAGCAATCTTCCCCAGCGAACGGGCAGGGATCAGGATCAATGTGGCAAAGTATACTGCAATTGAATAAATACCAGCATCACCAAGGCCTTCGAAATTATTAACCAGGTACTTATCAATACTGGTGAGTGCAATGGTGCTTAATCCTGCAATTATCCCGAAAACAGAAAGGCTCAGAATCTGCTTCGCAAAATCCCTGCTTATGAATTCCCTGAATCCCGTAAACCTGAATTCCCCTTTGAGGAGGAGGTAAATAATAATTATCAGGGCGGGGATAGCCTGTGCCACTACGAACAATAATACGTAAGTGCTGAAATCAATAAGCCCGAAATAAAAGGAAAGAACCAGTAAAAGAACAATAAGCCTCAGGATAAAATCGTGTAACAGGGTTCCTAGAACCGCCTTGAATAATACCTTGCAGTAATTATCAAGCAGGGAAAAAAGCATAATGAATCCAACAAGGACAGGTATATACCACGCATAGTCTGCAAGGAGTCCGGATTTCTCACGGTTAACCTCTATAAAAGTAGGCATATAGAGGATAAGGCCAATAAGGCAAAGGATAAAACCGGTACCGGTAACAAGAAAGGCCAGCGAGAGATAACCTTTATGACCTGTGCCTGCTGATCTGAAATACGGGAAAAGCCTGTTTGTAACATTGATAAAACCCAGGCTACCAACCTGGGAAAGGATGGTCGCGATAGCTATCATTACCTGGGTTAAACCAATCTGGTCGCTGGTGAATATCAGAGGCGACAGTATTGCGAGGTTGACAAAACCAAGTATCACCCCAAGGAATGAATAAACAGTGCCCCTGATAGTCTGTCGCTGAATTAGTCCCAAGACAGGTATTAAATTAAAAAAGTTATTTTTGTACAATTACAAATATACATTAATATCAACACAGTCAATATGTCAATCTCACCGGCAACTAATAAGTATTTACCCCACCTGGTGGCACTTGTCGTATTCGTGGCACTTACACTTGTTTATTTTTCTCCTGCACTCGACAATAAGGTGCTGCAAACTCATGACACCACTGTGTTTGCAGGTAGTGTAAAGGAAATAAATGACCACAGGGCAGAGTATAATGAAGAACCATTATGGACTAATTCGATGTTTGGAGGTATGCCGGCCTATCTTATATCAACATACTACCCCGGCAATCTCTTTAAACCCGTTTACGACCTTCTGAGGTTACCCGGTATCCCTATAGCTCCCATCCTGTTGCTGATGCTGGGTTTTTATATTATGCTCATCTCTTTCAGAATTAATCCCTGGCTGGCACTGCTGGGGGCAATTGCCTACGCCTTTTCGTCCTATTTCTTTATTATTCTTGAAGCCGGTCATAATACCAAAGCTATGGCACTGGCCTATATGGCTCCACTTATAGGAAGCATTGTATATGCATACAGGAAAGACATGATTATTGGCTCGGTTATGACTGCTATCTTCCTTACACTGCAACTTATAGCCAACCATCTCCAGATTACCTACTACACTTTTATGATAGTACTTATTTTCGGCATTGTCGAGCTGGTACACTCGATCAGGACAAAAGAATTACCGCACCTAATAAAGACCACTCTTTTACTCGCCGGTGCAGCACTTATTGCCCTGTCAATCAATTTTGCCAACCTTTACGTTACCTTTGAATACGGTAATTACTCTATGAGAGGCAAGTCGGAACTCAGTTCCAACCCGGAAGATAAGACATCAGGACTTGACAGGTCGTATGCCACTAACTGGAGCTATGGTATTGACGAAACTCTTACCCTGCTAATACCTAATATGAAAGGTGGTGCTACACAGCCTTTCGACAGGGATTCTGAAACGGTAAAGTCGTTAAGGCAAAATAATGCCGGACAATATGTACAGGGTATCTTTCAATACTGGGGAACACAGCCTAATACCAGCGGTCCGGTATATGTCGGGGCAATAGTTTTTCTCCTTTTCATTATGGGGCTTGTACTTATTAAAGGTCCCTATAAATGGTGGTTACTCGCTGCCACTGTAATTTCTATTATGCTCGCCTGGGGTAAGAATTTTATGTTCTTTACAAATCTTTTCTTTGACTTTTTCCCCGGCTATAATAAATTCAGGGCGGTAACCATGATCCTTATTATAGCTCAGTTCAGCATGCCGCTTCTTGGCATTCTAGCTCTGAACAGGATTTTAAATAATGATATAAGTAAGCCTGAGTTGATGAAATCATTGAAAATAGGGCTGGGTATCACGGGAGGCATTCTACTCTTATTCCTGCTTTTCCCCGGCCTGGCCGGTTCGTTTGTATCACCCGGTGAGGCACAGTTTCCAGACTGGTTAAAATCATCTCTCGTTGCTGATAGAAAAGAAATGCTGCGCATTGATGCTCTGCGCTCTCTGTTCTTCATAATCGCAGCCTCTGTGATAATATATATGGTATTTATCAAGAAACTAAAAAGCCTGTATGCTATCATTTTACTATCCTTGCTGGTTATTATTGATATGTGGCCTGTTAACAAAAGGTACCTTAATAATGACGATTTCGTAAGGCAAAATATTGCCGACAGGACATTTGTTCCAACTGAAGCTGATAAGTATATCCTGCAGGATACCTCTCAGTACAGGGTGCTTAATCTCACCGTAAGTCCTTTTAATGATGGAAAGACTTCTTACCTGCATCATTCCATAGGCGGCTATCATGGGGCCAAGATACGTCGCTACCAGGATCTCATCGACAGGTGCATTTTTACTGAGATTAACCAGTTCACCGGTGCCCTGGGGAATATTACCTCGGCCGATCAGGTGCAGCCATTATTCAAAGATCTGAATGCTTTGAATATGCTGAACACAAAATATATTATTATAAATCCTGACAGCCCTCCCCTGGTCAATAATATGGCCCTTGGAAATGCATGGTTTGTTGATTCATATCGCCTGGTTGAAACACCCGATGAAGAGCTTGATGCAGTTAGCAGTATTGATCCTGCAGCCGAGGCAGTTATTAATATTGAATACAGAGACAATCTGAATCTACTGGATAATGACTCCGCAAACACGGGCAATATTGATCTGATTTCATATAAGGCCAATGAACTGGTTTATAATTACCAATCGTCCACTGGCAGGCTTGCGATTTTTTCGGAAATATATTACCCTCCCGGCTGGAACGCATATATTGACGGCCAGATGGCAGATCATTTCAGGGCTAATTATGTCTTGAGGGCAATGGTTGTGCCACCCGGTTCACATGAAATAGTATTCAGGTTTGAACCTCGGTCATATGAAATAGGTAACCGGGTTTCTATGGGCGGATCAATAGTACTATTCATTATTGTTGCTGCTTCAGCATTTTATTACTTTAGAAAGAAAACAGGCACTGTAAATGGTGAATCACAATAAATGCCCTCTATGCGATTCTGAAAAAATCGGCTTATTATACGAGTGTGCCGATCACCTGGTGTCGGGACAAAAATTTCCTGTTTTAAAGTGCGATACATGCAGCTTTATATTCACCAATAGTTATCCTGAAGAGAGCGAATCAGCAGGGTATTATCAATCAGATGAATATATTTCTCATTCAGATACCGAAACCGGTATTGTAAATCGTATTTATAAATATGTACGAAGGAGGATGCTGCGCTCAAAATTGCGTATGCTAAAGAAGGAGTCCGGATTAAGATCAGCATCTGTACTGGATATCGGTTCCGGCACCGGTTATTTCCCTGCATATCTCAGACTTAAAGGCTGGGAATGCAGGGGTATTGAGAAAAGTCCTGAAGCAAGGGAATATGCCAGGACGAGGAATAATATCGATTTACTCACTCCGGACAAGCTGCACAGTATTGAGATTGCAAGTATCGACATCGTCACTCTCTGGCATGTCCTTGAACATCTTTATGATCCGGGGAAATATCTTGATTCTGTCTTTTCTATACTAAAAGAAAAAGGATTTCTCGTTATTGCCGTTCCTAACCATATTTCATATGATGCCAGAATATATCGCGAATTCTGGGCAGCCTGGGATGTCCCGCGCCATCTATGGCATTTTAACCGGGGAACAATCCAATTATTGTGCAGGAAGTATGGATTTGAACTGGTCTCAGTTCGCCGTCTACCCTATGATGCATTTTATGTTTCAGTGCTGAGCGAGAAAAACAAAGAATCATCCCTGCCTTTCAGCAGGGCATTTTTTACAGGTCTTGTATCATGGATTCTTTCTATTATAAATATTGACAGAACAAGCTCCCTGGTGTATTTTTTCAGGAAATATTAGTATCGGTCGAGCCATCTGTACCTTCTGGCACTGCTACCCAGTTTGAGAGCAATTACTATTTCGTGAGAGCCATACGAATAGTTCTGTATTTCGTTGAAGGAATAATCGAAGGCATATCCGAAATACATATTGTCCCAGCGTGCACCAACGCTGGTAATAACTGCATTACCGGTCCTGTAAGATAGTCCTGCCCAAAAATCTTCCATAAAGGTGTACTTCACACCCAGGTCGAACTGGGGTTTCCATTGTTCAGACATCCTGAACATGAAATTTGGTTGCAATTCACTTCTTGCATCCAGAATAAAAGAGTAAGCACCGAAAAGGTAGTAGTGACGAAGTAATGATAGGTTTTTATATGAAGGGTTACCAAGTTTAATGTACGACTGGAAGAGCTGTTCAACAGAAAAACCAAGATTAAACCTGTAATTAAGTACATAAACCCCGAAATTTGCATCCGGTATAAAAACACCCTGCCTCAGGTTGCTGTACAGAACAGGATCGTCAGGATCTTCGAACCTGATCTTATCCTCATCGATCCTGAAATGAAATGCTGTGGCAGAGAGCCCGAACGACAGCTGGGTGCCACCATATATCCAGGTATGGTAAGCGTAGGTAGCCTGCAAGCCTGTTCGCTGTATAAGACCATTCCTGTCGTTAAAGACGTATCCACCTATTCCTACCTTACCATCCCTGCTTGGCTTGTAACTTTTTCTCCTCACACTGGTACTCCTTATTATATAGCTTCTCTTAAGCAACCTGGTCTGGTAACTGAATGAATATGTTCGTGGAGCCCCTGAATAACCCAGCCATTGCTCCCTGGCTGTAAGATTGAAACTGGTATACCCATCACTGCCTGCTACTGCAGGATTAATAAGGTACCTGTTAAAAAGATACTGACTGTATAGAGGCAACTGTTGGGCATTGGAAGTGATAGCCAGCAGAATAAGAGCCATATATGTCAGTACTATTCTCTTCAAGATCAATTATTTTATCTTATTATTGTAACGTCTCCCAGCACCGGTTTCGTACCGTCGTGTAAATTTATAATATAATGATAGGAATCTATAGGAAGCTTTCTTCCCCTGCTGGTACCATCCCACGGTGCAGGATAACCTTTCTCCGAAGCCCATACCAGTTCTCCCCATCTGTTATAAATCCTTACCTCGGCCTCGGGATATAATTCAATCATATCAATATTCCATACATCATTTATATTATCCCCGTTAGGCGATATGGCGTTCGGAATTGTTATGCATGTTTCCTGCTCCGAGCCTACCTCTACTGTATCCGTTACAGGGCAATTATTATCGTCCCTGACAGTCACCCAGTATGTGCCAGCTGCAATATTGTCCCTGTAATTAGATGTGGAGTTGTCGTCCCATTCATATGTGTAGTCACCAAGTACATATCCTCCCGAAGGCATAACACTTATTTCACCATCAGGCATATCCTTACAGAAGGGTTTGATAATATCGAAGGTAAGGGTAATAGGTTCAGGTTGAGTTAGCGTAATTATGGTATCTGCGTCACAGGTATTTTCATCTACTATTAGTATGCCGTATGTTCCGGCCGGTATGCCTGTCCGGGCAGATCCCAGGTAACCATCTGTCCACAGGTAACGAACATTACCAACATTATTAACGGCTGTCACCTCAATACTTCCTGTGCTGTCACCAAAGCAGTTAATATTAAAGTCACCATAAATACTCTCGGAAATATCCAGGTTTATGGTAATAGGTTCCGGTTGGGTAATAACCGTTGTATCGTAAACCATACAGTGGTTATTGTCCTCTACGTAAAGAGCATATTCTCCGGCATACAGCTGCCCGATCGAACTTTCGTTCGAGGTAAACCCATCGGGGCCTGTCCAGCTAAAGTAATATGGTTCCTCACCACTTGTCATGGTTATATTTATGAAGGCATCATTTTTCCCGTAGCAACTCACATTAAACCCGTTTCTTAAGGAAACTTCCTTGGTCAATTCGAGCGGTGGGGGCAGGGAAATATAGGCAGAATCTTCCTGTTCACATCCATATAGATCAGTAACCGTCACAAAATACCATCCTTCTATCAGTCCGGTGACATCCCGGGTGGTTGCTCCGTTCGACCATAAGTAAGTATAAGGTTCGGCCCCTCCCTGCACAGTCAGACTTATTGTGCCATTATCCATTCCCAGTGCTTCGCAGGTAATATCTGTGGAAATGTGATCAACCAGCAAAGGATCAGGTTCTGTTATCTCAATACTATCGGTTTGTTCACATCCATTAAGGTCAGTAACTGTTACATAATATTTGCCGGCAGTAACACCGGTTTGATTCATGGTAGTAGTACTGATACCTGATCCATCTTCTGTTGTCCAGTAATAAGCGTATCCTCCCGCTTCATAACCGCCTGTCACTGCAATATTAATATCTGCGTTTCCTCCGTTACAGAAGATATTATAATTACCGTCAGGGGTCAGACTGGGACTGAATTGTATCTCCATGCTGTCAGGCTCGGTAAGGGTGAAATCGAAATCCATAAGACAGCCGTTTATATCTGTTACCAGTACATTGTAATCACCTGCTATCAAATCTTCCTGGTCTTCCTCGTTTACCTGCAGGTCTGCTCCTTCAGGACCAGTCCATAGATAGGTATATTCACCGGAGCCACCGCCAAAGTCGAGTCTGATATATCCATCATTGTATCCATGACATGATACATTGAAGTCTCCAAAATTAGTATGGGAAATCTCGGATCCTACAAGGGTAATTCCATCAGGTTCAGCAAGCATGAAGCTATCGATCATCAGACAACCAAGTGTGTCGGTTATCTCAAGGTAGTACTTCCCGACAGGCAGGCTATCGATATAGTTAAGAGTATTATCACCAGTTATCAAGCCGTCCAGTGTATACCAGAAATATTTATAATCACCATTACCTCCTCTTACATCAGTTACTGTTATTTCGCCATCATAGTAGCCTTTACAACTGATATTGAATCCGGCATAGTCACTTAATTCATATGTTGCCGATATTGGATCAGGGGATGTCACAGTCTCAAACCAGCTGTCGACACAACCATTTCCATCAAGTACTATAAGCTCATAGGTGTCGGCAGCCAGGTTTGTTACAATATGATAAGTAGACGGGTCAAAGAAATCAAAGCTGCTCGTCAGAACTCCTTCAAAGACAGTATCTGTCTCAGTATTCACCACCCATAGATTGTATGGTGATGCCTGACCATTATTATAGGCAATAAAGATTTCTGCATCATCTGTTTCAAAGCAGGAAGTATTTGCAATATAATAAGGCTCTTTAGGCTGTGCCTGGAAGAAAAATTCCGGTTTGGATCTTGTTCTTTCAATATCATCAGAATTAATACATCCAAGATTGTCGGTGACTTCTACGTTATATACTCCTCCTCTCAGGTCCTCAAGGAAGGTGCTGTCATCTGAAGTGGTATATGTTGTGTCAACACTCCATGCACCCCACCAGTGAACTGTGTATGGATCAGTTCCCCTGGCCAGCACAGCTACCAGTTCAAGGTCATAATTGCTGTCACATGTTAAAGGATTTTCCTCATCCAGAACCTGCAGCGGGCGCGGATGAACTTTCACCTCTGCAGGCACAATAGTTCCGGCTGCACAGCCCGTACCTTCGCTTCTTGGAAGTATATTATAATAAACTGACTGAACAGTATCGGTGCGATTGTCATAGACGAAGCTAATTAGATGATTCTCATCCAGCCCATTCTGAGGATTATCATCACCTGTGAGATCACCCGGAGCTCCTGTAAGTGTAACAGTATAATCAAATTTGAGCTCACCATGTGTCATGACAGTCGGGCTGGTTATCGTCACTTCCGTAGCATCAAGGAAACAAATCCTGTCAGCAGCTATAGCAGGTACAACTCGCGGTGTTGGATTGATCCACACTCTCACTGTATCTCCTGTTCCCGGGCACTTCTGATTATTATTATTATCAATAGTATAGGGCGAGAATATATACATTATCATCCTCGCCGTATCTCCGCTATTAGTAATATTTTCGTCAATTATATCTGCAATAGTCAATCTTTCGGTATCGGGTGAATATCCTGAAATTTCCGGATAATTATTTATTACCTCAAGATTGAAATCAAATCCTATCGTAGCTACTGTAGGAGATGCAAAAGTTATTGATACAGGATCACCATTGCATAGTGTGTCATTTGCAATATAAGTAAATAACCTGGCCGTGGGCTCTACCCAGATATCTATGGTCCTCGGTGTACCTGTACATCTTAATGCGCCTGTGCCGGTCACTGTATAAGGTGTAACTGTGATAACTGCTCTCTGGGCACGGTCACTAAGATTATCAAAGGTCTCCTGTATACGTTCGCCGGTAATTAGTCCTGTTCCAGTGCCGCCTGTGGTGACAGTCAGGCTGTCCGTATCATCAATCGCTACAGTGTAATCAAATCGCACAGGCAGAGTTGGCTGAGTTG
>Ga0272441_10016092_pt1 | contig 10385 bp, 8 predicted proteins | sample SSMProp6N_FD_193582 | JGI IMG/M metagenome (GOLD analysis project Ga0272441, IMG submission 193582) | Marine sediment archaeal communities from Little Sippewissett salt marsh, Falmouth, MA, United States - SSM-Prop-6N | ecosystem: Environmental > Aquatic > Marine > Wetlands > Sediment ... | reverse complement strand
GCTCCTCGCAATGACGGACAGTATGAGGCGTCATTGCGAGTGAAGCGAAGCAATCTGATGGATCTCGCGTATCTGACGGAGATTGCCATGTCGCTGTCGTTCCTCGCAATGACGGACAGTATGAAGCGTCATTGCGAGTGAAGCGAAGCAATCTGATGAATCTTGCGTATCCGACGGGGATTGCCTTGTCGCTGCCGCTCCTCGCAATGGCGAGTCAGCGGCAGATCAATCGCTCTGCAGGATCTTGTCAAGGCGGGTCTGCATCACTGCGTAGTACACCACCGGGATGACCACCAGTGTCAGCAACGTCGAAACCAGGATACCCGAGATCAGTGAAACCGCCAGTCCGGAGAATATCGGATCATCGAGGATGAAGAACGCGCCTGCCATAGCGGCCAAGCCTGTGAGTACGATGGGTTTGGCGCGTATCGCGGCGGAGCGAATCACAGCGGTTTCAAAACCCACGCCGCTTCGAACCTCCTGGTTGATGAAATCAACCAGCAAAATGGAATTGCGGACAATAATCCCCGCCAGCGCGATCATGCCGATCATCGATGTCGCCGTGAATTGTTTGTCGGCGATCGCATGGCCGGGCAGGATGCCGATGATCGTCAACGGTATCGGCGCCATGATCACCAGCGGCACGATGTAGGACTTGAACTGAGCCACAACCAGCAGGTAGATCAGCAGCAAACCGACGGAGTAAGCGATACCCATGTCACGGAAAGTCTCGTAGGTGATCTGCCACTCGCCATCCCATTTGAAACTGTATTCATACGGATTGGGCGGAACGTTGATGAACCACTGCGACATACCGGTGGCTCCTTGGGCCCGCGCGGCGATGTCGAACAGACCGTACAACGGACTGTCCGTGTCGCCCGCCATGTCAGCAGTGACATAGACCACCGGCAGCAGATCTTTGTGATGAATGCTGACATCGCGCACGCCACTTTGCAGCACCACAACCTCCGACAACGGCACAAATGTCCCGTTGCGTGAACGCAGTTGCAGCGATAACACCTGCTCGAGATCCGCCTTGTCGCCCTCGGCGAACTCGACGCGGACTGGGACAGCGTATTTGGCATCATCGAGGTGCATATGGGTCATATCTTCGCTGCCCAGCACCGTCGCCAATGCGTCTGCCACTTGTTGCTGGGTCAGGCCGAGCAAAGCAGCGCGAGCACGGTCGACCACAACCACGTTTTTATCTGATGCAAATTCAACCGTATCATCGATGTCGACGATATCCGCAACCCTATCGAACAGATCGCGCAAACTCTTGGCATGATAGATCTGGCCAGCGTAATTGGGACCGTACACCTCCGCAACCAATGGCGACATCACCGGCGGGCCAGGCGGCACTTCGACGATTTTCGCGTTGCCGTCGTAGCGCGATGCGATTGCCTGGATGTCTTCACGTAAGGACAGTGCGATCTGATGACTCTGTCGGTCGCGTTTATCTTTATCGACCAAATTGACCTGGATATCACCCAGATGATCATCCTCGCGCAGATAGTATTGGCGCACCAGACCATTGAAACTGATGGGCGCTGCTGTACCAGCATAGACCTGGTAATTGCTGACCTCCGGAACCGTTGCAAGGTACTGGCTGATTTCCTGAAGCACGCGTGCGGTCTGTTCGAGACTGGTTCCCTCGGGCATATCGAGCACGACCTGGAATTCCGACTTGTTGTCGAACGGCAGCATTTTCAGGATTACCAGACGACCACCAATCAGTGACAGCGACAGCACAATCAGCAGCAGAATGCCGGCGAGCAGCCAGCGACGGTTGACAACGCCGCGCCGACCGTCCAGAAACGGCTGAAAGATTCGCGCAGCCAGCCGCAACGCCCGGGTTTCGGTCGGTTCGGATACCGACTGCTGCGGGTGTCCACCGACATGACTGGCGAGCATCTTCAGCGTCAGCCAGGGTGTGAACACAAACGCGACCGCCAACGAGATCAACATGCCCAGAGATGCATTAATCGGTATCGGGCTCATGTACGGGCCCATCAATCCGGAGACGAACGCCATCGGCAGCAACGCGGCAATCACCGTGAACGTGGCCAGGATGGTCGGACCCCCGACCTCGTCAACCGCCGCCGGTATCGCATCCACCAGATTTTTCGCGCCCAGCGCGATATGGCGGTGAATATTCTCGACGACCACAATCGCATCATCGACCAGGATGCCAATCGAGAAAATCAACGCAAACAGGGAAACGCGGTTGAGCGTGAATCCCCATGCCCAGGATGCGAACAGCGCCATCGCCAGCGTCACGATCACCGCGGTACCGACGATGATCGCCTCGCGCCAGCCCAGCGCGATCAGCACCAGCAGCACGACCGATGCGGTCGCGAAGACCAGTTTGTTGATCAGCTTCTTCGCTTTGGCATCGGCGGTAGCGCCGTAATTGCGGGTGATTGTCACATTGATATTATCGGGGATGTAACTGCCCCTGAGCTGCTCGAAACGGTCGATGACCCGCTGGGCGATTTCTACCGCATTGGTCCCTGCCTGCTTGGCCACGGCGATGGTTACCGCTGGCCTCTCGAACGCCAGCGCGCCGGTGCTCGCATGGACACCCTGACTGAAATGCACATAATGCGTCGGTTGCGCCGGGCCATCGGTAATCGTCGCCACATCGCTCAGATGCACGGGCTTACCATCGTGCACAGCGACCACCAATGCGGCGACCTGATCTGCCGAACTGTAGAAAGTCCCGGCCTTGACCAGCACCTCGCGGTTGTTGGTCGTGACCTGCAGAGGCTCCCGAACGTGATTGCCGGCCTGCAAGGCGCGCCGCAGTGTGTCGATGTCGAGCTGATATGCGCTCATTGCCTGAGGATCGAGCAACACCCGAACGACCCGCGGGGTATCACCGACCGTGTAGATCTGTCGTGTGCCTGGAACGCGTTTGAGTTCGGCTTCGATCGAATGCGCAATCTGGCCGAGCTCGAAGGTACCGATCGTATCGTCATCAGACCACAATGTGGCCGTCACAATCGGCACATCGTCGATACCCTTTGGTTTGATGATGGGCTGCCCCACACCGAGATTCTGCGGCAGCCAATCCCGGTTCAGGTAGATCTTGTTGTACAGACGGACGATCGCATCGGTACGGTCTTCACCAACTTCGAACTGCACGGTCAGGACGGCCATACCCGGAAGCGATGTTGAGTAGACGTGCTCGATGCCCTCGATCTCCGCGAGCACCTGCTCCGCCGGCCCCGCGATCAGGCTCTCGACCTCGGGCGGGGCCGCCCCGGGGAAGGCAATAAACACGTTGGCAAAGGTCACATTGATCTGGGGTTCTTCTTCACGTGGCGTTACGATCACAGCGAATACGCCCAGCAAAAAACCCACCAGCGCCAACAACGGCGTAATCTCTGTGGTCAGAAAACGCTTGGCGATTCGACCTGAAAGGCCGATGGAATCGGGTGCGTCGGTCATAGCTCAGTCCGTCGAGCGGGTGGCATACTGTTGTTTCAACTGAATGCCGGCGGCAACCGGTTCGATCGCGACCCGCTCACCCTCCTCCAGGCCGGCCAGGACGACAGTGTAGTTGTTGGTCAGATCACGGCCCTTGCGGATCGCACGCATACTCACCCTGCCCTGGTCGGACAGCACGTATACTGCAGTGACCTCCGAGCGCCTGACAATCGCGGCGGTGGGCACGGTCAGCGCCGGCTGTTGCCCGATCTCAAACACCGCCTTGACGAACATGCCAGGGAACAGAAACAGGTCCTCTGCCTTCAGGTCCAGTCGAACACGAAACGTATGACTGGCCGAGTCCGCAAAATTAAAAACTGTCTTTTTACTGACTGGAACCACGTTGCCGTCCGGCGTCACGACGTAGGCTTCGTCGGACTCACGTACAGGATTGATCATGATCTGCGGCACATCGACGTTTACCCTGAGTTCCTCCAGGGACAAACCACTCATCAACGGCTTGCCGGGCTGTGCTGTTTCGCCGACTTCGATATGACGTTCGGTAACGATACCCGAATACGGCGCGCGAACGCGGGTATATTCAAGTTGCTCAGTGGCTTGCTCGAGCGCGGCTCGCGCCGCCTCCCGTCTCGCCTGCGCCGCTTTTTTCGCAGCCTCTGCCGCGTCCATGGCCTTCTCGGAAACGGCCTGTTTCTCGAAGACACCCTTGATTCGATCGAATTCCTCCTCAGCTTCCTGGAAGCGCGCACTGGCTTCTTTCAGGTCGGCCTGCGCCTGTTTCAGCCGGGAGGCAGGTTGTTTATCATTCAAACGAACGATGATCTCGCCTTTCTCGACGTAGTCATCGACGTCGAACAAGACCGCCTCGACCTGTCCACTGATCTGCGCAGACACCGTCGTCTTATTGGCAGCCTCGATCACCCCATCGAGCCGATAGATGTGTGGCACCTGCTTGTAGCCGACAGCAATCGTTTCCAGCTCAGCAGCAGACAGATGATGGCCAACCGTTGCAAAGAGGAATGCAAAAACAGTCGCCAGGCAGATACGTAGTCGGGACATGGATTGGATCACCGGAGTTGGACGTTAAATCGCAAGTATGGTCTTGCGGTAGTATTTGAGCTCAGCGATGGAGTCCTTGATATCATCCATTGCGAGATGTCTGGACTCTTTGGTGAAGTTGTCACAAACACTCGGCGACCAACGCGCCGCAAGCTCCTTCAATGTGCTGACATCAAGATTACGATAATGGAAGAACTCCTCCAGTTGCGGCATCCAGCGTGCCAAAAAGCGTCGGTCCTGACAGATGCTGTTACCGCACATCGGCGACTTGCGGGCAGGCACATATTGCTGAAGAAATGCGAGCGTGACCGCTTCTGCTGTGGCTTCACTGATCGAGCTGTTTCTGACCCGGTCGGTCAGCCCTGATTGGCCGTGCTGTCGGGTACACCATTCGTCCATCGCACCGAGCTTATCGTCGCTCTGATTAATCGCCAGCGTTGGACCCTCTTCCAGAATGTTCAGGTTCTTATCGGTCACAATGGTCGCTATCTCGATAATTCGGTCTTCCAGTGGATCCAGCCCCGTCATCTCAAGGTCAATCCATATCAAATGCTCCGGGTTTTGTTGTGGCATATTTCCTCAATCCCATCGGGTTTTTGGCGTGATTTCAACGGCTGGCCATCTCTGCTGATAAATAAGATAATACAGATTATAGTTTCGATTCACAAAAGATAGTTTATGCACAGTTTCACCCTCCTGTTTCTGACCATGCTGGCACTCTCGCTGGCCGTCCGGCTATGGCTTTCGCACCGGCAGATAGCTCACATTCTGGCCCACCGCGATAAGGTGCCGGTGGCATTTAGCGGTAAAATAGGCCTGCAGGACCATCAGAAGGCTGCTGACTACACGGTCGCGAAGACTCGCTTTGGGCGACTGCCGCTGGTCTACGATGCGGGCTTGCTCCTGATCTGGACGCTCGGAGGTGGCCTGGAGTGGCTTGATCAGACTGCCAGCGCATATGGCTTCAATCCGATAATGACCGGCATCGCAGTGATGCTGGCGTTCATGCTGATTTCCTCTTTGCTGGAGCTGCCGTTTTCGATCTACAGCACATTCGTACTCGAAGAGCGCTTCGGCTTTAACCGCACCACGGTCAAAACCTTTCTCGTGGACATCGTCAAAGGCGGGGTTCTCGCCTTGTTGCTGGGTGTACCACTGTTGTGGACGATCCTGTGGCTGATGGAGAAATCCGGTGACCTCTGGTGGCTCTACGCCTGGTTGGTATGGACCGGATTCAGCCTGTTTATCATGTGGGTTTATCCTACGCTGATCGCTCCGATCTTCAACAAGTTTGAACCCCTGGAGGAAGGCGACACCTTGGAGCGCATCAAAGCACTGCTGCACCGTTGCGGCTTTAGCAGCAACGGTATCTTTGTAATCGACGGGTCCAAACGCTCATCCCACGGTAATGCGTATTTTTCCGGTTTCGGCCGCAACAAACGCATTGTATTTTTCGATACCCTGCTGCAGATGCTGGATGATGATCAGCTTGAGGCGGTACTGGCCCACGAGCTGGGGCACTTCAAAAAGAAACATATCATCAAAGGCATGCTGATTTCCTTTGCCACGACTTTTTTTGCATTGGCACTGCTGTCCTGGCTGATCAAGAATCCGTGGTTCTTCAGCGCACTGGGTGTCAGCACACCGTCGAACTACATGGCACTGCTGCTGTTCGTTCTAATTTTGCCGGTGTTCACCTTCTTGCTGCACCCCTTGCTCAGTTTGTTTTCCAGAAAGAACGAATTCGAGGCCGACGAGTTCGCTGCTCAGCAGACTCAAGCAGACCACTTGATTCAAGCATTGGTCGGGCTATACAAGGAAAATGCGAGTACACTGACGCCAGACCCGCTTTACTCGGCATTCTATGATTCGCACCCACCGGCACCGGTGCGTATCGCGCACCTCACCGCCCACAACTGAATCGGGAGAACTCGTATGAAACCAGCAATCTTGCGCCCCTTACCACTGGCATTGCTGCTAAGCTGCAGCCACCTCGCCCTTGCAGACGAGGGTACAAACACGCAAAAGCAATTCGAACACGGCCAGAAGATGCATGCACAACACTGTACAAAGTGCCATGCAGACGAGGTCTACACCCGCGAGAACCGCTTCGTCAAATCCCTGGATGCACTCAGCAAGCAGGTGCTACGCTGCAAGAACAATACCGGCGCGCCTTGGTTTGACGAAGACACCGAGGCCGTGGTCCATTTCTTGAATGAGAAGTACTATAAATTTTGATGCAATACCACGAGACCTGAACAGATGTCTTCACTCGCAAACAACCAATGCTCGCCCGACGCAGAACTGCTGCAGACTTACGCCATCAACAACTATCTGCAGCAGATTTCACCCGATTGGGAGCTCGCCGCTGACGGTCGATCGATCAGCCGCACTTTTCGCTTCAAGGATTACTATCAGACCATCGCTTTTGTCAACGTCGTTGCGATGGTCGCACATCAACAGGACCACCACCCGGACATAACTGCCACCTACAATACCTGCCGGGTAGAATTCAGCACGCACAGTGTCGGCGGTCTGTCGTTGAACGACTTCATCTGCGCTGCCAAAGTTGACCGTATCCTGAGCATATAAGCATTCGGGTATGGCGAAACGGCGACTCACAGATCAGCAAAAACGTCAGATCTCAGCCCAACAGAACCGCATCATCGCCAAGACCAACGCCGAGGTGCACCACGGCGTCGTCATCGCCCATCACGGCAAAGAACTGATCGTCAGTGACACCGAGCAACAGACTATAAACTGTCAGCTACGCCAAAACCTGGGCACCATCGTGTGCGGTGATCGCGTGGTTTTCGAGTTTCTTGACCGGGATAGCGTGCCAGAAACCGCCGTCATCGTCGCATTGGGCGAACGCGACAATTTACTGCAGAAAGCCGGTTTCGCCGGCAAGGCAAAAGCCGTGGCGGCGAACATTGACCAGGTTATTGTCGTCTGCTCATTGGTACCCCGCCCAAACCACTACCTGATTGACCGTTACCTGGTCGCTACCGAAAATCTGCCGGCCAGACCCATCATAGTCGTCAACAAAATCGACCTGATGGACGACAACAACGAACACGTCGTGAATGATATCAATGCGATATACAATGCCATCGGCTATCGCGTACTCGAAACCAGCGCCACTGAAAACACCGGTATCGATGAGCTACAATCCATGCTTCTTGGCTCAACCAGTATACTGGTTGGATTGTCCGGCGTCGGCAAATCGTCCATCGTCAAAGATCTGTTACCGGATCTCGAGATCCGCATCGGCGAAATCTCACGGGCTTCCAGCGAGGGAAAACACACGACGACAGTTTCCACGCTATACGGCTTGCCAACAGGTGGTTATCTGATCGACTCGCCGGGCGTCAGAGATTTCTCACCCGTCCTGCTGAACAAAGAGCAAATCCTCGACGGCTTCATAGAACTCAAAGCCTATCGCGGTCAATGCAAGTTCAAGAACTGTAGTCACGTCAACGAACCGGGATGCGCCATAACAGAGGCGCTCGAGAACGGTGAAGTCAGTCCGCAGCGCGTGAACAGTCTCCGAAAAATGCTGGCCGATGCTGACGCTTGACTCAACAGCTTTGAATTAACGCAAAGGCGCGGAGACGCAGAGGCCGCAGAGGTTTTTTTGGTGGCCCGCACTGCGTTACGGCATCGGTGACGAGACAGCGCGTCGTCGATCAAAAAAAATTAACAAAACATTAGAATTCTTTGCGCCCTCTGCGTCTTTGCGTCTTTGCGTTGAGAAACATGTCTCGAGTGCTCACCGGCGTTGCCTGAAAAAGGCCTGCAGCATTGCCCGACTCTGTTCGGCGAGCACACCCCGGCGGACCTCGAACCTGTGGTTATGCCTCATGTTGTTCAATAGATCATACGCGCCGCCGAGTGCGCCCGTTTTGGGATCGTCGGCCGCGTAGACAACGCGCTTTACTCGGGCGTGCAACATCGCACCGACGCACATCAGACAAGGTTCCAGCGTCACGTACAGGTCAGTGTCCAGCAAACGGTAGTTACCCAGCTTCTGCCCCGCCGCCCGTAATGCGACGACTTCGGCGTGTGCGCTCGGATCCGATGAACTGATCGGTTGATTCCAACCCTCTGCAAGCAGCTCACCATTGCGCACGATAACGGCACCAACCGGCACCTCGCCGGCGGCCTCAGCTTCTTCTGCCAATTGCAGCGCACGCCGCATCCAGCTTTCATCACTCATTACAAAGTATGCTTCTTACAACTCTTTGTGCGGGGAATCTCTGGCCCGCAGTTTACACGAGGAATTTGGAGTTCACGGGTCATACGCGGCGCGCACCGCGAATCTTCAAGTCGGCGGCCGGTTCTGGTGCGCGCGGCGCACCCTACGGTCTGCTCCCTCAAAACGTAGCTCTCGCTAAGCTTGGGGGGAGGAGCGGCACTTACGAACAAGAACCACCGCGCCTGCTCCTGTGGCCCTGGCGAGAAACACAGACTGGAAAATGGGTGTTCCTAGTGCAGGCTCATCCTTCTGGCGAAGCCTCCCAGGTAAAGACTCGCCAGCATCATTAGCAGAAGCAGGTCAATACTGCCTCCCCCGCTGCCATCAAAAATCGCGTCTTTCTCGGTAATGATCAATGAAACTGTAGAAGGTGAGCCCAGACTCGCTTCACCAGTGGGGTTACTCAGGACCAACTCCAGCGATTCATTACCTTCTTGAGCATTTATATCTTCGATGATTTCTACGCTGAAGGTCCGGCTTGTCTCCCCGTTGGCAAAACTCAGCCTGCCATTGACCGCGACATAGTCAGCGCCAGCAGTTGCTGTACCGTCTTTGCTGGCATAATCCACAGTAACAGTACCAAAGCTGCCACCTACCCGCGTGACCGTAATCGTGGCAACGACGCCAAATTCAGCTACACGATAAGTCGACTCACTAAACTGCAGACTGCCCGCCAGCCCCTCGGGCACCGCATCAGCAATCGTTAATTCTGCTGACGCCGGCGCTCCCAGGCCTGCGCCACCACGGGGGTTACTCAAACTGAGATTCACCGTCTCGTCGCCCTCGAACTCCACATCTTCCAGAACGTCGATGGTGAAAGTTTCACTGGTGCTGCCGTCGGCAAAAGTCAGCGTACCAATCACGGCGGTGTAGTCGGCACCAGCGACAGCGGTACCATCGCTACTGGCATAATCGACCGTCACAGTACCAAAACTGCCACCGACCCGGGTAACGGTAATGGTCGCCGTAACACCGTCCTCCGCCTCCGTATAGGTCGGTGAGCCAAACTGCAGACTGCCCGCCGGCGGGATAGGCTCATCTTCGGCAATGGTAAGAACAGCTGATGCAGGCGACCCCAGACCCGCCCCACCGCTGGGATTACTCAAATTGAGGTCAATGGTCTCGTTGCCCTCGTACTCGGCATCATCCAGGATGTCGATGGTGAAGGTGTCACTGGTGACGCCGTCGGCCAACGTCAAAGTACCGATCGCGGCCGTGTAGTCGGCGCCAGCGCTGGCGGTGCCGTCACTGGTCGCGTAGTCCACAGCCACGGTACCGAAGCTGCCACCCACCCGGGAAACAGTAATGGTCGCCGTAACACCGTTCTCCGCCACTGTATAGGTCGGCGCGCTGAACTGCAGACTGCCCGCCGGTGGCACCGGCTCATCTTCGGCAATGGTAAGAACAGCTGATGCAGGCGACCCCAGGCCGGCATTACCGGTAGGATTACTCAAAATGAGATCCAGGGTTTCATCACCTTCATACTGCGCATCATCCAGGATTTCGATGGTGAAGGTTTCACTAGTGTCGCCATCGGCAAAACTCAGCGTACCGATCACCGCCGTGTAGTCGGCGCCGGCGCTTGCGGTCACATCGTTGCTGGCGTAATCCACCG
>Ga0272441_10016091_pt1 | contig 10385 bp, 5 predicted proteins | sample SSMProp6N_FD_193582 | JGI IMG/M metagenome (GOLD analysis project Ga0272441, IMG submission 193582) | Marine sediment archaeal communities from Little Sippewissett salt marsh, Falmouth, MA, United States - SSM-Prop-6N | ecosystem: Environmental > Aquatic > Marine > Wetlands > Sediment ... | reverse complement strand
GGCGACCAGTGACACGAGCAGGATGGCGGCATCCACCATGATGTTGCCCGACAGGACGAACGGGAACGCACTCGGCTTCAGGTTCTCGACGTAGCGCCGGCAACTCCCCGGACAGGGGTCATCCTTGAGGTCTTCTTCCAGCGCCTGCTCGAACAGCAGCAGCCCGCGCCGGGCGAGCGCGGCAAGCACGCACGCCAGCGACACGAAGATGAGCGAGAAAATGACCGGCCGGAAGGCGTAGAACTGGCTGACCGTATCCAGGCTGATGCCGCCGACCGAAACCGGGAAGCGGATCAGCAGCCCGGGCCCGAAGCCGCAGTAGATGAGCACCGCGGTCGAGAAGAACACCCGGAGGTGGCTGTTCGTCCGGATGGCCCGGTCGAGTTCCCAGCGGTAACCGCTGCGAATCGCGGCCGACGCCGCGTCGGAAATGTCACGGGGAACCGACATCGAGTTTCAGGTTATCCCGGTGCCGGGACAAGTCAACGACCGTCTGCCCGAACCGTTCAGTCGAGCAGGTGGACGTGCACCTGCACCGCGGGCCTGCCGGCCCAGGTGAAGGGCGAGTTGATGACCGAAACGCGGCGCCAGGTCCCGTCCTTGCACCGGAACCGTTCCTCCGCGGGCGGCGAGGGCTCTCCCGTTTCCAGGGCGCGTTTGATACGTTCGACGACTCTTGGCTGGTCGTCCGGGTGGACGATGTCCATCACCGGCTTGCCGACCATCTCCCCCGGGCTGTCGTAGCCGAGTGCCCTGGCACCGGCCGGGTTGACCATCACCACCTTGCCGTCCTGGTGCACCGCCACACCGTCCGGCAGCAGTTCGAACAGGCTGCGGTAGCGCTCCTCGCTGTTCCGCAGCGCTTCCTCTTGCCGCTTCAGTTCGCTTACGTCGCGCACGACCACGCGGACCGCCGGCTGTCCTTTCCAGGTGAGCGGCGTGCCCGTCGCCTCGACCCATATTGGCGTGCCGTCCTTGCGGACGAACCGTTCCTTGTCCGGCTGGGCAGGTTCGCCGCGCTCGAGCGTTGTCCGGATCCGGGCAACGACCGCTTCGCGGTCGTTGGGATGGACGAAGTCAAGCACCTGCCTGCCGACGACCTCCTCGGCATGGTCGTAGCCGAGAATCCGTAGCACCGCCGGGTTGACCATCTTGATGACGCCGTCCTGGTGCACCGCGATGCCGTTGGGGGCCTCTTCAATCAGCTTCCGGTACCGCTCTTCGCTCGCCCGGAGTTGCTCTTCGTGCCGCTTGCGCTCGGTGATGTCGTGGATGATGGTCAGGTCCGCCGGGCGGCCGCGGTGCTCGATGACCGCGGCCAGTATCTCGACGTCCACCCGGCTGCCGTCCCGGTGAACCAGCGCCGCCTCGTACCGGTCCGGCACCTGCTCGCCCGCCATCCTGCGGCGGTACCGTTCCGCAACCGCCTGCCGCGAGTCCGGGTGGATGTACTTCGCGAACGGCTGGCCGAGCGTCTCGGCCAACTCGTCCGGTTCGTGTCCGGTTATCCTCGCGGCACCGGGATTGAAGTAGACGACCGCGCCGTCCTGAACGATGGCAACCCCGTCGGCCGCCCGCTCCACCACCTGCCGGTACCGCTGCTCGCTTTCGCCCAGCGCGGCCGCGATGCGTCTCTGTTCGGTGACGTCCTGTATCACCCCGTCGAAGCACAATACCCGGCCGTCCGAATCACGCTTCGCCGTGACGTTCAGAAGCCCGGTGAAGGTCGTGCCGTCAGCCCGCAGGCCGGTGTACTCCTCGTTGGTCAACCTGCCTTCGGCGACGGCCCTGGCGACCAGCGCGTCTCTCTCCGTCCCGTCGGCGTACAGCCGGGCGACCCCGACCTTCTTCATCTCCTCGGCCGATTCGTAGCCGAACATCCTTACCGCGGCGGGGTTCACCTCGACCAGTTCGCCTGTCGGGGTCGTACGGAACAAGGCCACGGGCAGGTTCTCCTGCAGGGTCCGGTGGCGCTCCTCGCTCTCCCGGAGGGCCTCGTCCTTCCGCTTGCGCTCGGTGATGTCACGGACGAAAACCAGGTCCGCCGGTCTGCCCTGCTGCTTGATGACCGTGGCCCGGAGTTCCACCTCCACCCGCGACCCGTCTTTGCTCAGCAGGGCAGCTTCGTACCGGTCCGGCACCTGTTTGCCTGCCATCCGTTGTGCGTAACGCTCTGCAACCATCTTCCTCTCGTCCGGGTGGATGTAGTCGAGGAACGGCTTCCCTGTAAGTTCCTCGGGCGAGTACCCGATCATGCTGGCGAGTTCCTCGTTGATGTACCCGATGTTGGCGTCCTGCAGTATCGTAATGCCGTCCATCGCCCGCTCCACGACGAGTCGGTACTTCTCCTCGGATTCGCGCACCGCCCGTTCTGAAGCGCGCCGCTCGGTCAGGTCCTCCACCGTGCCTTCGTAGCAGACCGGTTCGCCGCAATCGCCGCGCACCAGCCGGGCGTTCTCCCGGATGTAGACCTCGGTGCCGTCGGCCCGCCGCCAGGAAGTCTCGAGCCCGGTTATCTCCCCCTCGGACTCGAGCCGGCGCTTGAACTCGTCCCGGTCGTAGCCCGGCTCGAACTCCGGGTCCTCAAGGTTGTGCGCGGCCAACTCATCGACGCTGCCGTACCCGAGCATCTTCGCGAGCGCCGGGTTGGCCATCAGTATCCTGCCGTCGGGTGCCGTCCGGTAGATGCCCAGCGGGGCCCGTTCAACGAGCGAGCTGTACCTCTCCTCGCTCACCCGCACCGCGACCTCGGCAAGACGCCGCTCCAGCGCGATGGAAACCTGGCCTGCCAGCGTCTCCATCAGCCCTGTGTTCAGTTGCTGCCCCTCGGACGTGAAGACTGTGATGTTGCCCAGCACCCGGTCCTCGTGACGGAGGCCGACAGAGAAGACCCGGGCGATGCCGAGCATCTCCTCTATCCGCCGGCAGGCGGGCTCGGGTACCATGCCCAGGAGCGCGGCCGACACCCCGCCCTCGACTTCGACCAGTTGGCCCGACGCGAGGCTCTCGATGACCTCCGGCGCCACCCCGGGGAAGCTCATCCCTTCGACGTCAACGCCCAGCATCTCGCGCAGCCCGGAGCGCCCCGCGTCGGTCACCCCGACGAGCTTCCTTGTCATCAGCACGCCGGACCCGGGGTCGAAGGAGTTGACCGCCGCAACCGTGCCGGGGAACGCTTCCTCCAGCCGGCGGGCGACGAAATCCCAGATGTCCTCGTCCAGCGTCAGGGTAACCAGCGTTGTCGCGGTGTCGGCGAGGAACCGGAGTTCCCGCTCGGCCCGCTTGATTTCGGTCATGTCGCGGACCGCCACGATGGTCGCCTGCCCTCCCTTCCATGTCGTCACCGAGATGGACGTCCATACCGGGACCTCGGTGCCGTCCTTGCGCAGCAACAGCGTCTCGTATTCCCTCGGGGCACCCGCGCCGCGCAGCCGGTCGTCCTGTCGCTGGCGCAACTTCTTCTTCTCCGCGGGTGCGACGAGATCAAGGAAGTCGCGGCCGTTGAGTTCGTCCGTACCATAGCCGGAGATGACCCCGAACCTCTGGTTGGCATAGACGAATTCACCCGCCGCGTTCGTGATGGCGATGCCGTCCTGTGCGTTCTCGGCCAGCGCCCGGAAGTTCTCCTCGCTCTCGCGCAACCGGCGCTCGGCCCCCCTCCGCTCGCTGATGTCCCTGATTGACACCAGCACCAACGTTTCATCGCCCGGCTCGACGAGCGAGCAGCTTATCTCGACCGGGACCTCGCTGCCGTCCTTGCGCAGGTTGACCGCCTCGCCGTAAAAGAATCTGTCCCTGAGCAGGGCCTGGGCGATCTGCGGCAACCAGGTCCGGGTTTCCTCCGGCACCAGTTCGTCCAGCCGCTTCCTGAGCAGCTCATCGCGGGTGTATCCGAGCATGTCGCAGGCCGCCTGGTTAACTTCCAGCAGGTGACCGTCCAGGGTTTCCAGGAACATCCCGTCGCGCGACGAAGAGAACATCCGCCGGTACTTCGCTTCCGAGTCGCGCAACGCCGTTTCCGAACGAACCTGTTGCGACACGTCACGCGCCACCGCCATGACGCAATTCCTGCCCTCCTGCTTCAAGGTGGCGGCGCTGTAGGCCACCAGCACCCGGCTGCCGTCCTTCGTGGCGAGTTCGAGGGTCCCTTCCTGCTGCCCCCTGCGCCAGAAACGCGTGAAGACCGCGTCGGCGTCCCGCGCCCGTTCCGGGGGAACAAGGTCCCGGATGGACATGCCGCGCAGTTCTCCCGGCGCGTAACCGGTGAGGCCGGCGGCGGCGTGGTTCGCCTCGATGATGCCGCCATCAGGGTCCATCACGACTATCACGTCGGGCGAAACGTCAAACAGCGCCCGGTACTTCTCCTCCGAAGCCCGCGCGGCGCGGCCGGTCTGCCAGAGCCTGGTAACCTCGCTCCCGACGCAGACAACCCCGGCCACCTTGCCGGACTCGTCTGTCCCGGCGGTGGCGTGCAGGTAGACGACCGTTTCCCCTTCGCCCTTACGCTTCAGGTGTAAACCGCCGTTGAAGTCCCTGCCGGACATTATCTGTTCGACGTCGAACGCATCCTGCTCGGGACTGGTGTGTTCCTCGGAGAAAAGGCTCTCGAAGCGGATTTCCCGGACGTCTTCCCAGGAATACCCGAGAGCCTGGGCAGCACGGTCGTTCCAGGCGATTACCCGGCCCTGTGTATCAAGGCAGACACCGATGTCGCTGTCGCGTACCGGGGTGTCGGAACCCAGCAGGCGCTGGGACGGTTCGTCGTGCTTCAAAACCTCTCTCCCTTGGCCGGTCGTCGGTCACCCGCGCACCCTGAACACAGAACAGGTATCCCGAGAACTGCGGCACTGTTCGCGCCATTGTAGGACCCGGCCTCAGTCTGTCAAGGGACCGGCCGGAATCTAGGGCTGCGGCTTGACGTCGACTACTATCGGCAGCAGGTCCGTCAGCCGGGAGACTATGTAGTCGGGTTTGAGCGTCTTGAGCAGCAGCAGGGGGCGGAACCCGAAGCTGACCGCACAGCAGACCATCCCGCCCGACTTGGCCGCGAGGATGTCCTGCTCTGTATCGCCGACGACCAGTGCGCGGTCGGTTTCGACCCCGAGCACTTGGGCCGCGGTCTCGAACGGTTCCGGGTCGGGCTTGTGCTTCCTGCCCTCGGCCCAACCGTGGACGTGGTCGAAATACCGGGTCAGCCCCATCTTCTCGACCGTCATCTCGGCCTGCTCCTGGTGCTTGGTCGTCACGACCGCCAGCTTGACTCCCGCCTCGCGCAACGCCTCCAGCACCTCGGTCGCGTGGGGTATCACCCTCGCTTTCGTCCCGAAGTGCTCGGCGAAGTGCCGCCGGTAGGTGGCGGCGAAGAGTTGGGCGTTATCGTCGTCGTGGGGGTAGCCCAGTTCCTTCAGGATGACCTCGAGCGGCTTGCCAACCTCCATCAGGATGGTGTCGGCGTCGGGCGGCTCGCGTTCGTCGACTTCGCGCAGGGCGTAGTGGACCGAGGCCACCAGGTCTTCCGCGGAATCGAGCAGCGTGCCGTCCAGGTCGAACAGCACCGCGTCGAAACGAAGGGCGAAGGAGGATGGGATCATGCCGAAGGGCAGGAATGCCGAAGGGCAGGAATGGAAGCGAGGAACCCGAAGTGACCGGACTTCACTTCGTCCCTTCGGCTTCCTTCCCCTTTGTCCCTTCCTGTTGTCTGTGGTACTTGTCCAGGTACTCGTCGCGCACCCGCTTCAACTCCCCGCGCGGGAACATCGCCAGCAGTTCCCAGCCGAGGTCAAGCGTGCCCTCGATGGTCCGGTTCTCGTACTCGCCCTGCGATACGTAGCGTTCCTCGAACTCGCGGGCAAACCTCAGGTAGGTCCGGTCCATCTCGGACAGCGCCGCCTCGCCCAGGATGACCTCGAGTTCCTCGGCCTCCTTGCCCCGGGCGTAGCAGGCGTAGAGCTGGTTGAACAGGTCGGCGTGGTCCTCGCGGGTCTTGCCCTTGCCGATGCCCTTGTCCTTGAGCCGGGAGAGCGACGGCAGCACGTCTATCGGCGGCGCGACCCCGCGCCGGTGCATCCCGCGCGACATGATTATCTGCCCTTCGGTGATGTACCCGGTCAGGTCCGGGATCGGGTGGGTTTTGTCGTCCTCGGGCATCGTCAGCACCGGCATCAGCGTGATCGACCCCTGCTTGTCCTTTATCCTGCCGCACCGTTCGTATATCGCCGAGAGGTCGGTGTAGAGGTAGCCGGGGAAGCCGCGCCTCCCCGGTATCTCCTTGCGCGCCGCGGATATCTCGCGCAGCGCCTCGCAGTAGTTGGTCATGTCGGTCAGCACCACCAGCACGTGCATCTCCCGCTCGAAGGCGAGGTACTCGGCGGTGGTGAGTACCGACCTGGGCGTGGCAATCCGCTCGATGGCCGGTTCGTCGGCGAGGTTGAGGAAAAGCACCGTCCGCTCTATCGCCCCGGACTCGGTGAAGTCGCGGATGAAGAACTCGGCCTCCTCGAAGGTGATACCCATCGCGCCGAACACCACCGCGAAGCTCGCCTCGGTTCCCAGCACCTTTGACTGGCGCACCACCTGGGCCGCCAGCCGGTTGTGGGGCAACCCGGAACCGGAGAAGATCGGCAGCTTCTGGCCGCGGACCATCGTGTTCAGCCCGTCTATCGCCGAGACGCCGGTCTGGATGAACTCGTTCGGGTACTCCCGGGCGTAGGGGTTGATCGGCGCGCCGTAGATGTCCTCGGTCTTCTCCGGGATTATCTCCGGGCCGTCGTCCCGCGGCCGTCCGAGTCCGTCGAAGACGCGACCAAGCATCTCGGGCGACAGGCCGATGGTTATCCCCTTGGAGAGGAACCGGACCTTGGTCGACGGCACGTCGATGCCCGAGGTGCCTTCGAAGACCTGGATGAGCGCGCGGTCGTCAGCGACCTCGAGCACCTGGCCACGCCGGTTCTCGCCCGACGGAAGCGTGACCCGGACCAGTTCCTGGTACTTGACGCCCTCGACGCCCTCCACCAGCATCAGCGGTCCGGCGATGGACACGACCGTCTGGTATTCCTTGATCATCACGCCCCCTGCTTCCTCAACCCGGTGTCGACTTCGTCGCGCACCGAGCCGATGCCTGCCTCGGCCTCTTCCTCGGTCAGGTATTTCATCCGGGAAATCCGCTCGCGCACGGGCAGTTTCTCGACATCGTCCATGTCGACGCCGCGCTCCAGCGCGACTTTGCTCTGGCGGTAGAAGTGCATGATTGTCGCCAGCATCGAGGCCTGCTTCGCCATCGAGGTGTAGGTGTCGACCTCGTGGAAGGCGTTCTGGTGCAGGAAATCCTCGCGGATGCTGCGCGCGGCTTCGAGCACCAGCCGGTCGCCGGGCGACAGCGAGTCCTTGCCCACCAGCCGGACGATTTCCTCGAGCTCCGCTTCCTTCTCCAGGAGCGACATCGCGTCGGCCGCGTCGCGTACGAACTCCTCCGATGTCAGGTCGACGATCGACTGGCGCAGCGAGTCGCTGTAGAGCGAGTAGGAATTCAGCCAGGATATCGCCGGGAAGTGGCGCTGGAACGCCAGTCGGTCCTCCAGCGACCAGAAGACCTTCACTACGCGGAGCGTCGCCTGTACCACAGGGTCGTTCAGGTCGCCGCCGGGCGGCGATACCGACCCAACCACCGACAGCGCGCCCTCGCGGACCCGGGGTTCGGAGTCCGGGGTCCGGGGTCCGGGGTCGGAGTTCCGGTTCCCGGGTCCCTGACCCCTGGTTCCGGTTCCCAGGCATTCCACCCGGCCCGCCCGCTCGTAGAACTCGGCGATTCTGGACGCCAAGTAGGCGGGGTAACCCTCCTCGCCGGGCATCTCCTCGAGTCGCCCGGATATCTCGCGCATCGCTTCGGCCCAGCGCGAAGTCGAGTCGGCCTGGATCGCCACCGAGTAGCCCATGTCCCGGTAGTACTCGGCGAGGGTGATGCCGGTGTACACCGACGCCTCGCGGGCGGCCACCGGCATGTTCGAGGTGTTGGCGATGAGCACCGTCCGCTTCATCAGCGGTTCGCCGCTCTTCGGGTCGCGCAGTTCCGGGAACTCGAGCAGCACGTCGGTCATCTCGTTGCCGCGCTCTCCGCAGCCGACGAAGATGATGATCTCGGCGTCCGACCACTTGGCGAACTGGTGCTGGATGACCGTCTTGCCCGAGCCGAAAGGCCCGGGCACGCAGGCGGTGCCGCCCTTGGCGATCGGGAAGAAGGTGTCGATCACGCGCTGCCCCGTCACCAGCGGTATCCCCGGCGGCAGCTTGCGCCGGGTAGGCCGAGGCCGTCGTACCGGCCAGCGCTGCATCATCGTCAGTTCGCGCTCGCCGTCCCCGGTCTTCACCCTGGCAACGGTCTCCTCCACCGTGAACTCGCCCTCGTTGATTTCGACAACGGTTCCCTCGACCCCGGGCGGAACCATGACGCCGTGTTTGACGAGCACCGTTTCCTGCGCCTCGCCGAGGAAATCGCCCGGGCCGACCTCGTCACCCTGCTTCACCAGCGGTTTGAACGACCACTTCTTCTTGCGGTCGAGCGCGGGGACGTCGATGCCGCGACCGATGAAGTCACCCGACTCCTTCCTGATCTCGTCCAGCGGGCGCTGGATACCGTCGTAGATGGACTCGATGAGCCCGGGCCCGAGTTCGACGCTCAGCGGCTCAAACGTCGGGAAAACCGGGTCGCCCGGCCCGATGCCGCCGGTCTCCTCGTACACCTGTATCGAAGCCCGGCTCCCGGCAAGGCCGATGATCTCGCCGATGAGGTTCTGCTCGCCGACTCGCACGACGTCGTACATCCTCGAGCCGGCCATGCCTTCGGCGACTACAAGCGGGCCTGAAACCTTGACAATCTTGCCGGCCTTGTCGGCCCCGGTACCTCTGGCGGGCGGCTTAGCCATCAGCCCACTCCTTTCGCGTCTTCTCCGGGCCCGGGGCCGAACACGTCGGCCCCGACGGCCTTGCGGACAACTTCCTTCAAGCGGTCTACGCTCCGTCCCCCTTCGCCCATCGGCAGCGCCACCAGGCACGGGACCGCGGCCCTGCGGTAGCGATCCAGTGCCGGTTGCAGCGCCTCGAACAGCTCCTCGGTGAAGAACACCACCCGGTAGCCCTCTTCGACCAGCGCCTCGACTCGCTCGAGCGCGTCGCCGTTCTCCTCGATCGGGAAGACCGCCAGCCCGGCAGCCTTGAATGCAACCGTCTTCTCACGGCTTCCAACCACGGCTATCCGCCCGGCCGTGGCGTCCGTGCTACCCGGCATGGGACACCATCTCCTGGCACTGCTCGTCGGGCAACCGCGCCTCCTTGGCGGCGTAGAGCCTCCGCAGGTTGGCGACCTCGTTCCCGCGCATGAGGTAGTAGGCGACGAGCGGCTCGAACCCGAAGGTGAAGTAACGAGCCCTGAGCAGGTGCGCAAGCTCCAGCTCCCGGCCCAGGCGCTCCAGTTTCGCCAGCGAACGGTGGTCGCGCAACCAGGCCAGGCCTTCTTCTACCATCCGGGCGTACCGCGTCAGCCGGAACCGCGCCTGGAGTTGGGCGTCCTCCTCCCCGACCAGGTCGAGCAGTTCCCGTGGTTTCAGGGTCCCGCCCGCGAACAGCACCGGTTCGAGCAGGGCTCGCTCCTCGCCGAGAACCCTCACCCGGACCAGGTTGCGCAGGTTCTCGGCGTCGGCGCGGACCGTGACGAGCTCCTTGAGGAAACCGTTCTCCCTCGCCGCCGCCACCCATACGGCGTGCGCCTCGCGGTCCAGCATGACGTCGACGATTGACGGGTCACGGTCCTCGAGGTAGCGAACGACCGCCTTCCCTACCGCGCCGCGAAAAGCCGCGGGTTCGGCCTTCTTCTGCCCGGCGGCCAGCGCCGCGAGCGCGTCCCGGTTCCAGGCGCCGTACCCGAGCAGTTCCGCGTCATCCGTTTCGCGTTCCAGCAACCGGTCCTTAACGACCGTCTTCAGGTTGTGAACGTCCGCCTCGAGACGGAACTGGTCGAGAACCCACGCGTCCCGGCAGTACTGCTCCAGGAACGCGAAGTCCTCGCCCGCGGCCCGGGCAAGCGCGGCGGGGAACCCGCCGGTTTCTTCCAGCAGCGGTCCGTAGCGGGTATCGGCCAGAACCGCCCGGAGGCCGACGGCGTCCTTCTGGTGGACGAGCCGGTCGTAGCGGCTCCGGTCAAGCAGCGTATTCTCGAGCGCCCGCAGGCGGCCGACCGCGTAGCCGTAACGGGTGTCCTCGGTGGCGTGAATCAAGACGCAGATATTAGGCCAGAGCCTGACCGGTTCAAGGTTTGACTCGGTGCCGGACTGCGTCAGAATGGCCCGGTACATCCAGGAGGATACGATGAAAGAACCCGCCGCCCGGGGCACGCC
>Ga0272441_10016090_pt1 | contig 10385 bp, 9 predicted proteins | sample SSMProp6N_FD_193582 | JGI IMG/M metagenome (GOLD analysis project Ga0272441, IMG submission 193582) | Marine sediment archaeal communities from Little Sippewissett salt marsh, Falmouth, MA, United States - SSM-Prop-6N | ecosystem: Environmental > Aquatic > Marine > Wetlands > Sediment ... | reverse complement strand
TCCACCTTCGCCTGCCGGGATTCGGCGAGGACGGCCCGACCCTCGAGATCTTCCAGTACGAGCCGGGCCTCGAGGGCGGCCCCGGTCCGCTGAACGAGCCAGGATGGGCGCACCTTGCCTTCGCCGTTGACGACGTCGAGGCGTCGGTTCGGAAGCTCGTCGAACACGGCGGATCGCTGATCGGCGAGCGTACAGAGCGCGAGATTCCCGGCGCCGGGTCGATCGTCTTCCAGTACGCGCGGGATCCGGAAGGAAACGCGATCGAGCTTCAGCGCTGGGAGCACGGTGCCTGACCGATTGCGTGCTTCGGTTGCAGTTTCCGCGGCTCGCGCCCTACGCTCTCGGCCATGATGAACGGCCGTTCACTCGACGAACGACCGCGCGACATCGTCGCCAACGACTTGATGCAGCGCGGCTATCGCTACACGCTGACGAACCGCCCGGGGGAGGGGTTCGATCCGCGCTTCGAGCCGGAGCTGACGCCGACGGAGATGCTCGCCCTCGGCGTGTTCGGCGGGAAGTACATGACCGACTGCGCAGACGAGTTCCCGGCCGACTGGTTCGAGGAGGCGAAGCTCTCCCCGTCGGGTCGGGATCCGTCGCTCAACTTCTTCGGCGTCGACGCGTCGAAGCCGCTCTCGTATTGGCGCGCGAAGGGCTGGATTCACCCGGACGATCCGCGCGGCTGGTTCCAGTGGTACTGCCGCTACTACCTGGGCCGACGCGGACCGGACGACGATCGCCAGATCAAGCGCTGGCGAGCCATGCGGCGGCACATCGCCCAAGTCCGCAAGCACTGCGCGCCCGGCGACCTCGATTGCCGACCACGGCAGCGTCAGGCACTCCTTCACTGGGCGTACGACAGCCGCGAGATCTAGCTCGTTCTCCGGCTCCTCAGTGCTGGATCTCGATCCCGGACGGCGCCGAGCCCGGGAAGGCAGTGATCTCCGCTCCTGTCAGCGCTCCGGTCTCGGGATCGATCTGCACGATCCGATGCCGGTCGACGTCGATTGCCCACACGTACCCGTCGTAGATGTCGATTGCGCCGACCGGGAAGATCCCGCTCGGTAGCTCGACCGGATCCCCGGCGATCTCCAGCTGCGTGTTCGACATGATGTCGTAGCCGGCGATCATCTCGATCTCGTAGAGGAGGTGGGTCTCACCCTCCAGGTACCAGAGTCGACCGAGCGTCGGCGAGTGCGGCACCCAGTCGAGGCCCTGAGGCGTCCAGAGGAACGGCACGTTCTGCACTTCCGGCGAGGTCGCCTTGAAGTACGTTTGGCCGTAGGACTCGTAGACCTGCGCGTCGGCGGGGTTCAGACGGAAGATCTTCCGGGTCAGCGCGTCGACGTGCCAGATCTGCTTCTGCATCACCGCGCCGTAGGTAACCTGTCTCGGGGCCTGCCCGGGAGCGGTCAGCGTCTCCTCGACGGCACCGGTGACCGGATCGAGGTAGACGATGCGCTGGACGCCCTCGTTGAAGCACGGGATCACGAGTGTCGCTTCGCCGCCGACCTCGGCGATCGTCACGCCTCCGGGGTCCTTGGCCGGGAGGTCGAAGAAGCCGAGTGTGGCGCCATCCATGCTGAGCCGGTAGACGCGATCGAGATTCTCGTCGGTCAGCCAGATCGCCGGCTCGACGGTGATCGTCACCGTTGCCGTGTCCGTGTCGCCGCTCTCGTCGCGTACGAACAGCTCCAGTTCGAACGTGCCCGCGTGCTGGTAGGTGTACGTCCCGGCCGCCCCGGTGACCTCATCCTCGGTTCCGAAAGCCCAATGGTGGTACGTGACGTCGCCCGACCCGGTCGAGCCGGACCCGTCGAACGTGATCGTGAGCGGGACGGTGCCGGTCGTGACGTCGACGACGATGACCGCCTCGACGTTCTGGAAGAGGGCGCAGCCCCCCGCCGCGAAGAGCAGGGCACTCAACACGAGCACCGCTCCGATGACCCGATTCCTGAGCATCTTCGCCTCCTTCTATCGGCGCATGCTACCAGACCGAACGCCTGTCGAGCTAGCCGCGTTTGCGGAGGAATCCGTCGAGCGCATCGACCGCCTCCGGCATCGAGGCGCGCCCGAACCCGATGCGGAAGTGGTTCCCGTCAGCGAAGAAGATCGACCCGGGGAGCAGGAGGACGCCCGCCTCCGCGACGGCGTTCGACCAGAAGCTCTCGATGTCGCCCCGCAACAGGCGCGGGAAGGCGATTGCCCCGGCCGACGGTCGATTCCAGGAGAACGTCTCGGCGTGTGTCTCGAAGAACCGATCCAGGATCGCAAGGTTCGTCCGGATGATGCCGAGATTGCGCTCGACGATCCGCTCGCGTTGGCGCAGGGCGACCTCGGCCAGGAACTCGCTCGGCGCGCTCGTGCAGATCGTCGTGTAGTCCTTCAACTCGGAGATCCGATTCCGGAGCGCCTCGTTCGACGTCGCGATCCACCCGAGCCGCAGCCCCGGCAGTCCGTACGTCTTCGACATCACGCCGAGAGAGACGCCATGCGGGCCGAGGTCGCAGGCGGCGGGAAGGCGCCGGGCGGGGTCGTACTCCGATTCGCGGTAGACCTCGTCCGAGAAGAGGAGAATCCCGCGTTCCGCGGCGAGTTCGGACACGGCCTGGAATGTGTCGGCCGCCATCAGGTATCCGGTCGGGTTGTGGGGCACGTTGAGCACGATTGCCTTGGTGTTCGGTCGCAGGAGGCCTCGAAGCTCGTCGGCGTCGAGTGCCCAACCCTCCGACTCCCGCGCGGCCCAGCGGGAGACCTCGCATCCGATGCTTCCCGCGATCTGGAACAGAGATTGGTAGCACGGCCAGTGCACGATCACGTGGTCGGACGGCCCGAGGGCGGCGTGCATGAACAGGAAGATGCCTTCCTCCGCGCCGGCATGGACGACCACGTGCTCCGGGCCGGTCCGCTCGTAGATTCGGGCGATCTCCGTACGGAGGGTGGGGCTTCCCTGCGACTCGGTGTACCCAAGCCGGTGATCGGCGAACCGATCCGCGGCGCCCGGTTCGAGGGCCAGGACTTCCGCAACCGAGAACGATTCGCAGTCGGAACCGCACAAGAGATGCTTCACGTGGAATTCGTACTCCGCGAAGAACCGCTCCAACTTGAATCGTGGAATCTCCATTCGTCCTCCCGAACTTGCGTCGAGAACACGAGCTTAGCCTGTACGGGACGGCCGCTCCACGCGCCGCATCTCGCCGAGGCGTCTACGTCCCGAAGAGGTCGAGTTGCTCCCCGGTCGGGGCGAGCGCGGGTTGGACCGAGGTGGCGATGCCCCGCTCGGCGCAGAGGCGCGTGAACCGGTCGAACAGGGACTCGGCGTTCGGCGAGGGGCACATGTACCGTTCGCCGTACTCCGTCTCGTATCGCTCTCGAAGCCCAGGGAAGAGCTCGTCGAGACGTCGATAGAAGTAGTCGCGCTGGCGGTCGCGCATGCTCATTCCGAACCACGGGACGATCGCCGTCACGCCGCAATCGCTCGCCCGCTCGACGATCGCCGAGACGTTCTCCCAGGTGTCCTCGATGAACGGAAGCGTCGGCATCAGCGCGATGCGGGTCGCGATCCCGGCCGCGGCGAGGCGTTCGAGGGCGCGGAAGCGGGCGGAGGTGACAGGCGCGCCCGGCTCGATGCGTCGGCAGAGCTCGTCGTCGTCGGTGGTGACCGTCAGGGAGACGGCCGCGCTCGCCGTCCGTCCGATCTTCCGAAGAAGCGAAAGGTCGCGGACGACGAGGTCGCTCTTCGTGACGACGTGAACGCCGAAGCCGTAGGACGCGATCACCTCCAACGCGCGCTGTGTCAGCCGGACGCTTTCTTCGAGCGGCATGTACGGATCGTTCATCGAGCCGGTTCCGACGACGCCTTTCTTCCGTTTGCGCCGAAGTTCGCTCTCCAGGAGCTCGATGGCGTTCGCTTTCACGAGGACGTCTTCGTCGAACGCCTCGATCTCGTAGCAGAGGCTGCGCGAGTCGCAGTAGATGCAGTGGTGTTGGCAGCCGCGGTAGAGGTTCATGCCGTAGTCGAGGCCGAAGTACGTGTCGAGTCCCTTCACTCGTGAGACGAGGGTCTTGGCGCGAATCTCTCTGATCACGGCTCCGAAGTGTACGGCAGAGTCTCCCTACGGCGCCTTTCATCGTCGCGGTGCAGCGCGTATCCTTGCCCGCGACTGAAGGAGGTCCGTAATGAACTCGCGCTGGATCCTACCGCTTCTGGCGGTTGCCGCTCTTGCTCTTCTCGTTGTCTTCAACCTCTCGGATTCGGATCGCTCGACGGACGATCCGTCCCAACCGACTGCTTCCGAGGTCGTCACACCTGATGTCGCCGAGCCGGAGGTGTCCGAGACCGAGTCTGCGGACGAGACGCTCACTCTCGACCTTCCCGGTGAGGGCACGCGGCCGGAGATCGTCGGCTACGTCAACGGTCGCCCTCTCTACGGGGTCGACATGGACTACGAGGTCAACTCGGTGTTGAGCCAGTATCGCCAGATCTACGCGCAGTTCGGCCAGAGTCTCGATGCGCTCTTGGTCGGCGCGTCGGGCATGGAGCTGTCGCTGAACATCGAGCTTCAGGGCTTCGAACGCTTGGTCGGTCGCGAGATCATCCTCGAGGCAGCCGACGAATACGGCGTTGCCGTGACCGACGAAGAGGCGGAAGCGGAGTTCAATGAGCTCTATGTCGCCTACCTCGAGAGTCAGGGGATGACCGAGGAGGAGTTCGAGACGGCCTTCGAAGAGGCAGGGGGAGACATCGACGTCTTCCTTCGTGAGTCGCGGCGCGGCGTGCGCGACCAAATGGCGGCCGAGCGCGTCCAGGATGCCGTGATCGGAGAGCCTGACCTCACGGAGTCGGAGATCGAGACCTACTTCGAGGAGAACCGCTCGGATTACGTGACGGAAGAGCAGGTCAGCGCCTCGCACATCCTCTTCGGGACACAGGACGACGACCTGCTGACGTATCTCGGCGAGCACGCCGAGCGGTACGAGGTCGACGGTGAGATGCCGAGTCTGGAGGATGTCCGCGACCAGCTGATCGAAGACATCCGCGCCGAAGCCGAGGTCACGCTTGACGAACTCAATGCAGGAGCGGACTTCGCTCTTCTCGCCAAGCAACGCTCGACCGGACCGTCGGGGCCGACCGGGGGAGATCTGGGCTGGTTCACCCGCGGGCAGATGGTCGAGCCGTTCGAAGAGGCGGCCTTCGCTCTCGAGGAAGGTGAGCTGAGCGGCATTGTCGAGACCACCTTCGGCTTCCACATCATCTTGCTGACGGGTCGTGAGGATGCGTTCGAGCCGACGCTCGAGGAGATCTACGACGAAGTCCGCGCAGATGCCGAAGCGGACGCGATTCAGAGCGAGTTCACGGAGTGGTTCCAGGTGCAGTACGAAGCGGCCGACGTGACCGTGGAGATGCCGATCTTGGCCGCGATGCGCCTGAAATCGGAGGACCTCGACGCCTGCATCGTCGAGCTTGAGGCCTTGCTCACGGACGAAACGGTCGACGAGCCGTTCCTCGCCTACCTCATCGCCACCAGCTACGAGGAACGCCAGCAGCGAGACCTTGCTGCAAAGACGGTGCTCGAGGACAACCCGTCCGACGATGCGGAGTACGCCGCCGAGTTGGACGCGCTCAATACCGCGATTGACGAAGCGAAGGCGCGAGCGATCGAGCTCTACGAGCAGCTTCTCGAGCAGCTCGGAGCCGACCAGACGATCCAGAGTCGCCTGAACGGACTGCTCCCGGAGGACGACGTCGAGCAGTAGGCTGCCCCGATTGGAATCATGGGAACCGAACCGCGACGGATGTGTAACTCGATCATGGAAGACGGAACCCTGGGAGCTGCGAGGAGGATGAGCACACGGACCTCCATCCTCCTCGTTCTCTTGACCGTCGCGATCTCGTGCGCCGTCACAGCCAACGAGGGGCCGACGGCGAGCTTCACGGCCTATCGCGTGGGAAGCGGAAGCGACGTGACCGTTCTGTTCGATGCGTCCGGCTCCACCGATCCTGATGGGACCGTCACTGCCTACCGCTGGGTGTTCGGTGACGGAACGAGCGGCTCGGGCGTCGAGGTTGAGCACACGTTCCCGCGCGCCGACCGATTCAACGTCAGTCTGCTCGTGCTCGATGACGTCGGCTCCTGGCACAGGATCACGCAGACCGTCGATGTGGCGAACCTGTCAGCTCTCTCGGGCGACGGGACGCAAGGCGGCGACCCGGCCGATGCGTATCCCGTTCCCACTGACGTTCCGATCGGCAACGATGTCGGCGAGCGGGCGCCCGACTTCTCTCTTCCCGATGTCGACGGCGTGATGAGGAACTTGTCCGACTTCCGCGGACAGGTCGTGCTCCTCGAATTCTGGAAGAGCACATGCCCGGGCTGCCAAGCCTCCGTGGCTGTCCTGGAGGGTCTTCGCGAGCGATATGACGAACAGGGGCTGGTCGTTCTCCTGGTGACGCTCGACTCGAGCACGGCGGACGTGGAGCGCTATCTGACCGAGCACGGTCTCACCGAGCTGATCGCGTTGCGAGAGCCGCGGGGATTCCAGGGGACCATCATCTACACGTACGGTGTCTCGGTGACCCCCACGGTTCTGCTCATCGATCGGACCGGCGTCATCCGCTACAGGGGATACGGATCCGACCTGACCGAGTCGCTCATTCTGCAGTATCTCTAGCTGCTCACGCATTCTGCACAATCGTGTCACAGACGCCCCACCACTGCTTCACCATCCATCGACAACCGTCCGCTAGCCTTCATGTGTCGGCGGCATCCTGCAGCGTGCCGTCCTCTCCAATGTCCCGTCGGAAGGACGGGTGGACTCGAAGGTGGAAAGGTAGGCGGGGGATGCGGAAGGTCGGATCGTTCCTGATCGTAGGGATTCTCGTACTGGGTGCGACAACGGTTCATGCGGCGGCGATCGCCAAGATGTACAAGTGGGAGTCGATGGGGCGAACCTGGACGTTGACACAAGCGTACGCATTCGACGCCTATCGCTACTTCCGGATGCTCCCTCGCGTCTCGTCGTACACCGACTACGCGGCGTATATCTCGGATCCCTCCGACGACAGCGCCCTCGAAACGCTGGTGGGGGAGCTCGACGTCCTCGCCGATGAGGCGCGCCTCGGTGCGTGGGAGCGGCTCAACTTCGTCGTCTCCTTCGTCCAATCCCTTCGCTACGTTCCGGAGGAGGGGGAGTACCCGCGCTACCCGCTCGAGACGCTCGTGGATGGGTGCGGCGACTGCGAGGATCTAGCGATCCTCGCTGCTGCGATCCTCGGCCATCTCGGCTACGACGTCGTGCTGCTCGCGTTCACTGCGGAGCTTCACATGGCGGTCGGCGTTCGAGTGATCCCGCCGGATTCCTCTGTCCACCGTGCGTACGAATGGAACGGAGCCGCGTACTACTACGTGGAGCCGACCGGGGTGGGCTGGACGATCGGCGCGCAACCGGCGCTGTACACGTCGGCTCCCGACATCATCCCGGTCTCCGTCGGGTCCTGACGAACGCTTCGCGGGGTAGCCGGAGTTCCGGACCTTCACGCTCGCGCGGCCGCGGTGTACGATCGTCGCGGAGGGGATGACGATGAGGCGCACCATACGTCCGAAGATTCTTGCGGTGTTCTCGGGGCTCGCTCTGGCCACCACCTTGCTCACCGGGTGCTGGATGTTGCCTGTCTCGATCGATCAGGCGGACGACGGCAGCGTGCAGGCGATCGAGGTTGGGGACGTGATTCGGATCGAACTCGCGGGGAACATCTCGACCGGGTACCAGTGGATCCGTGTCGCGCCGGTCTCTCTCGTCGATACGCCGCTCGAGTCGATCGAAGAGGGGACGTACGAGCAGGACGACCCCGACGTCTGCGGCGGACCGGGGACGTTCACGTTCGCCTATCGGGCCGTCGCCTCCGGAACGGTCGAACTCGGGTACGACTACGCCAGACCGTGGGAGCCCGATCCGATCGACTCCTTCTCGATCATCGTCTGGGTGAAGTAGCTCTTCCGCAGGGCCTGGCGGAAGATATCCGGTGCTTCGAGCGCCGATCTAGGCCACGCGCGCAGCAGGTTGAGTTCTTCTCTGTCGCAGAACGTAACAGCCATTACCGACGAAAATGCAGTTCCTTCCTATACTTGCGCAACGCAAGCAGGCCGGAAACCCGGCCGTGTGGGCACATCCGTCAAGGAGACGATCATGCGCAGGAAGGGGCTCTACGTTGCGGTTTCGGCCGCACTCCTTCTCATCGCCCTGGGGTTGGTCAGCGGGCAGGCTGACAACAGCCTCGGCTGCTGGGTGAATCGGGAGGAGATCTACATCTACGGCGACGAAGACTTCACCTATGCCAACGGCGTCGTCGCCGGCTGCGGCTCGCTGGACAGCCCGTACATCATCGAAGGCTGGCGGATCGCGGCGAATCGCGCCGACTACGGCATCAACATCGAGTACACGACGAGGCCGTTCATCATTCGCAACTGCGTTGTCATTGGAGGAGCCGGTGCCGCCATTCGGCTCGGCACGCTCTCGTACGGAGTCGTCGAGGGCTGCCAACTGCTGCGAGCCGAACGGGGCATCCTGATCGAGAACGCCTCGAGCAACACCATCGTCGGGAACCTGATCTCCGAGAACCGTCGCGGCGCTCTGCCGACGCTCGGTTCGTGGGGCAACATCTTCTCCGGCAACACATTCATCGCCAACGGGCGCGGTGCCGATGATCCGTACGCGGAGAACCAGTGGCACTGGGCCGGGGTCGGCAACTACTGGAGCGACTACGCGGGCATCGACTGCAACGGCGACGGAATCGGTGATGGCGCCTACGAGGTCGTCAACGACGAGTTCCCGCTGATGACGCCTCCCTTCGGCTGCCCGGTGACGCCTCTCGTGGCACCGTGCGGCATCGAGACGTGCACCCCGGCTTGCTGCGTGTCCGTCGCGTCCCCCTGCGACGGTGTCCAAGCGTGCGCAGAGCCGACGACGTCCTGCGCCGAGCCGTGCGGGCCCGAAACCGCTTGTGCCCCCGCCCGCCAAACGACGTGCGTCACGGAGCCGGCCTGCCCGCCGGCCGTCGTCTGCAATCCCTGCGTCGCCTGCTGCGAAGACCAGACGCTGACCTGCACGCGAACGGCCGTGACGCTGACGGCCGACGTCTCGCTCGGCGGCACGGGCTGTGCCCCCTGTTCGGTCCGCTGGTCGAAGGACGGCAAGGCGATCTCGGACGAATGCAACATCAGCGTCTGCGAGCCCGGGATCTACACGGTTACGGTGGTCGGATCCGATGGCTGCTCGGTCAGCGACTCGGTCGCCGTCTTCCAGGACGTCGATCCTCCGGTTGTATCCGCGAGTGTCTGCGGTGTGCTGACGTGCGCCGTCTGCGAGGTTGACCTGCAGGCCCAGATCAGCGGAGGTCGGCCGCCGTACGCGATCGAGTGGAGAGGGCCGGGTACGAGCGGACCGATCATCGGGTGCGAAGCCACGGCGCGAGCGTGCGCGCCGGGGACGTACACGGTTACGGTCACCGGTTCCAACGGGTGCGTCGCGTCGACGGCGGTCGCCGTCGAGCAGGACCTCCAGAAGCCGGTCGTCCGCGCGACGTCGGACGGAACCCTCACCTGCGCGAAGACCTCGGCGACCCTCACGGCCGAGGTCACCAGCGGGAAGGAGCCGTACACGTACGTCTGGTCGAAGCCGGGCGTCGCCCTCGTTGGCACCGGTTCGTCGATCACGGTCGGTGAAGGGGGGACGTACACCGTCACCGTCACCGGCGGCAACGGCTGTTCGGGAACGGCCACGGTCAGCGTGTCCGAAGACAGAAACGCGCCCACCATTTCAGCGTGCGTGAGTGGGACGATCACCTGCGCGCGACCGGAGGTCACGTTGACGGCCTCGGTTTCCGGCGGCACGCCGCCGTACGAGATCGCGTGGCTCGGCCCCGGGAAGGGGATCGTCGGCGACACGACGACGATTTCGGTTCACAGCTCCGGTACGTACACCGTGACGGCGACGGGGGCGAACGGCTGCTGGAGCAGCTGTGAAGTCGTCGTCGAGCAGGACATCGCGCCGCCGTCCGTCGATGCGGGGCCGGATCAGATGATGACCCTCGAGGTGCGTGAGGTAACGCTGACGGCGACGATCTCCGGCTGCTCGGGTTCTTGCTCGATCGAGTGGCGGAACATGCTCGATGAGGTCGTCGGGACGACCGCGTCGATCACGGTCGATCGCGCCGGGCTCTACACCGTCACGGCCACGAATCAGGCCAACGGCTGCAGCGCGAGCGATGAGGTCTCGGTCGGCTCGGATCTCGTCAGCGAGGTCATGCTAAAGTCGTCGATCGAAGGCCTCGCCGTCTTCGGCCAGCTGCTGCACGACGGCGTCCCGATCCCGGGAACGACGTT
>Ga0272441_10016089_pt1 | contig 10386 bp, 9 predicted proteins | sample SSMProp6N_FD_193582 | JGI IMG/M metagenome (GOLD analysis project Ga0272441, IMG submission 193582) | Marine sediment archaeal communities from Little Sippewissett salt marsh, Falmouth, MA, United States - SSM-Prop-6N | ecosystem: Environmental > Aquatic > Marine > Wetlands > Sediment ... | reverse complement strand
GATTTCAGGATTCCATGTCAATGCACTTTCATGAGTTATTGTAGCACAAATTAGATCCACATCTAAATTTGTGTACTTAACGCTCATTTCATATATTTCATTGGCAATTTCATATTTTTTTTCAGATGGCATGTCCTCGTTATATCTTGCTATTATTCTCATAATCTTTTGTATACCGTATTGACGAACACTATCAACGTTCATTGCAGCTCTGATGTCTTGCAATGCTCGTTCAAGATGAATCATCTTCTCTGTCGTTCTGTTGGTATCATCAAAATATCGAAACGAGAAACCAATTACCGAAAGCGAAGTGAAAACAATCAAGAGAATCTTTAATGGTGTTTTAATATTTAGATTCTTCTTGTTCATTCACATCCTCTCCTTACATGTTAATTAATACATCTATTCTTAAAAAAAGTCTGCAAAGTTAACAAATTCTTTGCAAAGTGTCAAGTCTTTTTTAAAATAATTTTCCTGTTTTTACGATTTACTAATAAATATTTGCTAATTTTATTGTAAAATGAAGCCATTTCATTTACTTCTGATATTTAACGGAGTGGCATTTCAAAAGTTTCATTTTGTTCAAATTTAATGAATCAGCATGTAATATTGTGTGATCCATGTCATAATTAGAAAATAAAATACTTTTCAATTGTGTATGGAAAATATTTACATCGCGTAATAATTAGCTTCACATATCAGTACATTTGTAAAATGAAAATCCACATGTACTTTTTATATTAATCAGTTAATTTTTAACCTGATTCCATAATAATTTATCGATTAATACTTATTATCTGATTATTTCCATATGTAAATTATGCCAGCTAAAAGATATTAATTATACGAAAAAAAAACACACAACTCATATACAAACAAATATTCAATATCTAATGAGTTGTGTGTCAAATCCAGCTCTGAGCCATCCAACGGAATAATTTTAAAAAGCAGGGAATCGACTGTGAATCATCTTACTCGTTTTATCCTGGCGAAATAGAAATAAACGGGCAAACCCGTGCCAATTAAAACAATTGCAGAAAGAACGCCACCCACCGGATACGCAACAAAGGTTCCATAAGCCAGATATAGTTGTACGATTACGGATATAACGGCCATTAATCGCCACCAGGGAGCGTGATAAGTTGCCGAATAGTCTTCTTTTCGTTTTAAGACAAAAATTACCATATAGACGAGCGCGTTTTGAACGAGGTAGGATAAAGTGAAATAGCCGAGCAAATCCTCTATGTTACCGATGAAAAGCATAATAATGGCCAACCCTGATTGCAGCATAATGGACCAGTACGGCGTTTTAAATCGGGAATGAACCCTGGAAAATATTGAGAAAAAAAGTCCATCTTTTGCTATGGCATATTCAATACGTGGTTGCACCATGATGCACGCATTTGTGGCACCTATCATGGAGATAAAGGCTGCGATTGCCAAAAAACCGCCTGCAATTTTTGCAAATCCTGGAAGATATTTAAACGGATTCACAAACTTGCCAGTGAATGTCAATAAATCGCTTTGTGGTACTATGGAACTCGTTGCCAGAGCGATAAGAACGTAAGCTATCATGATACCGAACACAGATCCGATCAGTGCTCGTGGCAAATTTTTATTTGGATTCTTAATTTCTCCGGCCATATATAAAATATTAGGAAATCCGGCGTAAGACCAGGTGGTAGCAGCTACGCCCGCGACAAGCAATGTGAAAATACCGCGCGATTGATGAGTGTGTTGCGAAATGTATGTGAGATTGCCTGAATTGTAATAAAATACACCCCATACAATCAATAGAAGGAGTGGAGAAATCTTGGCAATGGTTAATAGTACTTGCAAGTTCCCCCCCTGCTTCACATCGATAATATGTACCAATGTCAGTACTAATATGATTCCGGCAGCCAATATTTTCCCCAGCCCCGTTGTCTCCAACGGTGGGTAGAAAAAAGCCAAAGCTGAACTCGCGCTGAGTGTAATGATGGTAATCGATGGCGTGTCACTCGTCCAGAATACCGTCCATACGTAAAGAAAAGCCAGCGGTTTACTTCCTGCTTCTTTTAAGTATAAATACCCAAATCCTTCCTCAGGATATGCTGAACCCAATTCCGCAAGAATAAATATTTGTGGCACCCAGATTATTCCGCCAATGAACCAGGCTAATACTGCCAACATGGGACTCCCAGCTTCCCTGGCAACGATTGGAACGGTAATAAATACTCCGGATCCAATTACCGTACCAACAATTATAGAAATTGTATGACTTAAATTCAGTTTTCGACCTAATTCAGCGATAATTGAACTCCTATTCCATTTTAGTTATGAGCTCCAGTAACTGCCCGACAGCCACTTGAGCACTCTTCTCCCTTATATGCTTTCGAGATCCCTTGAAATGATATTCCTTAACGTCGACAATATCTTTGCAACCTGTTCCAATGAACACTGTACCCACTGGTTTTTCCTTACTACCTCCGCCAGGACCGGCTATACCACTCACGGCTATCGCATAGTTCGCTTCCGTTAACTTTAAGATACCATGCACCATTTCCGTGACCGTATCCTCACTCACAGCACCTGACTCTTCTAAAGTTTTAGAACCAACATCAAGCAATTTCATTTTCAAAAAATTGCTGTAAGATACGACTCCGCCGATGAACACGGACGATGAACCCGGTATATCTGTGATATATTTTGCAATGAGTCCACCTGTGCATGATTCCGCGGTGGCCACTGTTCGCGATAACGTCGATAACGTCTCAACTAACTGTTCATATTTCATTGATATATCCTCGACTATCAATCAACTAACAGGTCTTTTTCACCCTCGCTTCGGGCAATGACAATTGTACCACAGGAATCACTGAAAACATTGACCAAAGTTCGCGTCATGTCCAATACTCTATCAACGGCCAAAATTAAACCGACGCCTTCCAGAGGTAATCCAATTGCCTTAAGTACTATGGTAATCATGACCAGGCCCGCGGACGGTATTCCGGCTGCTCCTATTGATGCTAACAAGGCCGTTATGACTACCACAAATTGCTCTGCAAATCCCAGGTTTATTCCATACGCCTGGGCAATGAACATTGCTGCCACACACTCGTATAATGCAGTCCCATCCATATTTACTGTGGCCCCTAACGGTAATACAAAGCTCGTCACCCTGTTTGATACACCAGCATTCTTTTCTGCGCATTCCATTGTGAGAGGCAATGTCGCTGATGAAGAACTTGTGGAAAAAGCCGTTAACAAAGCAGGCAACATAGCCTTGAAATGCCGTATGGGTTTAACACGCCCAATTAATTTTAAAATGAGCGGTAAAGTGATTAAGAGGTGTATGGCAAGCGCACCCAATACCGTCATAAAGTATCTCATCAATGGCACAAATGCATCAAATCCAGTCGATGCAACAATCCTCGCAATCAAACCAAAGACTCCGATCGGAGCAAATCTCATGATAAGATTCGTCATCCCCATCATGACCTGGAACACAGCTTCCCAAAAATCATTTAATACCACATTATATTTGGATGGAAGTTTTGTGATCATATAACCAAATAGTAGGCAGAAGAAAATTATTGGTAAAATATCACCATCGACTGCGGATTTTATTGGGTTGGTGGGTATCATCCGTATAAAAATATGTACCAGGGCCTCCACACCTTCCTCCTCAATGTCCTCTGAAAATCCCTGAGTAGACGCCGTCAATCCAAGTTTATCCTTTACCGGAACTCCATCCTCGATACCTGGCGTGATTATATTAACCAGGAACAAACCCACCAGTATAGCAAGCAAACTTGTCATGATGTAATATAAAAATGTTTTGCTACCTATCTTACCCAACGATCCCGAGGTACCAATACCGGATACACCAGTTATAATTGAAGAGGCAATAAGAGGTACAATGATCATCTTTAAAGCCCTGATAAAAAGAACCCCTAAAAAGTCGAAAATATCGTACCAGCGAACTATCCCGCCTATTGAAGCGTCCTCTCCTGATAATAATCCAGCCGTTATGCCAATTGCAAAAGCCAAAAATATTTGCCAATGCAATTTCATATTCATCAATTTTTTTAAAAGCTGTAAGATCATGAGTATTCCTTCTAATTATGTACCGTTTATTTATATCTCCACAGAATGTAATTTCTATTTTCGATATCAAGCGATCAAAGCATTCAACCTCTCGATGAATAGACAGACAATCTAATAGTACGGAAATTATCATGCGTGATACTATAACACTACCACAATATGTGATAATCTGTTTCTATTTGTTCGGGCTCATCTCAAATTTTCATCAATTTCAAATATAGAATCAGATAATCCTGAATTGATTTGATAATTTTTAAGTATGATTTCAAGATATCCCTTTTGGCTGCCAACTTTTGTATCAACATCTTGCAAGGAATTGAATGATTGATTAAATCCTGTGAAACCAGTCAGCGTTAACTCCGCTTTTATTGTATCAGGTAACCAATAGCGACTCTCGATTAATTGATAATGAAAATTAATATCCGATTTTTGTCCTTGAAATGTCGTAATCTCGAGTCTCTCCACCGTCCACCGATCAGGATGAATCCACGCGATAAGCTTACGAGCGTTCCCCGTCTCCTTGCGTGGTATTAATTCGATTTTATGCATCATTGTGACACCTGAGGTATCCATATCAAGATAACTTATATAGAAATTTTCTTCTGTTATATGATCAGGATTGATAAAAATTCCTTCACGAGGCATAATTGCGAAACCATCAGATTCAATGTGTATCTTATCGGGTTTCTTGAAATAGACTCGCATCACCATGGTTGGTACCTGTAATTCCTTCATGTCTATTTCCGCAATCACATCCACTATATAATCTTCTATTTCATTGAAATTTGTCTCTTTTATTTGTTCCAAAATATTATCTATATCATCAGCAATGATTTTCTGTGTGATCAAAAACATATTTAAGAGGATAACTAATAAAAGAAATAATTTTAAACTGATTCGCGAGTTGACGCATGTCATGATAAAATGTCCTTACGCATGAATATTATGAAAGCAATAGCGAAAAAAATAAACATGAATACAAATAGATACAAGACTGATGTTATTATACTGTTCACAGGAATTGGTTGCAAAAATGAAAATTCCCAGACCTTTGAATACGTCGTGAATAGAAAAGGTCTTATTTTTTGAAATAACGTGATTGGAGTCTCCGTGATGATCACTGAAATAACAACAACAGCCATCGTACCGACTATTGGTCCAATTGCATTCTCAACAAGTACAGAAAATAAAAATGCCAATGAAGCGACCACCATCATTGAGATCATGGCAAGAGGATACGCCAGTAAAAATCTGAAGAACACATCATGGCGCGAAATGATCAGAAAGCCCTTCGATACAACCAAAAGATCACCGACTCCGAATATAAGAACTCCAAAACAAATACTCAAAATCCCCATAAAGGCAATCAGTAGCATTGAATATAGTAAACTCACTATTGCTTTTGAAATTAGAATTTGAAATCTGGACGGAGGACGAATGAGCATTATCCTGAATGTACCGGCATTTGATTCGCCGGCGACAATATCTCCTGCAACAAGTGCAATGAGAAACGGAATATGAACCATCAAAAAATACATGATTAATTGGGAAATAAAATAACCATTTACTATATTCCCCTTGATGATGAAATTACTATTAAGAAAATTAAAGGTGGGCGTTTTTTCGATGAAGTCGCCACTATCATAAATTATCCCGATAAATGTTAACGCTAATACAACAAATATTGCGGCAAAACTAATATAGGTTCGTGTCTTGCTAAATGTTTTGAACCATTCTATTTTGATTAGCTTGAGTATCGTCATTATACACTTATTTTCGCTATTATAAATCTTTAAACTAATTATTTTATGAAAATATCGTCATGTACTAATTCTGAAGTTTCAATAACAGATAAAAAATAGTCTTCCAGTAGCAATTGTTGATGCAATGAAAATACGCCAACACCGGATTCTACCAAAATTCTATTCAAATCTGCACTCCTGTTTTTACTCATATACACTCTGAATTCACTTTTTTCGTTTTCAAACCGTTGAATCCAATCTATATTCTTCAAAATTTCTGCTGTTTTTTCTATATTATCGACTTTCAGGTGTAGGCAATTGGCGATGAGATTATCTACTTCACCTTGTCGAATCAACTTTCCATTATTAATGATGGCCATTTTGTTACATATTTGCTCGACCTCATGTAATAGATGTGATGATAAAAATATGGTAAGGTTTTGTGTGGAAAGTTCGGAAATTAAATTTCTAATATCAATCATCCCTTTTGGATCCAACCCGGTCGTCGGTTCGTCCAGGATGATGAATTTGGGTTCTCCCAGAAGCGCCTGGGCAATACCGAGCCGTTGTTTCATGCCATCTGAAAATGCTTTTACTTTTTGATCAGCTCTATCCAGCAAACCAACAATATCAAGAGTTCTGTCAACTTCCATTGCAGGATCAATATTCGCTAATTTGGCGAGAATAGTCAGGTTCTTTCTTGCACTCAAATATTCATAAAAACGTGGTTTCTCAATCAGCGCTCCCACTCTGTTTAATATTTGTCGTCGGTGAACTCGGAGTAACTGGCCGAATATTTTGATAGTTCCATGAGTAGGCCTTACCAGATCAAGCATCATTCGGATCGTCGTACTCTTACCGGCACCATTCGGACCAAGAAATCCAAATATATCACCTCTATCCACAGAAAGATTAAGATCATCAACAGCAAAATATCGACCAAAACGCTTTGTTACATTGTAAGTATTTAAAATCGTATTGTCCGTGTCGCTATTCATTGAAATTTTTGTCGATTTAATCACCCTCAGCAATCGTGTTTTGTGGTTCCACTATGAGAACAAGCGCTTCATTCCTGGCAGATGACTGATGAAGCGTATTTTTCTTAACCAGGAATGCCTCTCCAGCCTTCAAGTTAACCTTTTGCTCTTTTTCAAAATGGATACTCATTTCACCATTTAAAACAATGAATAATTCATCTTCATTTGTATGCTTGTGCCACTTGTAAAGTCCATTGATCTTGACCAATCTTACGGCTGAATCATTCACTCTGAATAAATCGAGCGGAGTAAACGGCTCTTTAATTATGCTGGCTACTTCATTTATTTTTACTTTTTTCAAACCAGCCTCCCCTGATAATAGTTTCAATCGATACGTTTATACACTGTAATTTAATTATTGTGAACACAACCATGTCAATTTAGAAATAATGTGTCTTGTTTTCTGCAACTCGATTAAGTTACCAGTACAAATAATGGTTCCAATATTGGATTTATTATGTACTTTTTTTCACCATTATAGCGGTGATCAATAATTAGATTCTTATCATATAATTTTTTAAAAGCAGCACTACTTATTACAGAATTGTTCGTATCATTATATATCGACCGTAATAAATCGAACTCCTCATCTGTCAAAGTTCGCTGAACAATTATCGTTTCCAGAATCGGATTAATTCCAAAATAAATATCTCTCTCTGAACCATATACAAAAACCAGATTATTATCATACAGTTCTTTATGATCCGGATTATGAATGTCAAATTTAATTTTTTTCGTATATATCGATTCTAACAGACTGAATTGATCTTTTGTCAGTGTTCTCCTGAAAATATTCTGACGTCGTGTGATAATACTTGATATGAACACATCAGACCTTATCTTCTGATGCTTGTGGGATTTGAACAAAAGCCATATGTACCAGAAAGGTTTATAATACCAGATCCAGTGGATCAATCGCCTCGAGGAAAGTAAGGCACAATGTCGCAAAAGATCTAACAACTCATATGGCACACCTCCACTGAAATGAATCATTAGATCAATTGTTTTGACCTGAGGTTCAAATAACGTTATACTGACTCTCCTGGTCAATATATCGTTTAACCTGTCATAGTTCCATAACTTCGGTTCATTATATCGCCATCGATTTATATTCTTGAAAAAGTATATATCAGAGTAGCTTCGAACAATCATTGTGATGCTCGGATCAAAGTATAATTCAATAGGGAAAGTGAAGACAATAAAACATTTAACCCCATTCAGGTCATTTGCCTTGTTTTTAAAAAGCTCAACCGCCTGATCCTTGTTCAGTTTATCAAGACCAGTAATGAATAAAAGCACGTTTTTTCTTTTTTTCTTGAGTATTTCCTCTGTGATTTTCTTTATCCAGCCGGACATCGTGGCAGTACCTACTTCCGACGGATCCTTTTTTATAACTTTAGCGCGTTTTTCCTCATGCCGCTTGTTATTGACCCATTTCTCGTTGAAAACATCCTTTTCTGGTACAGCAGATATCTCTACTGATTTGTTCCAACTCGATCTGAATAATAAAAAATCACCAGCCTCCTTGACTACATCCAAATCAGCCATCTTCAAATCTTTGGCCTGATCAACGACATTCTGCAATATTTTCGCTATCAGACCATGGATATTCCCTGCTCCGGGAAATACACGGATGTAAAATCGCCTTTTTAACTCCTTGTCCTGAGCTAATTTTACCATTTCTGTGTTTTTTCCACTTCCACGTGGACCGGTTAGTAATAATTTGGGATGTTCGAGTTCGGAAAGTAAATGTTCTTTGATCTCTTCGATGGGACTCTCTTGCTCGCGATCAACGTAAAAATTTAACAACCACGGTTCAATTGAAGTCTTGGGATTACACCAATTCAGAGCATCATAAACATTTCGAGCGGGCTTTTGCTCCAGAAGACTAAACACTGTATCCTCCGAAATTTGTTGCATATAATATACAGAGTAATTCGTCAAAATGCAAGAAAAAATCAAAGCCTGACCCCACTCGAATCACCATTTATATGATCAGGATCCTGAAAATTTCAAAATCCTGATACACTCCTATATGATATAATTACAAATCTGAATCCTTCCCAACATTTTTGTATGTTCCCGGCTCCAAATGCGGGAAATTTAAATTTTCTTAATATTTGTAAGCCTGCTAAACTATTTATTTTAAATGACTTAAGATGATTTATAATTTATGGCATGCTAATTGTATGGAATAAGTGTGTCCATATGGTAAATCGGTAGAAATGAAATTGAAATCAGGAGCAAGTGAATGAAAAAAATTATGGTAGAATTAACGAGTGATCAGGAAGAGTATTTGAGTAAAGTAAGTACAATTTGTAGGAGAAATACATCCGATTTCATTCGTGAGGCACTCATATGCCTATTACCTCTGGATGAATACATTCAAATTAAAAAGGACTTCATCGAATTAAGGGACAAAAATCGTGAAGATATTGATGCAAGGGAGTTTGAAAGAATCAAGAAAAAAATAGAAAATTTAAACTCCAGTACTGGTGAAAGACTGAAACGCATTGGCTTTATGAAGAATTGATTGAACCCTTGAAGAATAGCACAGCTACGAATGTATGAAAATGGCAGTTAATTGCGGTGGCCCTGGATTCAGTACTTTGGGATATATTTTTAAATTAATATCATAAGTTTAATCGCTTAAATATGTTGACAGCATGTTCTCGTGAATTTTCGATCGACCATTTGCTGGTTTTCATTCCGCCGCAAATAACTCCTGCCAGATAAATACCTGAAATATTAGCTTCATATGTGTCTGAATTAAATTCAGGGCAGCATGCCTCATCGCTCGAAACATTTACCCCAATTTTTTCCAAAAATTTGTAATCAGGATGATATCCTGTCATCGCAAGCACATAATCATTTTCTATTGTTCTCAATCCATCAGGTGTCTCAATAACTATTTGTTTTTCCATTATTTCAATTAATTCTGAACCGAAAAAAGCCTTGATCGATCCCTCCTGGATTCGATTTTCTATATCCGGCTTCACCCAATATTTTATACTCTGCTTTATTCTATCGTCCCTGATTATCATCGTTACTTCAGCACCCCGCCTGTACGTTTCCAGAGCTGCATCAACAGCGCTATTACCAGCCCCGATAATCGCTAACTTCTGATATGCATACGGGTGCGGTTCATTATAATAATGACTCACTTTTGATAATTCTTCGCCAGGAATATTCATAATATTAACCTGATCATAAAAACCAGTTGCAATTATCACAGTTCTTGTATTGTAAACAGCCTTTGATGTTATGACATCAAAGGCCCGATCTTTTCTCTTGATATCATTGACCTTCTCATAAAGATTTATACGTAATGCCCAGGAGTCAACTACCCGTCGATAATATTCAAGCGCTTCACTTCTTGTTGGTTTGTGACCATGCGATATAAAAGGTACATCACCTATCTCTAATCGATCCGACGTAGAAAAGAATGTCATGTTCAAAGGATAATTATATATCGAATTAACAATACACCCTTTCTCAATAATTTTATAAGTTAACTT
>Ga0272441_10016088_pt1 | contig 10387 bp, 9 predicted proteins | sample SSMProp6N_FD_193582 | JGI IMG/M metagenome (GOLD analysis project Ga0272441, IMG submission 193582) | Marine sediment archaeal communities from Little Sippewissett salt marsh, Falmouth, MA, United States - SSM-Prop-6N | ecosystem: Environmental > Aquatic > Marine > Wetlands > Sediment ... | reverse complement strand
ATAAGGGAAGAGGGTTTCCCCATATGAAAGGGTGCCGGGCGGTGTGAAAGTGATCCATTGCCGGCGGGGTCTGGTGGATGGTGATTCCGGACGGGTATTTGGATATTGGAGCCGGAGGGAGTCTTCATGCGGGGAACTGTTTTGGATGGGGGGTGTCTGTCCGGATGGCACTATCACGTATGGCGCGCCCCGCCCTTCCCTCTGTCACAAGACCACATACTGACACAACCGGGTCACCGGTGATGACCGCGTCACCTCCATCGCCTGTGCGGGGATGGATGGCAGCAAACCGGGTGTCTGATCGGTATTTCCACCCCCCGATGAAAAACATTTATTTTTTATGTTTCGTTCTTTTCACGAGGTGTTTTCCCTCTGACCAGGCCTTCCCGGCACATCCTCCCAGCGCCCAGTAGCGGTTGTCGGGCATTGTTAAGAGCAGGGGGTCGAGTGCCTTCATATCGGTCTTCCCGCCGGTTTCGAGATCCTGGTTGGCGTATGCACTCACGATCTCCCCGATAAAGAGGCGGTTTGTCGGCAGTTCGATGGTCTCTGCAACCCGGCATTCCATCGTGAGCGGGCAGTCCTGGACCATAGGGGCGCCGGTGAGTTTTCCCCGGAAGAGGTCGAATATGCCTGACTTGTCGGTATCCTTACCGGAGATGAGGCCGCAGTAGTCGGCCTCCCGCACCATTGCTGTGGTCGGGAAGTTGATGCTGAATGTCTTGTTCTTCCGGATACCGTCCGGGGTGGCATGGATCCGGTTGATACTCAGGGCGATCATCGGGGGGCTGGCGTTCACCCGTGTCACCCACCCGGCGGTCATGAAATTCGGCTTTCCATCGAGCTCTGTCCCCACAAGGACGACAGGCATCGGGGGGAAGACGTTTGTGCCGATCTGGATCTTCTTCATATGCCCTTACTATACTGGAACATTTATGAAGGTTTGTTGAGCCCTGTCCAAACTTTTTCCTTCTCCACAACAAAGTGATGAATATGACAACAAACCCTGAAACCGATGCAGTCGTCCGTGAGTTTCTCGAACATACCGATGCGATTGCTGATGAGATCACCTCGCAGGCAGAAGAGATGCTCGGGCGTGTGCCGTTCATCTTCACTTATATGAACGAACGGCCCGAATCATTTGTTTTGAGCACGCTCGGTGATTTCTACACGGCACGCCCGAAGAGCATGGACGTGCAGACCGCAGAGATTGCAACGATTGCAGCGGCGGCAGCGCTTGGTGCGGATGCCTGCCTGAAGATGCATATCCGGGTGGCGCTGGAGGCGGGGGTCTCGCGGGATCAGGTGCTTGATACGCTGCTTATTGCCTCTTTGATCGGGAAGACGTCCGTCATGACGAAGTCCCTACGGGTGCTAAGGGATGTGGAGGAGGGGAATTGAACCCCATTTCGGGTCTATGTGACTTCACACTAATGTCAATTAATTGGTGTTGCTAATGATATTGGAGGGGAGGGCATCCAGCCCTCCACATGACCCGCCCAACCAATCATTGTTAATAATCCGGTTATTAATTCTTTAAATGTCATGAAAATATCTCCGATTTCGAAGTTCTCCCATATCCAGATAAGTAAACCAATTATTAACAGCAGAGTATCCGCCACAAACCTGAAGAGGTGTATGCTTGATGTGTATGAATATTTTTCCAATAGTAATAATTGAAATCTAATTTAAAATAGTAGTTAATGGAGACCGTTCGTTTACAGTCTACAGGCATTACTGGCGTTTTTAGCAATAATACTTGATCAATAACTGTTTTTTTCCAATAATTATCTTATTTTTATCTGGTCAGAAAGGTAGGTCTTTTTCTGTTGCCTGTCCGTTCGGAAATGCTGAAAGTGACAAGAATACCAAATATATCCCTGTTGTAATAAACAATGATAGGGATATTCAGTAACTCCAATTTTCATGGCCTAATGGAGCATGATTCAGTTCATCACGTAACAACCGCCATTGCGGCATGAATTGGTCCATCAGCTCCCTGAAATGGTCATTGTGTTTTCTCTCCAACAGATGCACCATCTCATGAACGATTATGTATTCCAGACATTCGATGGGTTTCTTTGCAAGCTCTAAATTTACCCAGATTCGGCGTGCTTCGACATTGCAACTCCCCCATTTGGTTTTCATCTTTTTTACCCCCCAACTGTCCACCGTGACACCGATGTGTTCCTCCCACTTTTTGATCAGTGGCGGGATCTGAGCCTTTAGTTCCCTGCGGTACCATTCCTGGAGAACCTGTTCGCGTCTGGATGCATCACTGCCTTTCGGGACAAAGAGGTTAATGCTGGTTTTGTTGTGAATTTTGACACGGGCAGATCCCTTTTGTTCGATGACATTTAGTAGATACCGCTGGCCAAAGTAGTAGTGACTCTCGTGATAAACATATTCTCTTGCAGTCTGACGTTCCTGTGTCTGAAATTTCTTTTGTTGGCGTTTAATCCATGACAGTTTCGAGATTACAGCCAATCTGACTGCTTCATCATCAATTCGCAGGGGTGCTGCTATCCGCACCCTGCCTTCCGGAGGGTAAACGGCCAAATGGAGATTTTTGATATCCTTGCGAACCACATCAACTGTTAACTCACCAACGGAGATCTGGTGCATCTAGGTATACTCCTTCTGGTTTTTGACGAGTTCCAGAATTGTGTTGGTTTTCTCATCATCACCGACCACGGCTTTGATGGCCAAACGGATCATTCTGGTTTTGATGAGATTGTGCTGCCAATCGTCTTGTTTATTGGAACGTACTGCTGAGTCCAATGCCTGTGCCATTGTTTCATCCTCGCCCAGATTGTCATATAGGGCACGTTTTGCCGCAGTGTTGATTGTTTCCGGATATTGTTTATTGTTGGATGGATCATTGATCTGTTTTGTCAGATCAACAATTCTTTCCAAGTATTTTTTGTACCCCTGTGCGTCTGCTCTGCGCTCAGTGATCAGCGCATCCAGCAGTTCTGACATCTTCTCATAATATTTCGGGTTGATTGGGGATTTATCAATGATCAGCTTACGGACGTTGTTCTCAATGGTTTCAGCCACTGCTTCGTGGTTTTTCCGGATACTCTCGGGTAACTGGTCCACCGCATCAGTGCCACGTTCGACAATGAGCTCGACCAAAGACATGTCATCAAATGCGGAAATCTTCTCGCTCTCCTCGGCACGAATGTACGTGTCAATCAGGTGGCGCATGGCCGGTTCATACATCTTGAGGTCGATATAGTCACCACTGGCGAGTTTGACTTCGTTTCGCACCTTTTCATAGTGCTCAACTTCGCTTCGTATCTGTCTGGTCTCTTCTGCTGTGTAGCCTGCGTCCTCCATTTCGTTTGCGAGGTTTGCATAGGCACGAATAAGTTTCGCCGTGGCCTTGTAAAGGGTGATTCGCTTTGGTTCGTTGTCTCTCAGGGCTTCTTGATCGGTTGTATCCTCAGCGCAGAAGTAGTGCTGATAAGCCAGTGAGTCGTAGGGGGGCCTGACCGGTTCGCAGAGTGCTTTGATGGCTTCGCGGACTTCCTCGAGACGTTCGCGTCCTTTTGTCAGGCGATCGGTCAACAGCCCGTCAACATCTTCCCTGTCATATCCGTCGAAGGCTTCTGAGGTGTAATCATGGACCGACTTCTCCAGACTTTTAAAGAGGTCCATGTAATCGATGATGTATCCATACTCCTTGTCCTCGCCATCGAGCCGGTTGACCCGGCAGATTGCCTGAAACAGACCATGGTCCTGCATCTGCTTGTCGATATAGAGATATGTGGCAGGGGGGGCGTCAAAGCCGGTCAGAAGTTTGTCTACCACGATAAGCAGCTTCATCTGGCCGGGTTCTTCGATAAATTTCTTTTTGACAGCCTTCTCAAATTCTTCTGCCTTGGTGACCCCCTCTTCCGGGGGGATATGGAAGTAATCAGAAAGCATTTTCTGATAGATTTTATAATCCCGGAGCCGATCGGTATCTCCTTCGCCGCTATCCTCGCCTTTGATGTCGGTTGTTGAGGGCTGGTAGGAGGTGACGATGGCACATTTGCCTGCCAGAGGTGTCTTTTCAAAGAGCTCGTAACAGATACAGGCTTCATGGATTCTGCTGGTGACAAGCAACGCATTCCCCCGCCCGCTCTGTAGCCTGTCGCGGGTTTCCATATCGAAGAGGATGTCACTCACGATCATATCCAGCCGCGATTTGCTGGAGAGGACTTTCTGCATTGTCCCCCAGCGCTTCTTGAGCTGGGCTTTGGCGATGTCGTTGAGACCACTGGTCTTTGCGTCAAACCATTGGTCGATCTTGTCCTGTGATCGTATGGTCTGGTCGATGTCGCGGGCCTCGTAGCGGAGATCAAGCACCACGCCGTCGGCGACTGCCTCATCATATTTGTAGGTGTGAATATTGCGGCCGAAGATCTCCATGCTGGTCTTTTTGTCTCTCTTGAGAAGGGGGGTGCCGGTGAAACCGATGGAGAGCGCATGTGGCAGGATCTCGTTCATGGCATCGTGGAGTTTGCCGGACTGGGTGCGATGACATTCGTCCACAAAGACGTAGATGTCCCCTTTTGCCCTGAAGTTGCTCGGGAGTGCTTTGTGGATTTCTTCGACAAATCCGTTCACATCTGCCTCATCGCCATTCTTTCCCTTTTTCCCGAATTTATGAATTAGCGAGCAGATGAGCCATGGTTTGGTGTCGTTGAGTTTTGCAATGAGGTCAGCGCCGCTTTTGGTCCGGTATATTCCTTCATCAACACCCATGAAGACCTTCTCAATCTGTTCGTCGAGCTCGGTGCGGTCGGTGATGATGAGAACCCGTGAATCCATGACGTTCTCACGTATCCACTTTGCGAGCCAGACCATGGTGAGGCTCTTGCCACTGCCCTGCGTGTGCCAGATGATCCCTCCCTCCCGCCGTTTGATAAACGGCTGGGCGGCTTTCACACCGAAGTACTGGTTGGGACGGCAGATCTTCTTGGTGCCTGCATCAAAGACGATGAAGTTGTGGATGATCTCCAGGAACCGGTTTTTTTCACAGATTTGTGTCAGGTGACGGTCGAGCAGGTTTTCGGTATCGCTCTTCTCCTTCCAGGTGAGATAATATTTTTCCGGGGTTTCTGTCGTGGCATAGCGGAGTCCCTGTGTGTCGTTGCCTGCCATGACAAGCTGGATGGTGGAAAAGAACGGACGGATGAAGATGCTCTTCTGGTTGTCGAGGTTCTGACGGATACCCTCGCCCACGGAGACGGTGGAACGCTTGAGTTCGATGACTCCCAGAGCGATGCCGTTGACATAGAGCACAATGTCAGGCCGTTTGGTGTGTTCCCCCACCACGGTGACCTCCTCGGCGACTGCGAAATGGTTGTTCCCCGGGTGCATCCAGTCGATGAGCCAGACGGTCTGCATATTTTTGCCTGCCTCAGGCTTGACCTTCACACCATAGCGGAGCAGACTGTAGACGTCCTTGTTGATGTCATAGAGGGTGCGGTTCTGATCGCCTGCCACCCTCTTCAGCTCAAAGATGGCCTTGGTGATCAGGGTATCGTCGTATTTTTTAATGTCCTTCAAAAAGGGGCGGAGGTATGCCTCTTCAATATTGGCGTTGCCCTTCCCGTTCTCGCCCTGTCTGTCCGTCCAGTCTCCCAGATAGTCATAGCCGAGCGTATCACGAAAAAGCCGGATCACCCGTTCCTGGGTTCTGCGTTCGATCTCCCCGACCCTGCTCATACCAGCCGTATCCTTCCCGTCAGGAGTTCCTGCATCATCCCTTCCTTTATCATCCGTGCTTTATCTCGTTTCTCTTCCAAGTCGGCGATATTGGCATCCATATCGGAGAGGACGTTTGCGATGGTGGTTTGTTCTTCATAGTTGGGGACAAGCACAGAAATGTCAAAACATGTCTTTTTATTCAGTTTGGGTTGTGCTGTCCCGGTATTATATGGAGTATAATCTAGCGTTTCAAGATATTCTGTTAGGAAGTCGATGTTTATGTCATCGTGTGGTTTGAAGACATGAGCATGATTATTAACCCATACCTTACCAGTAACCTTGAAAGCTAACCTACTATTTCGGCTGAGGATGTTTTCCCCATCTTCTCCCAAAAGGATCAAATTTTCATCGAAAAGATAATCGTTGACATAGTCGACAATACCTGAAGCACCATAGTAAGGATACTCACCATTCATTTTGGCCCTGTCCTTGTCTTTTACTGGTCGGCGTTGTCCATCCAGAAATTCTACAATATTCCCCAGAACCTTAATTTTCCAATCCTCTGGAATCTCCCCTAAATCAGTATTCTGATATCCCTTCCCAGTTCCAAATCCCGGCAGCCGCTTCTTACCGGTCAGGAGTTCCTGCATGGCGGCCTGCTTGATATCACGCTTCTTGGCGATGAGCCTGTCCAGCGAGGTGATGAGGTCGTCTGCATCGGAGAGGGCGTCGGCGATGGCGGTTTGTTCTGGGAGAGGTGGGTAAATAATTTCAAGTGTTTCAAATTTTTTCCTCTGAATTCCTTTAGCTGTAGATCCCGTAGAGTGTTTGGCTAATATATTTTGGAACCGTTTTGAAACAAAATAATGATACAGATATCGATTAAGTACTATTGTAGGGATTGTATGAAGCAGAATTGTCCTCTGGCTTAGGATATACTTTGAATCATCAGGTATCAGAGCAACATTTCCAAGGGGTGCTTCAGTTGTTATTACAATATCATCTTTTTTTGTACAGTTATTGGACATCCAGCGTTTATACAAATCTTCAGATCCATAGTATGTTTCTTCCTCATAATCGATTCGTCCCATTTTAACATTTCTGGCCGATAACGCGGGAATATCTCCTTTTCCCCACTCCATCCCAAGCTTGAGGGGGGTTCGACCACGGTAGTCAATAATATTCTCGACGATGTCAATAATCCGGGAAACATTCCATTTATCTGGGATTGAATGGTCATTTACCACACAAATCCCATCCTCTTCAGGTGCTCATCCACCTTTGCGCTGAGTACGTCCACCTCTTCGGTAATTTCCGGGAGGGGGGTGGCATAGCGGTCGGCAAGTTCTTTAATGCGTCTGGTGAGTTTCTGCGAGACGCGGTCCAGCTCGGTATTGATGTCGGAGCAGAGGGTCGCGGCCCATTTGTCGTCCACAACAAGAGTTTTGATCTCGTCTTCGGAAAGGACAGAATATGTTGCCAGCACCTTCCTGTCCAATGTCTCCTCTGCCGCCTTGACCGCCTTTTTGGCATTGGATTCCTGATCCATAAGGTTCAGGTATGCCTCTAGCACCTCTCTCTCCTCGATTTCGTCCGGATCGGCCTTTATTTTCTTTACCCTTGCTTTGAGATCCCCTTTGGTGATCTTTCCCTTGTCATTCGTGACCTCGGAGAGCAGTCCGTCCTCTCCGCCGTGCTCCTCCTGCATCTCCTCCATTGCCTGTGAGGCGGCTTCCAGACCGGCCTGCAGTTCGTCCACCGCAGCCTTCTCGTCTGCGAAGTAGCGTGCGATGACGAGTGACGGGGGAATCAGATCGGTCTTGAACTTCTGTTTGCCGATGGTGATGTCTGCCTCTTCCCTGCTCTTCTGGCCCTTTGTCTCGATGATCTTCCGGACGGTGTTTGCCTCAGTCCATCCATCGGATGTGATCAGGTACACATCGTCCTGCATGGTGTCGGCCCAGTAGGTCATCAGATACTGGTAGATATCGTATGTATCGATGAGCGGGACATCGGAAAAGACCGTGAGCAGGTCCTCGGAAAGATTCCGGATCAGTTCCTTTGGGTTGGCCCCGTGCTCTATGCCTTTGAGTATCCCGTGGTTGTTCTCCAGCCAGTGGTCAAAGAGTGTACGGAGACTCTTTGTATAAGTGGTAAATTCCGGATGCGTATAGATGGTCGTTTTTATCTCATTGGCATCGACCTTCAGCAGGCTGTAGTCCGGCCGTTCTGCAACACAAAAGAGTTCATCCTTCAGGGACGGGCAGAGCTTCCAGTATGCAGCCAGCCCTTCAATATCCCGGTTGGGGATTCCGCCCCTGAGGTGTGCTTCGATGTCCTGCAGATCCTCGGGTTCGGTGCTGTCGATGTACCGGGGGATATTAAGGTTGTAGTCGTTTGTCTCAATCTCAGTCAGGGGAACCATCCGTGAATACCGCTCACATTCCGTCTGACTGGTAAAGACGTCCACGATCCTTCTGATATCCTGATGGCGGAGACGGTTCTTGTTGCCGTCCTTCATGAAGCCCTTGCTGGCATCGATCATGAAGATGCCTTTTCTCCCAACGGCATTCTCCTTGTCCAGCACAATAATGCACGCCGGGATGCCGGTGCCGTAAAAGAGGTTTGCAGGAAGGCCGATGATGCCCTTGATGACTCCCTTTCGTACAAGGTTCCGGCGGATATCTCCCTCAGCATTTCCCCGGAATAACACACCGTGGGGAAGAATAATTGCCCCCTTTCCGGTGCTCTTCATGGACCTGAGAATGTGCAACAGGTATGCATAATCTCCGTTCTTCGCCGGTGGAACACCATCTTCAAAGCGCTTGAACAGGTCTTCAGCGGGACTCAGACCGTTACTCCATGCCTTGTCTGAAAACGGTGGATTGGCCACGACAAAATCAAAGGTTTTCAGATTTCCTTCAGCGTTTTTGAAATGGGGTTTGGAGAGTGTATTGTCCTTCCAGATCTCAGCACCGGGCCGGTCATGCAGGTACATATTCATCCGGGCAAGACCTGCTGTTGCATTGTCCTTCTCCTGACCGTAGACTGTTATGCCCTGTGGTGCTTCGTCCGCCGCTTTGAGCAGAAGGGATCCGGAGCCGCAGGTGGGATCATATATCGTCTGGTCCCGCCGAATGGCCCGGTTCACGCCGACAACCTTTGCAATCACCCGTGAGACTTCTGCCGGGGTATAGAACTGCCCCTTGCTCTTCCCCGATTCCGTTGCAAAATGGCGCATCAGGTATTCGTAGGCATCTCCCAGAAGGTCATCATCTCCTGCACGATTGTTGCTGAAATTCAGTCCGGGGTTCTGGAATGTGGCAATCAGGTTGCTCAGTCGGTCAACCATCTCCTTGCCGCTTCCCAGCTTGTCAGTGTCGTTGAAGTCTGCCAGATCAATGACACCTTTGAGGTTGTTTGCCTCAGCAAGCCGACCGATGATCTTGTTGACCTGATCTCCAATATCATCGCTCCCTTTCAGGGCCACCATATCGTCGAAACTCCCGCCCTGAGGGATATCAATCAGGGCGTCAGGCTGACCCGCATATTTATCGGATACATATTTTACAAATAAGAGGACGAGCACGTAGTCCTTGTATTGGGACGCGTCCATCCCGCCGCGTAATTCATCGCAGCTTTTCCAGATTGAGCTGTATAATTCGGATTTCTTGAGAGCCATTTCTTCCTTTCCTGTTGATAATTGTGGGACTGAGCAGATATGTTATCTTTAGATAATCAGGCATATTGCCTTTGGGTAAGGTGTTTTGTATCGGGGGGACGAATCCGCCTGTTTCTATATTATGGGTGTAATACGGGGATTCATTCATACTATGGACGTTTTTGGCAGGTAATTTTGTACTTCCCGTTCTGTTCCCCTGCAGTGATTATATGTAAATGTACAATAAATGAAATCGCCGATTATGATGTATTGGGTATCGGGAGATTCAGTCACAATCGGTTTATTTGGTTTAAAAATCAGAGATTTATTATTTGGTTTTCTCAATATCCCACACCCGAATCCGCCGTTTGCACTCCTCCTCAGGCAGCCACCGATCACTATCACACATGGCCCGAAGTGCCTTAGCGGCCCGTTCTGGCTGGATTATTTCTTTTTCAACCATTTCGTCCATGAGCCATAGTGTTCCATGAACTGTGATCCCTGCATTTTTTGCAATTCTTCGTAATGCCCCGTCTCCGGACAGCATAATTGCGTTGGTATGTCTTGCCATAACGAATACTGATAAGTCGTGAATGGAGAGCTCGATATGTTTTTCCCGCATTTTCAGTATCTCTTCTACCAACTCTCCCGGCATTTCCTGTACAATAAGACCATGAGTGATTAATTCAGAATGTGGGATGGATTTAATTTCCAGAATCACGAAATCAGTCGTGATTATGTGGTATCCGAGTTCAAAGATATCCGGGAGGACATCTCCGGCGACTGCGTCAAAAATGACATTGGCATCAATGATGCATTCCGGTATGAGCCCTCCCATGTGCCCTCCTTACTCCTCCACACCCACGATCGGAATCGTCCCGCCAAAAAGCTCACGGGCCCGTGACTGGGTAATCTTCCCATCACCCAGTGCCCGGAAGATGAGCTGATGCATATGGGTTGGCAACTGCGGTCGAATCTGCTTTCCGGGTTCCTTTTTGTTTTTGGTGTGCGTATTCAGCTCAA
>Ga0272441_10016087_pt1 | contig 10388 bp, 5 predicted proteins | sample SSMProp6N_FD_193582 | JGI IMG/M metagenome (GOLD analysis project Ga0272441, IMG submission 193582) | Marine sediment archaeal communities from Little Sippewissett salt marsh, Falmouth, MA, United States - SSM-Prop-6N | ecosystem: Environmental > Aquatic > Marine > Wetlands > Sediment ... | reverse complement strand
AATTAGAAGTAATTACAGCAGATACTTCTTCGCCTCATTTTATTGGAAATATTGCAGATACTTTTTATGTAAAAACTGGATTTTATAATATGGATTCTTACTATTGGAGAGTTGACCCAATTAATTCGGAAGGCGATACAACACAAGGAGATGTTTGGTACTTTAAAAAACGTATTCGTGCATTTCCGGAAGCAGAAGGATATGGAGGATATGCTATTGGTGGAAGAGGCGGAAAAGTTGTATATGTGACAAACCTGGAGGATTATGATCCTGATAATGAAGAAGTAATTCCTGGAAGTTTCCGCGATGTAGTAGAGAATGACAGTGGCCCTCGTACTATTCTTTTTACTGTATCCGGATTAATAACCCTTAAGGACAGACTTGTAATAAGAGACGATTATATATCAGTTGCTGGTCAAACTGCCCCTGGAAAAGGTGTTTGTTTCAGGTGGGCTCCTATTGGAGTTGTTGGTGATGATTTAATTGTGCAGAATCTAAGGGTACGACTTGGGTATGGTATAACCTATGATGGAATGGGGCTTACAGGTGCAAATAACAGTATTGTTGATCATTGCTCAATAAGTTGGACAATTGATGAAGCATTTAGTTCAAGAGGAGCAAAAAATATTACTCTTCAACGTACCTTAATATCAGAAGCATTAAATATGGCTGATCATTCAAACTATGGCTCCGGCTCTGAACATGGCTTTGCTGCAAGTATAGGTGGAGATATAGGTAGTTTTCATCATAATTTGCTGGCGCATTGTAATGGCCGTAACTGGAGCCTGGCTGGTGGTTTAGATGGTGATGGATATTATGCTGGCAGACTCGATTTATTCAACAATGTTGTATATAACTGGGGTTATCGTGCAACTGATGGAGGAGCACATGAAGTAAATTTTGTAAATAATTTCTATAAAAAAGGGGTGTCTACTACTCAAGGTATTATATTAAATGCTCAACTTGAAGGTGTTGGAAAAGGTACACAAAGTTACTATTATGCTGGTAATATTGTTGGACATTATAGCGGGACTTTGATTTGCGATGGTACTGATAATACTTGCTCCCGTACATATAGTTTGTCTGGTGGACAAATTCTTGACTGGGAAGTTTTTGTAGAGGATTCTTTTTTCCCTTCGGAAGCAACAATTCATAGTGCAGAAGATGCATATAAAAAAGTATTGTCAGATGTAGGTTGTACACAACCAGTTTTCGATGATCATGATAAACGAATAATTGAGGAAGCTTTAACAGGAACTTATACATATAAAGGTAGCAGAACTGGATTAAAAGGATTTCCTGATCATGAAAAAGATGTTGGTTACTGGGAAGATTATCCGGGATTTCATAGGAATGTAAATTGGGATAGCGATTTAGACGGCCTTCCTAATTGGTGGGAAAAAGCACATGGACTTGATACTAACTCAACAACAGACGATTTTTCAGAATCAAATGCTGATATGGATAAAAATGGATATACTAACTTAGAAGAATATTTACATTGGATGGACAGGCCTCACTATTTTATAAAAGAAGAAGATAGTCTGAAAATTGATTTGAAAGTTTATTCAAAAGGATTTACAAATACACCTGTTTTTACAATTAATAACATAACAGGAGGAACTGCAACTTTAAATGCAAATGATTCTATTGTTGAATTTATTCCAGATAGTAACGGATTAGCTGGATTTGATTTTACAGTAACCGATGCTGAAGGCAGTACGATGTCTCAAAAAATCGGAATTTTTATTGGCAAAATTGCTGCTGATTCTGCATTTACGTATACTTATTCATTAAGTCGACCAAGTGATCCGGTTGAACCTGGTGATACGACCAAACCTGTTAATTCTGGAGATACAACAACCATAATTAAAAATAATATAAATATTACTGATTTTTCAATTTTTCCAAATCCTGTTGAGCATAAAATGAGTATTATTTTTAATTCGAATAAAAGCGGTAATGTTGAATTTAGCGTTATAAATTTAACCGGAAGTAAATTAATAAATCAAAAAGTTCATATTAATCAAAATACTAACACAATTAGTCTTGATTTAACCAAACTCTTATCTGGAATATATTTTCTGAATGTAAAAAATAATGAATTAAACAGAACCTTTAGATTTTTAAAAAAATAGAGCTGCTATTCTTTAGATTTTAATTTGAAATGAAAAATTATACATTTCTAATAATTGTATTAGTATTTGGATTATTTTTTAATTTTCAACTTTTTAGTCAAATTCCAATATTAAAAGTTGATATAAATGAAGATAGCCGAAAAGAAAGTGAAGTTAATAATCCAGGATATTATCCATGGTCTGTTGAAAATATACCGGCAAGTTATTCTGTTGAAGGCATAACATTTAGTTTAAAAAACGGTACTGGTATATCAAGTTGGTATAAAACCGCAGTTCAGGCACCTTTTTATGCACAGCTAGCCAATGATTGTATTTTAACAGAAGATGTTGAACTTCATATTTCCGGATTACAAAATGGAAAACACAGCCTGGTTACTTTTCATAATACAGTTGGTAATCCTGACAATAATATTTTTAGTACAATTAATATCTATGTTAATGATGTTAAGGTTATTGACAGTCTGCAACCTAGCAACAGGGTTCTTTCCAATGATTCTTGTGCTACCGCATATATGGAATTTGAAGTTACCAATTCTGATACAGTAGTTATCCGTTTTCAATCTGCACCAAAAACATCTACTACAAGTTTTGGCATTCCAATATGTGGATTTCATCTCAACTCTTCAGATCCAAAAAAAATAGCCCGTTTTCAATATCCGGCTGACATGGACGAGCATGTAAATATCGATAATGATACTTTAATATTTTACTGGACATCACCTCCAAATACAGTTTCTCATAATATTTATCTTGGAACTAATAAATTAGAAGTAGTTACAGCAGATACTTCTTCGCCTCATTTTATTGGAAATATTGCAGATACTTTTTATGTAAAAACTGGATTTTATAGTATGGATTCTTACTATTGGCGGGTTGACCCAATTAATTCGGAAGGCGATACAACAAAAGGAGATGTTTGGTACTTTAAAAAAAGAATGCTGGCTTTTCCTGGTGCAGAAGGATATGGAAGATATGCTATTGGGGGAAGATATGGAAAGATAGTATACGTTACAAACTTAAATGATGACGGGCCGGGTAGTTTTAGAGAGGCTGTTACTTCAGGTATTGGCCCTCGTACAGTTATTTTTAATGTTTCAGGGATTATTTCGCTTAATAGTAAAATATTTTGTGATGACAATATTACCATTGCAGGTCAAACTGCACCTGGAAAAGGAATTTGTTTACGAAAATCATCCCTGGCTATTTCAAGCGAAAGTATTTGCCGTTTTATGCGGATGCGGCTCGGATCGGGAGAAAGTACAGATGGTATGGGCATGCCGGGAGCATCAGAGTCAATTATGGATCATTGCTCGGTGAGTTGGTCTATTGATGAAGGTGTAACTTCGCGAAATGCAAAAAATATCACTATTCAAAAAACTATAATTTCAGAAGCATTAAACATGGCAAACCTGCATGGTGATGCAAGCAACAGGCATGGCTTTGCAGCTGTTTTTGGTGGCGATATTGCTTCTGTACACCATAATCTTTTAGCACATAATTCTGGGCGTAACCCCCGATTTGATGGTGGAATGAATGGAAATGGCTACTACATGGGACGCGTTGATTATTTTAACAATGTTGTTTATAACTGGAATGCACATGCTGCATATGGTGAAGCACATGAAGTGAATTTTGTAAATAATTATTACAAACAAGGACCAGCTACAGGAGGAACTACAATTTTTAATGCTGACGTAAATATGCGAGAAAGTAATAAAGGAACCGAAACATATTATGTAAGTGGTAACGTGTTAGAGTTAAAAAGTGGAAATTTTTTATGCGATGGATCTGAAAATAATTGTGGAATTATTTCATCGATTCATGGCTCTATGGTAATCGACTGGGATATATTTGTAAATAAGCCACTTTTCCCATCAGAGGTAGAAATTGAATCAGCCAATGATGCATACAAGCATGTCCTCTCTGATGCAGGTTGCACCTTGCCGGTTTTTGACGATCATGATAAAAGAATGATTAAAGAAACAATGAATGGTACTTATGCATATTCTGGTAGTAAAACCGGCTTGCCTGGTATAATTGATAGCGAAAAAGATGCTGGTGGATGGGAAGAATATCCAGGTTTTCTTAGATCTGTCAATTGGGATACTGACTCTGACGGCTTACCAAACTGGTGGTAAAAAGCACACGGGCTGGATACTATTTCTACTGAAGGTGATTTCTCTGAATCATACGCAGATAATGATAACAATGCCTATACTAACCTGGAGGAATATTTACACTGGATGGCTAAACCTCATTATTTTATTGGAAAAGACGAAAATATTAAGATAGATTTAAGCGATTATACAAAAGGATTTACTAATACACCCGTTTACGCTATTTCTGATATTTTAAACGGAACATTTACTTTGGATAGTTCAAATTGTTAATTTCATTCCAACTAATGAAGGATTGGCTCAATTTAGTTTTACAGTTACCGATGCAGATAGCACTAGCATGACCAAAAAAATTGGTATATATATTGGCTATATACCTCCTGATTCGGCCTTTAGCTACACATACCTCGATGAGCCAACTGATACCAACGCTACAAATACCGGAAATACTAACCCTGGTGATACAACAACGAATATAAACAACAACATAAGCATTTCTAATTTAAATCTCCATCCAAATCCTGCTAATAATATACTTAATATTAGTTTTAAATCTGATGCTAACGCTAAATATGAATTTGTATTTATGGATATTACTGGGAATATTCTCTTTAAAAAAACAATAAAAACCTATGAGCATACTAATTCAGCAAATATTGATTTAACTGAACTTTCAGCAGGTATATATTTCTTGAATATTAATAATAATAGCTTCAATAAAACTTATCAATTTATTAAAAAGTAGATGTGGGAAGGAATATAAATGAGTAAATTAAAAATAATATGTATAATAAATTGTATTTGCATTTTATATTCCTTTAAGGTTTTTAGTCAGGATAATTGGTTCAAAGGCAATACCCATACTCATACAACGATGAGTGATGGAAAATTACCACCTGTTGAAGTGGTTAATGCTTATAAAGCTGAAGGCTATCATTTTTTATTTATTACTGATGAAGACAATATAACCTCAACTAATGCTTTCTCCGATTTCTCTTTTCTATGTATAAATGGAGAAGAAGCCATGATAGACAGGCATATTAGCTGTTTAAATATAGAACATGCCGTTGAACCCACGGATATGTTTCAGGTATTTGATTCTACCTATTCTCAGGGTGGGTTTGCTGTAATAAATCACCCTATGAGAGGAACGCATGAGGTGTATGCCAGGCATATAATTGATATTGATAGTTTGAAATTTATTGAAATTTTTAATGGGAAAAGTGAAAAAGATGGTTACCACGATGACCAATATTTATGGGATAGCCTTCTTACAGCAGGGAAATTGATTTATGGAATTGCTTCAGATGATTTTCATGAAATGAAGCATATATGCAAAGGGTGGATAATGGTTAAAGCCGATACTTTACAAAAAGACAGTATAATAAATGCAATTGAGAAAGGTTGGTTTTATAGCAGCACAGGAGTATATATATCAAATTTGCATGTTAATGATTCATCAATAAAAATAAAAACAACCAATGCTATAAAAATTGATTTTATTGGGAATGGAAGAAAATATCTTCAAACAACTGAAGGCGATTCCGCAATTTATATAGTTAAAGGCAATGAAGGATATATTCGGGTTGAAGCTACAGCTCTTGCTAATAAAAAAGCCTGGACACAACCCTTATTCTGGAATAAATCATTTGAAGGATTGCCTCCTGTTTCTGTCAAATTAAGCTCAATTTACGATAATACTAAATATGCTGTTTTAAATGTTAACCCAAATCCTGTTAGGAATAATTTATTGGTTGATATAATTGCCACAAAACCAGCAAACTTTGATTTTACCATCCTAAACTTAACTGGCAACATTGTATATAAAAATTTTCAAAAAATAAATAATAAAGAAACAATAGCTATAAATGTAGAATCCCTGAAACCAGGCCTATATATACTTAATATTAATACTTTAAATTATTCCAAATCAATAAAGTTTTCTGTTATAAGTTGAAAATATTGATTTGTTGATGCTGATATAATAAATTGATTATTAATTAAATAACGAAAAATAAACCGAAATGAGACGAATGCTTAAGAAAAAAACCAGAAGTTCCTTATTTGTTGTACTATTTGCTTTATCATTTACATTGCTTTCTTTTTCACAAAGTCAGAAATTAATTATTTCCGAATTTATGGCAATAAATGATACTACTCTGGCTGATGAAGATGGAGACTATCCTGATTGGATAGAAATACATAATCCTGGAACGGAAATGATAAATTTAAATGGCTGGTTTTTAACTGATAATCCTTTAAATATTCCAAAATGGAGCTTTCCTGAAATTTCAATCAATTCTGGGGAATACATAATAGTTTTCGCATCTGAAAAAAATAAAAAAACCGTTTCAGGAAATTTACATACAAACTTTAAATTATCGGGATCTGGAGAATTTTTAGCTTTAGTTGAACCTGATAGTGTTACAATATCTTCTTCATTTGGCGATGCGTATCCCTCGCAAAAAGCAGATGTTTCATATGGCTATATAAATGACCAGCCTATTTATATGAAAAATTCAACACCAGGTGCTGCAAATGTAACGGGTGATTATATTCCACAGCCTATTTTTAGTCATGAAAGAGGTTTTTACAATTCACAAATCAATGTTATATTAAGCAGTGTGAACAGTACATGTGACATTTATTACACACTAGATGGAAATAGGCCAAATTCTGAAACTGGCACAAAATATGTATCTGAATTAACCATCAATAAAACCACGGTATTAAGTGCAGTTGCAATAGACAGATCGAACGGGACCATGAGTGAGATGGTATCACAAACCTATTTGTTTATTGATGATATATTAGTTCAACCCAACAACCCTGATGGTTATACTTCTGTTTGGGGACAAGATTATCCGGCTGATTACGAAATGGATCCCGAAATATGTACTAATGAAAACAAAACTAAATTAGAGGAGGCTTTAAAATCACTTCCAACTCTTTCTATTGTTACAGATTACAATCACTTGTTTTTTGATTCAGATAGCGCCCATATTGGAGGTTTATACATGAATACTACTAAACATACCGAAGAATGGGAACGCCCTGCATCAGTAGAATATTTTGATTCTGTACAAAATAAAGAATTTCAAATAAATTGTGGTTTACGTATTCATGGAGGGAATGGACGTAAACCAGGAAACAGCCCGAAACATTCGTTCCGCCTTTCATTTAGAAGTAAGTATGGTGCTTCTAAACTTAATTTTAATTTATTTGATGAGAAAAGTGCTACCAACGAGTTTAATGCTATAGTGTTAAGAGCAGGATATAATTATTCCTGGCTAAAAAATGCACCAGAGCAATGTGAAGGAACTGATTATATACGTGATCCTTTTACAAGAAAAACACAGCTTGACATGGATAGAACTGCTTCCCATACTAAGTATGCTCATCTTTATCTGAACGGTTTATACTGGGGAATTTATGATATTTCTGAAAAAATAACCAACGATTTCGCTGAAGAATATCTTGGTGGTGATGAAGATGATTATGATGTAGTGAAAGACCATGATGGGGTTACAGATGGCGACAGAGTGGCTTGGGATAGCTTAATGGCTGCAACTACTAATACAGGATTCGAATCGTTAGCTGATTATTATAAAATTCAGGGAAAAAATGAAGATGGCACAGTGAATCCTGCATACCAAAACCTTTTAGATGTTCGAAATTTTGCTGACTATATGATTATTAATTATTATATAGGTAATGTAGACTGGGATAGAAATAACTGGCTTGCTGTTAGAAATAAAATAACTAATGAAGATGGATTTAAGTTCTTCTGCTGGGATGCTGAAAATTCAATGAATGATTTAAATGAAGATATTGTTTCAAAAGATCCAAACCCTGGAAATCCTTCTGAAATATTATCAAAACTTAAAATGAATGAAGAATTTAAACTCTATTTTGCTGACAGGGTTCATAAGCATTTTTTTAATGGAGGTGCTTTAACTCCTAAAGCAACCGAAGAGCGATACACAAATTTCGTAAATAATCTAAATAATACAATTATTGCTGAATCTGCCAGATGGGGTGATTACCGCAGAGATGTAGACCCGGCTGGAAAGACATATGAAGTATATACTTATGAAGACCATTGGTTAGAACGTGTAAATTATATGACAGATACCTATTTTCCTCAAAGAAGCGATATTGTATTTAATCAGCTAAAAGATGCAGGCCTTTATCCTGATATTAATGCCCCTGTATATAGTAAATTTGGTGGAGAATTTGAATCACCAATTAAATTAGGTATGTCTGCTGGTTCGAATACAATCTATTATACAATAGATGATACTGATCCTAGAGAGATTGGGGGAGAAGTATCATCCAATGCGATGCAATATAACGACTCGATAAAAATTTCAAATGATATTATAGTAAAAGCCAGGGCAAAAAACGGAAATGTATGGTCAGCTTTAACGAGAGCTAAATTTAAAGTGGATAGTTCCTCTGATATAGAGACAACTATAATTACTGAAACAATTTGCCAGGGAGACGAATTTCGAGGTTATTCAAGTACTGGTACTTATTATATAACCGAAACAAGTGCATCAGGCAATGATAGTATTATTGAAGTTCATTTATCAGTTGCTTCTTTACCAGAAATTTTTATTGGTAATGATACTTCCATATATCAAAATGAAACATTACAATTAGAATCTAATTCAGAATTTTACAAATATACCTGGAATACAAGTGATACTGTAAGTAGTATAGAAATAACCGGAAGTGAAGTGGGTAATTCACAATATTGGTTAATTGCAGAGGATGATAATGGATGTATCAACTCTGATACTATTAATATTATGGTGAAAAAAATTGTTGATACAACTGAAACTGATAGTAACGGAGTTGGTCTAATATTTACTTATATTATCAATGAAATAAATATTTACCCAAATCCGGTTAATAATATTTTATATGTAGATTTTAATTCTAATATCAATTCGAATGTTGATATGGTAATTAGGGATATTACTGGAAAAGTAATTTTTAACGAAAAACATTTGGTAAATAAAAATGCTAACGCGGTTGAATTAAATGTAAATAAACTATCTTCAGGATTATATTATCTTTCAATAAATATAAATGGCTATAAGAAAACTTTAAAATTTATAAAAGAATGATAAGAAAAAACCGTATTCTTTTTTTACTTCTCTTATCAGGCATCATCTCTTTCAATACATTAGCTATTGATAGCCTGGTAATACAGGAGAACGGCCAGGGACTTTGTTCTTATGATGGAACAATAGAGACAAGTGTTTCAGGTTATACCGGACCAGGATACATTGATATATTAAATGGATTAAATGTAGGAATGAGTTGGAGTTTTAACGCAACAACTGCTGGCAAGTATAAAGTGGCATGGAGATTTGCCCTTGGAGGTGGAGATACAACCTGGCGTAATGCAGGTTTGTATGTAAATAACTCATTAATAGATACCGTTATATTTAAGCATTCCGGTTCTTCATCTTGGGATATGTGGCAAACTACCGATACAATCTCGATTGATGTAGTGGAAGGAATAAATTCTGTAAGACTCGCTGCAACTACATTAAAAGGACTAAGTAATATGGATAATTTTGTGATTTATGGATCAGGCCTTGAACAAGCAGAATGTATTCCCGCTTATTTAATTACAATCGAATCAAATAATTTGGAGTATGGATCAGTATCAATAAATCCAGTTCAGGATTTATACAATGAAGATGATGAGATTACTGTGACAGCCACTGCTAATAGTGGATATTTTTTTTATAGTTGGTCGGGAAAAGAATCAAGCATTTCAGACACTTTTACTTTTAAAGTAAAACAAGATGCAAACCTGGAGGCATTATTTTATAAAAATGGTACAGAAGCAGCTGAGGGAGCTAATGGGTATGCATCCATTCAGCATGATAACGGTACCCCGTATATGCTTACTGGTGGGAATTATGGTGATACTGTGGAACCTGCTACAATTAATGAATTAATTAATTATTTAGAATCGCCATTACCGTATTATATTCAAGTATCGAAACATTTTAAAGGAGGAGGTGAAATTTCTGTAAAATCAAATAAAACTTTAATAGGAATTAATGATACTGCGCATATTGAAGGTTATAATTTAGCTATTGCGAATGTT
>Ga0272441_10016085_pt1 | contig 10388 bp, 10 predicted proteins | sample SSMProp6N_FD_193582 | JGI IMG/M metagenome (GOLD analysis project Ga0272441, IMG submission 193582) | Marine sediment archaeal communities from Little Sippewissett salt marsh, Falmouth, MA, United States - SSM-Prop-6N | ecosystem: Environmental > Aquatic > Marine > Wetlands > Sediment ... | reverse complement strand
TACAACAACACAATATATGCTTGCAAGGTGCCAAACGGTGCTGTGGTGGCCGTTTCCCATGACAACTATTTCCATGACAACGTTCTCTACACCTTTGAGGATTGCGAATTCATAATCCAAGAGACAGAAATGCCAGACTACGATTACTCGGACGACATACATAAGTCTAAGCTTGCTGGATTGGAGCATAATCCCTCTTCTGGAAATGTGTCTGAGAACAATCAAGTGATCGTTCAGGGAAAAAACGGCGACCAACATGAAGAGGACGATGGAGATAACACCCAGGTGGTATATATTGCTGCACTTGGAGCTTTGGTCGTGGCCATTGTGACCTCCATCCTATGGATAAGAAGGAAAAAGGGATAGCAAAAATAATATTGTTCACTGTTATGTATTTTAAATACAAAAAATTAATATAGATGGATGATATAATGAATCAGGTGGTAAAATGAACATTTATCATGAAAGGCTTGCAAAGGTACTTGTAAACTATTCCATCGAGGTTAAACCCGGCATGAACGTTGGCATCGTCGGGATAACCGAGACAGAACCTGTAATGATGGAGGTGTACAAGGAGGTTTTGAAGGCAGGAGGCCACCCGGCGCTCATGCCGCAATATGCACATGCGAACGAACTGTTCTTCGAATTTGCCAATGATGACCAACTTGACAAGTCGGACCTTTTGTATGAGCTCTTCGCAAAGAACTTTGATGCAATGATCAACATCTGGGCGGATGTCAATACAAAATGTCTTACAAACGTGCCCCCAGAAAAGCTAGCAAAGAGGCAGATGGCCAACAAACCATTGAGAGAGATACTGCAGGAAAGGGAAAGAAATGGTAAGTACAAATGGGTGTTGACCGGGTATCCCACAGACGCGCGGGCACAGGATGCGGGAATGTCACTCTACGAATATGAGAACTTCATATACAAGGCAGCCCTTCTCGACCGTGAGGACCCAGTTGCCGAGTGGAAAAATATTTCCGAAAAACAGGAAAAGGTTTGCAAATGGCTCAATAAGAGGGAGGAGCTTAGGTACGTAGGCCTAGATACTGATCTGACATTCTCCACCAAGGGAAGGTATTGGATAAACTGTGACGGAAAGAGGAACTTCCCTGACGGAGAGGTCTTCACATGCCCTGTCGAGGACAGCGGCAACGGCAAGATAAGATTCACATACCCGCTGATATACATGGGAAATGAGATTGAGGACGTCTCTCTCACTTTCAAGGATGGGGAGGTCAAGGACTTCTCGGCCAAGAAGGGTGAGCCCCTGCTCAGGAAGCTCTTGGATAGCGAGGAGGGGGCCAGGCGCGTAGGCGAGGCAGCCATAGGGACCAATTACGGCACCAACAGATTCACCAAGAACATGCTATATGACGAAAAGATAGGCGGGACCATACACATCGCCTTGGGATTTTCAGCAGAGCCTTCGATGGGCAAGAACAAGGCGCCGATACACCTTGACATCCTTAAGGACATGAAGGACGGCGGGAAGATATACGCCGACGATGAGCTGTTCTACGAGAACGGCAAATTCACAATGGAGTTCTAAATATAAAAATGGCGAGAGTCTTCTTTTGTCTCCCGCCTTTTAGTTTTATTTTATTATTCAATCGAACTGTTCCCAGCACCCGCTCTCAAGGAGCATGGAGACCTCTCTCATGCCTGTCAGTGCCTTTTCCAGCTCACTGTTCACATATATGGTGTTGCTGTAGGATATCGCGTTCTCCATGTGCGCCCCGATTTCTGCCATTAGGGCATCGATCTCCTCAGGCACCTCCTCTGGAAGGTGGGCCACTAAGCATTCCATTATGCTATTTGCCTTTGCAATGTTCGTCTTTACCACAGGCATGAGTATGGCAAAGTAATTGAAGGGATTGTTCTCCTCCTCATACTCTCTCTCGGCAAACGGGACGAGTGTAACCAAAGAGAAGTCATCCTCTGAGGTGTTTCCATTTCCAGGTGTGGAGTCCGGATCGAAGTTGTAAGAGCTCTCCACCTCTGCAGAGCATGTAAGTGGGTCCTCCGTGTCAACAGTGGCCCTGATGACCAGTGAAAAGCTGTCATGGGTATCCATATAACCTACAGACCATGTGTCATCCGTTGAGTCATATGTCCCGTAACCCGCGTGGCTGACATATATCAGACCTGGGGAGAGGACATGTGAGATAGATACGTTGCTGGTCGGGTCCGGTCCCCCATTGGTGACCGTTATTGTTATCTCGACCTCATCCCCCAACATCGGTGTTGTATCGTTGGCCTCCGAAGTTATTGATAGGTCTGAATACTGCGGAACAATGTCTTCCTCGTCAAAGTCATCCTCTGATGCCACTCCGTTGCCGGGAGTCGAATCAATGTCTCCAGGCTGCATGGACTCAACTTCCGCAACTATGGTCTTTGGAAGATGGTCCTGCACCAAGAGGGTGATGCCGAGGGACTTTGTTTCACCTGTGGCCAGATCGCCAACGTTCCAAACTGATGTTGATGAATTGTACCCTATCCCAACAGAGCCCATGAATGAGAGCCCAGAGGGGATGTCGATTGATACGGTCACGCCGCTGGCGACGTCAGGACCTTCGTTATTAACATCTACGTTGCAGGTTATCAGTGTTCCCACAACGGGATTGGTATCGTCCACATCTATATCCAATGCCACATCTGCTATGGTTGGACTGACAGAGACAACGTCGTAATCATCTTCATAAGTCACGCCGTTGGCAGGTGTGGAGTCCGGGTCGAAACAGTCTGAATGCCATACTTCAGCTGTGTTCGTTATGGTGATCGCTGAAATGACCCTTGCAGTTATGGTCATTTCGGCTTCCTGGCCTACACCTATAGAGGGAACGTCCCATATGTTCGTGATAGTGCTGTATGTGCCGTCACCAACGGCAGAGAGCACCTCAAGCGATGAGGGCATGTCCTCCATGACGGTCACACCTGTTGCTATTGAGGGGCCTGCGTTATGCAACGACAGGGTATATGTGACCATATCGCCTATTGTGCATGTTCCAACATCGATCCCTTTCTCAAGCGAAAGGTCTGCTATGCGGGGCGAGATCGCCACGGAAGCCATGTCATCCTCGGACATATCGCCGTTGTCAGGTGTGGAATCTGGATCGTAATTATCGCTTTCGACTATCTCGGCTATGTTAGTCACTCCAGCACTTTGACTGACGATGCAGTTTATTGTTATGGATGCACTGCCCCCTGACTCGATCATCGGAACTGTCCATAGACCTGTTAATGGGGAATAGGCACCGTCGCCCTCATGTCCTGTGAAAGTTACCCCCTCAGGAAGAATGTCCTCCACCACGACACCTGTGGCATCATCAGGTCCTGCATTGGAAACTGTAAGTGTATACCCAATGCTCTCCAGGCGCCCAGGCGTGTCATTGTCTACGGTCTTTGAGAGTGAAAGGTCTGATTTCCTACTGGTGAAACTTCCAGCCTTGATAAGAACGGTGGAATCGTATTTGCTGTCGTATGTGTCGCCGACCGCGATCTTGAGATGATTCACCTCGCCGCTATCGACAGGCGCCAGGAAAGTTAGTACGGTGGTGAATCCATCCATTTCCGTGTCCAGTGCCACCTCAGGGGAAAATCGAGGGTCGTTGTCAACGTAATACTCGCTGTTTGCCAAAGTGTTCACATTGTTTATCGACACTACGTCGCTGTTGGGCAGCAAGGCGTAGTTTGTTCCATTAACAAAGAACGCGAACACATCATTGAAAGAAGAACCGACATACTCAAGGTATTCCTCCGACCCAAAGACATATTGGAAAGAGACAAAGTCATTCTCAGGGATGAAGTCGAACTCTATCACTGAGGCGTCGTTGGTTGCATAACCAACAAGGGCCGAGAGGTCTGCATCCCCGGCAGTGCCGTTCTCCGTTGTGGTGTCTCCATTGATGTTGGGTCCCACTATCGAAGATATATCTCCGGTGCTCAGGACGATGCCGTCTTCGATGCCAAAGACTTCATAGCCGCCTCCAAAGGTACCCACAGCATTGTTGGAACCCGCGTATGAGAAAGTGCCTTCCACGATGGTAATGCCTGAGTTTTCATACATGAGCGTATTTACAATGTTGTCCATTGTTGTAGAGCCAAGGTCCTGGGTGGTGACAGAGGCCGCCAAAGGCACAACCGACAGGCTTGTAAACAGTAAGGCCAATATCATGGCCATCTTAATTCTTCTTCCGATCATTCTTCACACCTTATTTCTTTATATATCTATAATATACATTAATTTAATAATATATAAATACTATTGCTCATCAATATTGACATACATATATAAATATTGTGTTTTTTAGTACTCTGCATGGGAATAATATAAAAAAGGGTGGAAAACACATATATCAAAAACATATGGAGAAACACAGAGCCAGAACATCGTTCCGTAATACTTTTAAAAGTATTTTTTCTCCCATATATCAGAGGAGTTCATATGAGAAAACTAATAGTGCTGTTTGCAATGGCGTTGATGACCTCATTGATGGCATATGGAACTGGAGCGTTCACAACCGTAACTGTTGAAAGGTCGACCGACATCAACGTTGTAAACGATCCCGATGCACTTCTCTCACTGACAGCTTATGGCCCATATGCATCCTATAATTCAAATGGCGAATTGGTAATAGACCCTCCAGCGGCCAACATGAACGCTTCCATAGATTATGGAAAGGTACTCACCATCACTAACAACGGAACAAAAAATCTAAAGGTCACGATATACCAATACCTTGGCGGAAACGACGTGACCCTGACCTCCCCGGTCCTCTTTTCAACAAACGCGAACGGGAATCCAAACGATATGCATGCTGTCTGGAACACGAACATAAACAGTGGAAGCACCATCGATGTATATCTAAAGGTATACACAGACCTGCAGGAATACCCCTGTGAGTTTGGCAAGGTCGTCGACAGGATCAGGATATCAGCAACATCCTAGATCATTTTCTCCCTATTATCTTATAATCTTCCCTAGGAGGGGAGAATATCTCTATAACAATTGAATCTTCTATTACCTTAGCTCCGTGTGGGATGTTCTCCAGAATGCACCAGGAGTCGCCTTTCGTTACATCATGTTCAATTCCATCGATAGTCAGGACCATGTGCCCTGATGCCATGTAGCCTGTCTGTTCGTATAGATGGCTGTGCATTGGCAGCTCATGGCCTTTTTTTAGAAGGAATCTGCCCATAAGAGTCTTATCGCCGTGACAAAGAAGCTCCAATGAAATGCCTGCCATCAGCTCATGACCTTCAAATTCTGAAGCTTTTTTAAACATGAGTAAAAATTAGAAATGGAAGATAAAATACTTTCTAAACATATTGAATAAAAACTACTTAAATCGTTGGGATAAGGATCTTTAAACTACTAATCGACACCTATCATGACATTAGAGGCCTTGATTATGGCATAGACCTCTTTTCCCTTCTCGATCTTCATCCTCTCGGTAGAGCTTTTGGTAATTATCGAGGTGATGATCTCCCCTCCGGGAAGCTTTATGGATATCTCCGAGTTCACAGGGCCTTTCTCAACGTCGACAACAGTGCCTTTCAATACGTTCCTCGCACTAAGGTCCATGATACTTAATAGGCTTCGAAGGTTATAATCCTATCGATGCCCAAGATGTTTTTTGACAGCGGCATCCATGTAGATCTCCATCGTGTCAAAAAGGGGCAGGGCCACATCGTGTTCCTTAACTAGCATTGGCAGTTCGGTGCAGCCCAAGACGACCCCCTCAATGCCCTGGCCATACATCCTTTCTATGATCCCCACAATGTAATTCTTGGAATCATGGTGAACTATGCCTTTGGCTAGCTCCTCGTAGATGATCTTTTGAATATGGTCGGCCTCTGCATCTGTGGGAATGACAGATTCTATGGAATGGACCTTCCTGAGCCTGTCTGCATAGAATCCATCCTTCATAGTGAATCTGGTCCCCAAAAGAGCTATCCTGGAATTCCCCCTAATCTTTAGCTCTTCGGCAACGCAGTCTATTATGTTAAGGATTGGAATGTTTATCCTCTCGGCAAGGCTGTCGGCGATCTTGTGCATGGTGTTGGAACATATTATCAGAAACTCAGCGCCAGCGCTCTCGAGCGACAGTGATGCTTCAGTGACCGCATCAAGGACAAGGTCCCATCTTCCCTGCATCTGGAGATCTAGGATTGGTTTGAAATCAAATGAGTACAATAATAGGCTTGCAGAGTGAAAACCTCCAAGGGCCTCCTCGACCTTTGAATTGACAAGCTTGTAGTAGTCAAGGGTGGACTCCCAACCAAGACCGCCTATCATCCCTATCTTTTCCATTAACATTAATCGTTCAGGAAAGATAAATTATTTTTGTATCTATTGGGCCATAACAGCCATTTAATGTGAGAGGTACTGTAATCAACCGGAGGGCCTTATGTCTTTTCTGAAATTTACAAAGTCAGACCCTCTAACGAAACCCAATCTCCTGTTAATGGAAAGTATGGACCCATTGTTCTCATCATTGCAGGTAGTGAGGATCTTTACCCCTATTTTCTTGGCATAGGCCATGGCCCTGATCTTCAGCGTGGTAGCGATGCCCATGCGCCTGAACTCCCTTCTCACGGCCGTAAGACCAATATCCATTGCCTCTTCATTTTTCATCCTGAAGATGTTGCTGGTCCCAATCGCCATACCGTCCTTCACAGCGATCAGGTATCCCTTGGGTACTATTGTTTTAGATCCCAGTACATCCTTCTTCCAAAAATCGAACTCGGGGACGGATGTAACGCATGGAATGTCAACGGAAACGGACTTGTCCAGGTCATAGAGCTTTCGCTCCCAGTCAGGCACCGACCTGAACTCATCCAGGTCAACGATCTCAATGCCGGCCGACTCCAACTGTCTCGACATATCCAGATCTTCGTCATAGGACCATTTTGCGAGGTCCAGGGTGGAGAAGGCCTGCCTATAGGTCTCCCTGAATCCGCGATCCTTGAGGAATATCGAGTTCCTAGGGTGGTTATCCCTTATACAAGAGGTCAGGGTATCGGGATCCTTATGGGTTATCTTCCCCATCAAATGTTCGTAAAGAGAGGTCCCAATCCCCTTTCCCTGCAGAGCGGGCAACACCTCAATGTTTATCTCTAGCCTTTTTGGATGATAGTCCCATAGGTCGTGTTCGTACTCAAAAAGTCCGATGATCTCACCATCGATCTCGACCATCCATCTATGAAGGTCGGCATTCTCGAATTTATTGGAGTCGACATGTCTCTTTTCTTCCAATGTCGTGGCCATGTCAGGATATAGCTCATTGTATATCATGACGGCGGACTCCGTATCGTCGCTTAGGAAAGGACGTATCTCCAAATTATCATCCATATTAGAAAATTATCACAGCATTATATAATAATATTCATTTTGATCTTCATCAGGGACCTAACACGAAGGATCGCAAACTGACCCCTTGTCAGAAGTATAGGTGATCTCCCCATAGGTCAGCCTGTAATCATTATTTACTATGGTCTTTACTAGCAGATCTAACGAATCCAAGCCCATCTCACAGAGTTCCTCGCCTTCAGGAAAGAATTCTGGGTCCTTGTAGGCCCTGACAAGCTTGTCATTCTCGATCTCTATGATTATCTTGCAGCTGCAGAAACAGCTCTTGCAGTTCGTCTTCACGATGACCATGTGCCCAGAAAAAATAATTATGCTCCTATTTTAATGTATCGTGAATTTTAGAGAAAAGTAAAAAGAGCGATCTTAGGTCGCCCTGAATATTTCAGTCCAAGGCCACATGTGCCGACGTCGTCTTGAAAGTGGCGTAGACCTGATGTCCTATGTTTAGCGCCATGTTCTCCAAGGACCTCTTGGTCACAAGTGCTACGACATCGTTTTCCAGGGTGACCCTCGTCAGCGGCCCCATGTCCTGCATGTCGATAATGGCACCCATCATTACGTTCCTGGCAGTGTTGTCGCACTTCTCCTTGGAAAGTATGACATCCTCTGGCCTCACAAAAAGCTTCACACTTCCAGACTCATGCTCTGTGACAGCGAAGAGCGACCCATGAGAGCCAACGCTTATCTCTGCGATCCCCCCCCTATTGCCTACTATCTCTCCATTTAGGACATTCTCTATGCCAACAAAGCTGGCCATCTTCTCATTCTTGGGGTGATTGAAAATCTCATGCGGCGTTCCAACTTGAATGAGGCGCCCGTCCATTATCACCGCAATCCTGTCGGCCAGCATGATGCCCTCCGTCTGGTCGTGGGTGACGTGTACCATGGTGACATCATACTCCTTCTTGACCCTCTTGAGGCCGTCCCTGAGGTAGGACTTTGTCCTGGAATCAAGGGCGGACAGGGGTTCGTCGAGAAGAAGCACCTTTGGTTCGATGGCGATAGCCCTAGCAATAGCCACCTTCTGTTGCTCTCCCCCGCTTAGGGTCCCGGGGTATCTGTGAGCAAGATGGCCTATGCCCATGAACTCCTTGAGCTCCTCCACCTTTGCCTTAATCCCCTCCTTGTCCATCTTGAGATTCTTTAGGCCGAATCCTATGTTCTGGTCCACGTTCAGGTAGGGGAAAAGCGTGTAGTCCTGATAGACCATGCCGATGTTCCTCTCCCTTGAAGGGATGTTTGTTATGTCCCTGCCGTCCATCATTATCTGCCCGCCGTCGGGCCTGTAGATGCCGGCCAGAGTTTCCAAGAGTATGGACTTGCCCGCGCCAGTGGGGCCTATTATCACGAAATACTCTCCGTCCCTGATCTCCATAGTAACGTCTTTGAGGTGGAATTCACCTAGGTCCTTCGAAATGTTCTTGATCTCTATCATTGCACCACCTCAGAAAACCCTAGCGAATCCCCCGAATCTCTCAAAGACGAACAGCGACACCAACGATATCACTATCAGTATTGTGGCGGAAGCTATGGCGAGATTCAACTCCCCGCTCGACATGTTAAGATAGAGCGAGATGGGAAGCGTCTCGGTCTTCATTCGGGTCGCGCCAGCGAGCATCAAGGCGGCACCGAACTCGCCTATCCCCTTGGACCATGTAATGACCGAACCAGCCAGAAGGCCGTTCTTGGCCATTGGCAGCGTGACCCTCCAAAAGGTCTGCCAATCAGTGCATCCCAAGGTGTTCGCTACATGCTCGTACCTGGGATTGATGCCTTGGAACGTCCCCCTGAGGATCCTGAACATATAAGGCACGTTGACAAAGAACTGGGCTATGATGACACCTAGCGGAGTGAACACGAACTTGAGGCCCACACCCTCCAACATGTCGCCAAAAGATGTGGTCCCGAACAATATCAACAGCCCCACGCCCGCCACTAGAGGCGGAAGTGCCAAAGGCACGTCAAGTATGGTGTTGACAATGCTCTTCCCCCAGAAATCGTATCTAGCTATGGCGTAAGCAACGGGAATGGACACCAGAATGCAAAGAATGGTTGATATGAGCGAGGTGATGATGCTTAGCCTGATCGCAAACTGTATCTCATTTGAACGCAGGCTGTCAAAGAGTGCGCCAACAGACGTATGGGTAACGACACAGACCATCAGGACGAATATGAAAAAAGTCAACAATAGGCATACGGTTATTGCAGAATACTTGATCTTGTTCTCCACGATATTTTGTAACATTTATGTTCACCTGGGAAAAAGGAACAGGCAAATGCCTGTCAATCTTTTTACTCGTAGGCTTCATTGGGATATGTAATGAAACCATGCTTCTCAAAGATGGCCAATCCTTCTTCGGAAGAAACGAATTCGATGAAGTCCTGGGCAGCATCGGGATACTCGGAAAATGTCAAAGTGCCAATTGGAACTATCTTGATAGTGTTTTGCTCTTTGGGGATCTCCACAACATCGATCTCCTCAACGAACTTCACAGTGTCCCACCAGTTGATAGAGGCATCCGCCTGTCCCATGGCGATCTGCAACATGACCTCGTTCATGGTTGGCAGCGTTGCGATGACATTGGCCCAGACAGACTCGTAAAGGCCGTTCTTTTCAAGGATGGCTACGCCCGTCTTTCCTATGGCGGCAACCTCGGGGTCTCCCCAAACGACAGTAATGCCTTCCCCTGCCATGTCCTCAAGGCAAGTGATGCCTGCAGGATTTCCCTTTGGCACTGTGATAATCGGAACGTGGTAGCATATGTTCTCAGTAGTAGCGATGAAGCCCTTCTCCTGAGCGGTCTCTATATATTTTGTTGCTCCAGGCATATAGCAGTCGCCGGTCTCCGTTATCTCCATCTGGCTGAGCAGGGCGTTGGACCCGGCATAGTTGTATTCCACGACAATGCCATATTCCTCTTCAAAGGCGACGCCTATCTCGTCCATTGGCAACCTCATGCCCGCACCACAGTACACCATGATAGACCCAGGCTGCTCAGAGGAGTCTCCA
>Ga0272441_10016083_pt1 | contig 10389 bp, 5 predicted proteins | sample SSMProp6N_FD_193582 | JGI IMG/M metagenome (GOLD analysis project Ga0272441, IMG submission 193582) | Marine sediment archaeal communities from Little Sippewissett salt marsh, Falmouth, MA, United States - SSM-Prop-6N | ecosystem: Environmental > Aquatic > Marine > Wetlands > Sediment ... | reverse complement strand
CTGTTAAAGTTGCGTATATAACAAACTTATATGTTCCCGGCATTTCAATATCAGGAAACTCGCTAGGAATTGAAAATGTTAGCAGATTTTCTAAGTCGAGATTAAAGTCTGGTGGAATAATCAAACCAAAAGCTGCAGGATTTTTACCTTTGGACCAAGTTAATCCACTATATTCATCTCCAGGAGGATTTATCAAAAGAAAATAGAGATCAACAGTATTCCTAACCGAAGCTGTTTTTACTTTTAGTGATAAACTAAATTGATCCCCCGCTTTCAATATTTTCCTGTCTGTTAAAATATCCAGTTCGAATTGTATATGAGGCTGATAATGATAACCCATGTCAACTCTATCAAAGTCAATTATTCCATCAATCCGGGTTGTTCCTCTGTTCATATCAATATTCTTTACAAAATCGCTCCCTTTATCCACGCAAGGACTTTCACTACTCAAATAAAAATCACCTTGAGGACCAACAACAAAAAATGGTTCACCGTCAATATTACCAGGTCCGTCATAACCTTCCTGAACCATTGAATATGCTATATCAATCGGCAAAATTATGTTTTCCTGATTTTCAACAATGATGCAATTTGTTACAGTAGCATTTCCCTTGTCATTCTCGGTATTATAGTAAACTGCAATAGCACTGGAATTTCCCACAAAAGTGCAGTTATTAATCCATGGTTCTGCATAAATCTTGCTGAATATACCACCACCAGCGTTATACGTGAAAGCTTTTAACACACCCTCCGAGTTATATGAATTCTCGGCAACATTCTCGACAAAAAGAGAGTTATCGATAAATGGATATGAATCACCATCGCAAAATATTCCACCTCCATCATTTCCAGCTTTGTTTTGGATGAATTCACAGTCTCTTATTATAGGATTAGATGAATAGATAAATATACCACCACCATCAAAAGCATCATAATTAATACTTTCAAGATTTACAGTTTGTGGTTGCTCTTCCGGCCCAGTTGCGGTATTTCGCACAAAATAACAACCTGTGATTTCAGGTTCCGTATTGTCAGCGCAATAAATTCCAGCTCCATTAGTTGCTTTGTTCTCTTCGAATATGCAAGATTTTATATTCGGATTTGAGTGGTAAAAAATTGAAATAGCACCACCGACATCTGCAAGATTGTTTTTGAAATAACAATTATATATAACTGGAGAGGAATCATAAGTGCAGTAAATACAACCACCACTGGTTGCATTGTTGTCGACAAAATAACAGTCTGAGATTTCAGGATTTGAACTATCCTTACAGAAAATTGCTCCTCCAACACCGGATAGCGGACTTTTCGGATCTTTATGATTTGCATCAAAAAGACAATTTTTAATTGCAGATGAAAGAGATCCTTTAAAAATTATTGCGCCACCATTTTGAGAAGAACAATTATCAATAAACCTGCTGCCATCAATATTCAATAATGCATCATTACTATAGATTGCGGCACCACCGGTATTTTCTTCTGCTATCCCTGAATTTTCGACAAAATTAAGATCGAAAGTACAATCATTTATTTTAACCGAGTCATCTCTATCGCTAAAAATTCCAGCACCATTATAGGATCTGTTGTAATTTATTGTACAACTGTCATAAATTATTGTTGAAAAAATTGAGTGTATTCCACCTCCGGATATTGTTGATGAATTTGAGGAAATATCACAATTTTCAATATAAACTGAATCAGATTCGTACAACCAGATTCCTCCACCATAGTCAGCACTATTTCCTTTTATAACACAACCTTTAACGGTTATATTATCAGATTTTAAATAGATTCCTCCACCATATTTTTCTCCATCAATGAGATCTTTCAATCCTTCACCACCATTAATGGAAACATTTTCAATATTTGTACCATTTGCATTTTCAATTTTAAAAACAGATTCTCCACTTCCATCAGCATCAATCATCGTTTTATCTGGATCTTCCCCTTTTAATTCAACGGAGAGCCTACTAATAACAATGGGAAAACTCTCACCTAGCTCCATGTTATAGGTACCATTAGCAACATTAAAAACAACCTGAATTTCTTGTGATCCAACAACCTGTGATAAGGCATAGGATATTGTTTTCCAAGGCTCTTCAGCGCTTGTACCTGAATAATCATTCGAGCCTCTATTTGCATTGATGAAATATTCTTCAGCAAGGCAAAGACTTCCTGCAAACAGAATAAAACTAATAAGTAATATTCTAAGGAACATTTCCTCCTCCTTCCAATTTATTAGTTACCCCAAGAATAATTTAAAACTACCTTCTATTTCAAGAAAAGGATTCATTTAAACTTATATTTTTCTTTTATTATTCTAATTAACGATAAATATTTATATATTATATACCTTAATTTCCTATTTTTCAAGAAAAATAACTAACATAACTTATTTTCATAAACCAACTAACTCTTAGATTATTATAAATAACAAAAAATTTAATTCAATAGAAGGAATTTTGTTCGGGAATGCTAATTATTACTCGGAATGTTTTATTAATAGTTTCTATAAACACCTTTGATTATGCCAAGAATATTTAGTTCATCTTCTGTTTTTATTTGAGGTTCAGCGCCTATAATTGGGGATTGGAGCATGTAATAATTATCTTTCTTGAAGATTTTTCTGACAATGAGGTTTTCCTCTTCTATTCGAATGATTGCAAGGTCACCGTTTTCTGCATTATTTTTTGATTCAATCAGGATGTAATCATTATCTTTGATGAATTCACTATTTAGGAAATTTCCTTCGACAATGAAAACGAAAATATTGCAATCTTTAATCAGAATGTCTGGGATTTTTATAAAATTAACACTCTCGGATGGTTTTATCGGGAAACCGTCTTTAATGGAACCCAGAACTGGGACATCATATATCTCTTTCTTTTTGAGATGTTCTTCAACCAACTCAACAGATCTTGATTTTTTGGCATCTCTTCTAATTAGTCCTTTACTCTCTAATGTTAAAAGATGTTTGTGCATCGTGTTCAATGATGCTTTTCCGAAATGATCACAAAGTTCTTTTACACTAGGTGCATAACCATTTTCCTCGATAAAGCTTTTAAGGAAATCATAAACGCCTTTTTGTCTTTTAGTTAAATAGACCATTGGTTCATCCTTAACGGATTATGGTTAGAAAAACTACTTTTCATATTTTATTTAGATAAACACAAAATGTCAATAGAAAACAATTTTAAATATCCATTTTTAATTCTTATAAGTTCACAAAGTAAATAACATTACAATTATTTTATTTATCTTGTTGAACTTTTTCTATCCTTCTTTTTACCTTGATATAATTCGGGTGATTTTGGTCGAAGAATTTATTGAGCATGGTCAATGCATGTTTATAATAAATTCCTGCTATTATAGGATTTCCTTGTTTCAGGGTTACATCACCAATATATGTAAAATCAAAAGCGATATAAAAATGATTGTTTCCATACAAAACTCTATGTATTGATAAAGCCTTTTTAAAAAGGTTAAGTGCGCCTTTCAGTTCACCTGATTCAAGCAAAATTTGTCCCAATCCCAGAAGTTTATTGCTTACTTTCGAATGGTTTTTCCCATATAGTTCATAATCAATTTCAAGAGCTTTTTTGTATAATTCCTTGGCTTCATTAATTTTTCCTTGTTTACGGTAGACAGAACCCAAATTTAGATAGGCATCACTCAAACTTGGATGTATTGAACCATAGGATTTTTTATTTATATCTAGGGCTCGGTTCAAATATAATAAAGCCTGTTCATAGTCTTCAAGATATTTAGAAACAAGACCAAGATTATTAAGGTTTCTTGCAACCTCTTTATGATAATCACCATATATCAATTGATTTAATCTCAGTGCCTGTTCAAAATGTTCATAAGCTTTATTCATCTTATTAATAGACCATAGTACATTTCCAATACTGTTCAGGTCACGGCAAATTTTCGGATTTTTAATTACATTTCTCTTTTTATCAATTCGCAAAGCTAGAATGAACACTTTTTTTGCAAGATTATATTTCCCTAACTCTTGATAAACAAGACCAAAGCCATGTAAAACATCAGCCACTTTATTATGTGTCTTGCCATATTTTTTAATAAAAATTATCAATGATTTTCTTAAAAAGTGGAGTGACTCTTTATATTTACATTTATTAATCATGAAATCCCCAAGTTTTTGAGATAATTCTCCAAGTTCTTTTGTATGGTTTCCATTTAAATAACAGAGTTCTGCAATAGAAAGTGCATGAGGGAGCAAACGAGAACAATATGACCAGCTTTCCACATCATCCTTCTTAAAATCAAATAAGAAATTGATTGTTCTCAGTGTTATATCAGTCCATTTCATCTTGATAATATCAGGCATTGATTCCTGAATCATTTTTTGTATCAATCGATGAATAGATAAAGAATTTTCTTCAATTTTAATCAATGAATACTTTTCCAAAATATCCATTACATTTTTAAATTCTTGTGGCTGGGATAGCATTGAAGCAATTTGTTGAGGTAAATTTACATTTTTTTGACTATATTCAAGGAATGAAATATCTTCCGAAGACAAAAAAGAAAAGAAATTAAGCAAATTCATTGCTTTTTTTGAAATCTTGCGAATATGCTGGAATGTCATATTCATTGAAGCTTTCAAAGTAACAGGATAATCTGAATTTGTTACAACAAACTCTGAAAAATTTCTCTTGTAATTCTTTAGTAAACTTAGATAATCTTTCAGTGATATATTTTTATTCTTGATATAGGCGCAAACCTGGTTTAAAGCTAAAGGTAAGTCACTTAACTCTTCAGCAAGTTTATTGGAGGATATTTTGCACTTTTGTCCTGTTTGCTTCTGGATGAACATGACAGATTCATTTCGTCTTAAGACCGATATTTTCTGGCATTTGTAATCTTCTCCCCATTCAGCGAAACGGGAGGTTATTATTATGTGTGTTTTCGATTTTTCAGGAATTAATTTTTTTATTTCATCTGGACTATCCGCATTATCATAAATCAAGAGCCAGTTTGAATAATTTTGGAATTCTTTGATTAAAGCTCTGAGCATTGTTTCTGGATTTTCTTTATCTATAAAAGGTAAATTCAATCTCAAAGCAAGTTCGGAAAGATCTTCTGCGAGAGTTACAGAATTTTCAGATCTTAACCACCAGACTACGCTGTAAAAACCTGCATATCTATTTGCATATTCAACAGCGAGACTTGACTTACCAATCCCTCCTAATCCATAAAGTACAATTTTTTTTGACAATGTCTCTGTTGATGTAAGTTCCTTTCTCATTTTTATCAAAACACTTTCTCTACCTATGAATTCAGGATTTCGAAAGTATGGTACATTCCATATTTTAGGTAAACCGATGATCAAACTTTGCACATTAGATTTTGACTCGTTCATTATTGACTTGATTCTGAAAGAATATGATTCGAGTTGATTTAAAAGAACTTTTCCAGCAGCGGGTATTGGTAGATCTATCAAATTAATACAATGTAGTTGGGGAAACAATAATTCCAGGTAGCAATCTTTTATGTAAACAGGAATTACAAAATTACATAAATCGTTATCAGGATCAAAAGCCCATAACCAGTCTTCAATTGCATAATATGAATTTAAAAAATCAGGTGACAATAAAAGAATGATTTTTTTGGCTAAATTCCTCGATTGAATCAGATCACCTGTTAAATTTTTAGGGTTTTGAAAATCTATTTCCCTATTTAAGATAACATAACCTGTTTCTTCGAGTTGAGAAGTTATAAATTCTGCCCATTTAATATCTGCAATATGATATTTAATTAAAAAATCCTTCATGTTTTCCCATATTATAGAATATTTTGTATATTAGGATAACATCATATAGAGAATTTTTGAATAAAAATATGACGGGGAATTTATGTTATCTGGAAATATTATAAAGCTTAAACTTGGAATAATACAAGCACAAAGGGAGTTAATTTATATTATTTAAAAATTGATAACAATAAATAAAAATTATTTTTTTTCAATCTCTTCAATAAGTTTCTTAATAACTTCTTCTTCCTGGGGGAATTTTTCGAGATACATTTCTAATCTTGTAACCGCATCATATTTTTTCCCCATTTTTGAATAGCAATCTGCACTGTCAATATATACTTTTCTAATTCTAGTATATTTTGGAAACTCTCTGATTATTCTGTCAAAAATGTAATTTGCATCCTGACATCTTCCCTGATTTTTTAGTTCAAGTCCGATTTTATGCTGGTATGAAGCAAAATCTACACCTGCGGGAACCCGGTCAATTCTTAAAGTATTATCATCATATGGTCCAAAAGGATGTTTGTTATACGGGTCTTCAATTAAGGGTTCTTCTTTTATTTCGATCTTTTGCTGGTTAGATTTGTCAGACAAAGACATTTCGTTAATGCTAACATTTTCCGGGATTGGTGAATTGTTATTATCTCGAGACAATTTGGATATTCCAATTTTGCTTTTTTCAAACTTTTCTTGATTTTGCTTTTGTAAATTTTGAGCAATCTGTGGAACGAAACTATTTTCCATGAATGGTGAAAAATGCCATATTATCATCACAACACCAACTAGAGCTGCAGCCAGTGCCCAGGAAGGATAAAAAGGTTTCAATGGTTTTTTTCTATGTGCTAATCTATTTTTAAAAGATGTATTCTGGCGCGCTTTCGCAAGAATTTTGAAGTCCAGGTTTTGTGATGGCACAAAATTCGAATTATTATCGACATTTTCAAGAATCATCTTATAGTCTTTTATCAGAGTTTTGCATTCCTGACAAACTGACAGATGATTTTCGAATTTTTTAAGCTTTTTTAAAGTTAATTCTTTGTAAATATATGGAATGATCAAATTCCTGATTTTATCGCATTCCATGCAAATCACCCTTTCATTACTTGATATTTTTAGTTTTTAAATATCTTCTTATATTCTCTAGGGCATATCTCATTCTACTTTTAATGGTTCCTATTGAGCATTTACAAATTTGAGCTATTTCATCAAAAGATAATCCCTGTTCTTCTCTCATAATAAATACTTCCTTTTGATCAGGATTTAACCTGCTCAAGGCTTCATCAATATAGATTCTAATTTCTGATGAGGAAACATTATCTTCTGGTGTCAAGCTCGAATCTGCAACCCTTTCAACCAGGGAAACTCTATTTTCTTTATCTAAATCTTTTTCGACTATAATTTTGGCATCGGTTCTGTTTCGCTTACGTATATGGTCTATACATAGATTTCTAGCAATAGTATAAGCCCAAGTGGTGAACTTCGATTTCATTTTGAAACTTGCCGAACTATTAATAATCCTTATAAAGACTTCCTGAAAAATATCTTCAGCCATTCCTGGATCCTGAACTATTCTACAAATGAAGTTATATAGATTTCCTTTGTGTCTTTCATAAAGGATCTCAAAAGCTGCATTGCTTCCTCTGTTATAGAGATAGACCAATACTTCGTCACTCTGGTAATCAAGAGCTTTGCTTTCGTCGTATTTAATTCCCTGTCTAAATGTAAAAATGCTATCTTTTAAGGATGACATATCTGCTCTTTTATGTCCGATATCAATCCCGAATATCATTTCGCTGGACGTTATAACCTGCGTATTCTCCAAAATCTACATCCTTTATTATATCAATAGTTCGGACTTTAAAAAACTCCGAAGTTCCTGTAAAAGTTTTTTTATTGTTCCCACCAATAAGACGTAATAAAATAAAAAAAGTTTTGGAGTATTAATCAGGGTATTTAAGGGAGAAGACTTAAGTAATAGAAATCTTTTAATAGATATTGTATTTTTTTTTCAACTAGTTTCACATTAGCATTACACTGGATATAGCAACACCTAGCTTGCGGCTATCATTCGATGAATTATCGATTTCTAATGGTTTTATTAGCTTATCCGGATAAAACTCGAAGCAAATAAATTTTCCCTTGATATTTCTGGGGAGGTCTATTTTCTTTTGAATGAATCCAGCAGATTCTATCATAACTGTTGAAATCTTGTTACCATTCAAAAAAATTTCTACATTTTGTTTCATTTTAATAAAAGGATTGTAAAACTCAATCATCATCTTTTTTTTTCCAGTATTTTTTAAAAGAACAATCCCCCTTTCATCACACCACCTTATTTTTTTATTTTCTATAATTTCAGTATCGAACCAACCCGTAGATCTTTGACAACTAAATTCATCATTCTCACCCATAATGATAAAATCTGTAATATTGTCATATTCATCCCAGGATCTGTTAATGCATGTTTTGCATTCATTCGGGGGATTGTCGCTTAGAAATTTATTTCTAAAATCTGCAAGTTTATTTCCAAACCAAATCTCGTCAAGAGTTTGAAACCTAAAATCTCCAATGATTTGAGGTGAAACACAACAGATTCTGACTTCACCTGTAACGGTGACAAATATAAACTCAAATGGATCTAAACATCTTTTGAACCTTATTTTATCAAGTATAGCATTCTTTCTCTTACTTTTTAGAATAAAATCATTATTTATTGCTGAAATTGGTTTACTAAAGAAATCTCTTACAATGTACTTTCCTCTTTGCAAAAAAGAACATTTCATTGTTAATCTACTATTATCATTTTCAGGTTCTAAAAGAGATGGATCTGTAATTGATAATGTTACTTTTTTATTTTTAGCAATAGATAAAGCCTTTTCAATAATTTCTTTTCCTTTTTCAGAAGCTCTTCTGATGGATTCCTCTTTAATATTTTCATGTTCAGCAAGAGCAATTACACATACACCATCAATCCCCAAGATTGATGCTAAATTAACAAGTTCCGGAATTTCGTCAATATTCTTCAACATTGCAACCATCTGTAATTTTGTTGATATGCTTTTTCCTGATTTTTTTGCATAATCGCAAAAAAATTTTATATTTGATAAAACAACCTCATAATTAGCACCTCTTCTAATCGTTTCGAAAAGTTCTTTAGAGGCGGCATCGATTGAAAAGATTATTTCATCAATTCCATTATCAACCAAAAACCTGCTTCTTCTTTCATTGAGAATTGTTGCGTTAGTAGTTATACTAACCTTTGTATTATAGGATTTCGCTTTGAGGAACATCCTTTCGAAATTGGGATTCAAAAATGTCTCACCATGACCGAAAAGATGGACAGTTTCGAGTTTCTTTAGAAGGTCATCAAGCTTTTCGAATGTTTCATAATCCATATCCTCAGACGGAATATTTTGGACATTTCGTGCACATTCCAAGCATTTCAAGTTGCATCTTGTGGTGGTTTCAACGATTCCTGCTTTAGGATATGATAGAATGGAATTCAAATACAATTCGTAGAATCTCTTGTTATCTGAAATTTTCATGGGAATAGTTATTCAAAATTATAATGTTGGAATAATGTAATTTTTCTAATTCCTTTTACTTATAAAATCCTTCCCGGACTCTAGAAGTTCTTTCGCATGATTATAGGATGAACTGCTTTTTAAATCTCCCGACAGCATTCTTGTTATCTCTTGAATTCTCAACTCCTCTTTATCGAGTTTTTTAATTCTAATTGTGGTACTGTTTTCCACTTCAAATTTTTCCACTTTTATATGATTGTCAGCGAACGAGGCTATTTGAGGTAGGTGTGTTACTACCAACACCTGATGATTTTTTGAAAGCTTTTTCAATCTTTTTCCAACAGCAGTTGCCACTTTTCCACCAATTCCCGCATCAATCTCGTCGAAGATCAAGGTACCAACCTTGTCAACTTTAGCAAGATTTGTCTTTAATGCAAGCATTATTCTCGAGAGTTCTCCTCCAGAAGCAATTTTGCTTAAAGATTTTAATTCTTCACCTGGATTTGCAGAAAAAAGGAAATCAATTTCGTCAATACCTTGGGAATTAATTCGAAATCCATCAATTATATCCGCATCAAGCTTATCAGAACCTGAACCTTGATAAAAGGTAAAATCGACTTTGAATCTCCCATTTTCCAGACCAAGTTCTTTAAATTCCCTAACAACGAGTTTTTCAAAATCAGCGGAGACTTCTTTTCTCTTAGAAGATAATTTCAAAGCGAGTTCTTTCAACTTCTTATGTAACACATTTAAATGTTTTTTTTGGTCTGAAAGTTTTTCATCTTCATTTTCATATAATTCAAGTTTTTCTTGAAGGGTTTTTGTCAATTTCAACAAATCCTTGTTTGTACGACAGCCATATTTCATTTGCAGTTCATTGAGAACAGATAATCTTGCATTAGCTTCTTTCAAACGTTCAGGAGAAATTTCAATATTTTGACTATATATAATCAGTGAATTTGAAATTTCAGATAATAATATTTCGATTTCTTCAAATAATGACATATTGTCACCAAGTTTTTTATCGATTTTTATTAATTCGACCAGGTTCTTTCTCATAGAATGAAACTCACTATACAAGTTGAA
>Ga0272441_10016082_pt1 | contig 10389 bp, 8 predicted proteins | sample SSMProp6N_FD_193582 | JGI IMG/M metagenome (GOLD analysis project Ga0272441, IMG submission 193582) | Marine sediment archaeal communities from Little Sippewissett salt marsh, Falmouth, MA, United States - SSM-Prop-6N | ecosystem: Environmental > Aquatic > Marine > Wetlands > Sediment ... | reverse complement strand
ATCGGGCGCAAACTTCCATTAAAATTTCTCATGCCTGCACCCATCAGGTGCAGGCATTGTCATCCAGAAAAGTTAAGCCCGCAGTTTTGTCAACAACAAAACTGCCAGGCGCCTTTCCTCTAAACTTAAACTGCCAATCGCTTTTCCACCCCTTTAGTCGCGCAACTAAAACTATCGGATGCGGATGTTATTATATCAGAGGAATTTGATTTTACAAGAATGTTCAAAATAAAATGGAAAAATGACGGGGAAAAATCGAAATTTACTTTTTGCCAAGAAGCCGCTTTCTGTCACAACCGATACCGGCACAGGCCTTATCAGGATTATTATTATAAGCACAGCAAAAAGCCGTAACCTCCTTCAGGGTCGTATGCCCCAATTCATCCAGCTTTTTCAATAAATAAGCACGCAACTGGACCTCCATAATGATTTCTTTTGCCTGAAGGCCTGACTCTCTTGCCAATTTGTCCCGATAAATCGTACTGGAGGAGATGTTTTTGATCGTTTTGGTTTCATAATCAAATTTGTATATCTGCGACAGAAGGACTTTCTCCTGCTCCATGCCGCTTGTTTCGCTGATTTCATCAATCACCCTGAACAATTTATCTTCCACGTGATATCTTTTGAGGATAATATAGACATCAATCAGGCGGACCAATTGCTGAGGGATATTCATGGGCTCGTTTTGAAGACGAATAATCGCCTCCCGTGATGTCAGGGCGTGAATCGTTCCCACACAATATTTTCCAATGTTGGCCGCCGTCATCATGTCGCGCGCTTCCTCTCCTCTGACCTCGCCAATCACAATACGTTCAGGACGCATTCTCAGGCTGTTTTTGACCAAATCTGCCAGAGTAAAATCCTCCCCGCTCTCAAGCCGAGAACAGCTTCTTTCAAATTCCGTATTCAGCTCCAGGGTATCTTCAATAACCACGATACGATCCGTCTCGGGGACAAAGCTAAAAAGGGCATTCAGCAAGGTTGTCTTTCCCACCCCGGGGCCTCCGGCAATGATGACATTTGCCGGCCGTATGGACAGCCCCTCCATGTATAACCATAATTGCGCGGCCACTTCATGCGTCATGGTTTTTGCCTTAATCAGGTCGATGATGCTCAAAGGAGACATTTTGGCTTTTGTAATGGTAATCTGCGGACCAAACGGAGACTTGACCACATTGACACGCCCTTCCAGATTAGGCAACTCGATATTCATCAAGTTCTCAATGACCGTTCTTCCCGAAAGAAGAACCAGCTTCTTGACAAAAAGGTCAAGATGATTCCTGGACTCAAACTTTTTCTCTGTCTGCACAAATCCTCTTTTGGCATGATGGATGAAAACATGCTCGGGGGAATTGATAATAATATCTTCCACATCAAAATCCCCCATCAGATCATTGACCACATCATAGGCAAGAAAACTATCAATGAATTCCTGCCGGATATAATCATCCTGAAGGCTCTCCCGCTCCTCTTTGTAATGCTTGTCCCCGTCCTTCTTGAATATTTCCGTCAATGCTTTGTCCACAAGAACCCTCTTCTCTTCTTTGTCCTGAAGAAGCTTGAGGCTCCCGATCATTTTATCGACCAGCAGGGATTCAAATTCTAATGGAATTCTTCGACTCATAAAAATAAACCTCTTGATTGATATACTAATTTAACATCTATTTGCAGGGCTGTAAACTGGAAATTATGAATTCAAATGCCTTGCATGTCTTAAGGGTGTGTGATAGTCACAACGGCATTATCCAAATCAAGGTATTCTTGGGCCAGCCGCTTGATATCGGCTTTCGTGATCTTATCAATGAATGCATCATGCGCTTTATGATAATCGTATCCCAGCCCGTACAGCTCATTGAGCGCCGATGTAAACCCCAAAGAGGCATTTGTTTCAATGCTCATCTGAAATGTCCCCTTCAAGTAGGACTTGGCATTCTGCAATTCTTCCTCCTGGACGTCCGTTGAGCGTATCTCTTCAATAATGTCCATGATGATTTTTTTAACCTTCTCAATGCTGTCTGCTGAGGTCAATGCATAAAAATAAACCATGCCCCCGTCTAAAGCAGGCAGAAAATTCCCTCCGGCCTGGTAGGCCTTCCCGAGGTCTTCTCTGACCTGATTAAAAACCCGGCCATCAAAGGGAGACCCGAGGATGGCTGCCAAAACCTCCATCCCGAACCTGTCCTCGTCCAGAAGCCCCATCGCTTGAAACCCCACCAGGACCATGGCCTGTTTTTTATCCAACTTCATTTCGGCCTCCCGCATCTTGACCGGCGGAGCTTCTTTCTCTTCTTGAAACACCAAATCCCTTTTTGCAATCCCGGAAAATTTTTGTCTGACAAGAGACTCTATTTCTTCCGCATCAAAATCTCCAAAAATAGACAGGACCATATTGTTGGCGACGGCATAGTCCTTGTAAAATCGGACAATTTCTGCACGAGACAAATGGGCGATGGATTCCGCCGTCCCCAGCGAATCATATTTTAAACTATGGGTTTTAAATAATGTTTTGCGAAATTTATCAAAGGTAAGATAAAAGACGCTGTCTTTTTGAAGCTTGATTTTCGTCTGAATTTTTTCTTTTTCCTTTTTCAATTCCTGGGCGTCAAAAGACGGATTCCCAACCAAGTCCTCAAGAAGATCGACGGCAAACATCATGTCGTCTGACAAGAATTCCATGCTGAGGCCCAAGCTATTCCGCCCGGAAAAACCACCCAGGCTCATGCCGCGAGACTCCACTTGTTCTGCGATTGCCTCGGCTGTCTTTGTTTTTGTCCCCTTGGTCCATAAACCGCAGAGCAAGCGAGACAAACCATTATTCGTGTCATTTTCCACCCGTGTGCCCCCCTTTAAAGCAAGATCCATCGACACCAGGGGCAAGTCCTGATCCTCCTTAAGAAGAAGAACCAAGCCATTATCCAGGATGACCTTTTTGATCTCTGTCTCCTCAACAGAGGGAGCCTCCTGGGGGAGGACATCCTTACCGTCCTGCGAAGATAAAATGGTCACCGAGAGGCTGTTTTCCTGACAATAGGCATCGGCAACCCTCTGGATATCCTCGTTGGTGACTTTTTTTACCTGAGCTACATAATTTTTATAAGCGGCAAAATCACCCATAAAGGCCTCATCCCTGGCAACAAGGCAGGCCAAATCAGAAGACGTTTGATAGTCCCGTACAAAACCACTTAAAATCTGCCGCTCTGCCTTTTGCAATTCAGCAGGAAGAACGCCTTCTTTTTTGATCAAATCGATTTGTTCCATAATACGAGCGATCACCGTATCCGTCCTTTTCCCTCTCCGGGGGACGCAGCTGATTGAAAAAAACCCCCTGTCCAGCGGGGTAAAATTATAAGCGCTGATCGACTCGACTATTCCCTGTTTTCTAAACAATTCTTTATATAAACGAGAGTCCTCCCCGTCACCCAGAATCATCGCCAGAACATCCAAGGCAAACATATCCTGATCAAGCAAGCTCACTCCGGAAAAACTCAAAGCCACTCTGGTCACCATGCTGGGATAGGCCTCTTCATACCTTCTCTGGGTTACCTGAACCGGTTCCGAGGGAAAATTCCTGGCAGCGTAACGGCCGCGTTTCCAGTCTCCAAAAATTTTTTTGGCTTCCTGCAAACATTCCTCCGCGTCCATGCCTCCTGCAACACTCAGGACGGTATTATTGGGAACATAAAAAGTATGGTAATAAGAGAGGAAATCCTCCCTCTTTAAGTCTTTGAGTAAATCTTCGTATCCAATGACAGGCAGGCGGTAGGGATGCTGTCTGTAAACATTTTTAAAGTTGAGCTCGCTCAAATACCGGGAAGGATCATCTTTGCCCATGCGCATCTCATTATAAACGACTTCTCTTTCAACGGCGATATCCTTTGGGTCGAACTTCGCGTTTCTCAGCATGTCCGCGATAATGACCAATGCTTTCTGGAAATATTTTTGGGGAACGGTTATTTTATAAACGGTGCAGTCAAAACTCGTGGAAGCATTGATGACGCCCCCCAGGGATTGAATTTCGGCAGCGATCTGGCCGGCATCACGCTCCCGGGTTCCCCTAAAAAGCATATGCTCCATAAAATGAGATATCCCCGAGCCCAGGTATTCTCCTTCTGTGGCAGAGCCGGCCTTCACAAGCGCATAGACCGACACCATCGGGCTGTGCGGCATCCTGCTGAGAAGCACGGTCAATCCGTTATCCAGGACGTATTTTTCCGTCGAAATCCTGACTTCCGTAATAAGATCTTTTTCTTGTCTTTCCTGGGCGGTCGAATTATGGGAAAAACAAAAACAAGCGATAAGCGATATGAAAAGAAGTTTTTTCCAATGGAGGCGCATGGTCATTTCTTATTGTTTTTTTTGAATTCCTTCAATAACCTCTGGATATCGATATCCGCATTACGCGCAATCTGCATGCAGGTATAAATCAAGACGGAAAACTGCCAGCAATCTTCAGGGCCGACAATCAGCCCCGAGGACACATTCTCCTGCTTCTGCAGATCATCCTTGAAATGCTCAACGGCCTTATTCAAATTGTCCTCATAAACATGCAAGGAAGAGGTCCGGTTATTGTATTTGAAAGAAGGCAGGGTAATTCCTCTTATCAGCAAAAAATTCAGAAGAGAATTCTCCTTGAACTGCCCCTCTTTTTCAAAATCAAAACCGCTGAACTGAGGATTGTTGGGAGGAAGAATAAGGGAGGGTTTATCTACAAGGATTTCCCCCATGCGAACGACCGTATCCCCCAAGTTAATGGTAGATTCGGACAGCAAGACATAAGGAATGACGGTCTCGCTGAACGTCATTAAGGACTGAACGCGGGGGCGTATAATTTCCGTATTCTTCAGTGCTTTTGTCCAGGCTTCGTTAATATTCATAGTGACCTCGATTCACCAAGATTTATTTGGTGAATCGCTCCGCGACTGATCTTCAGGAGCAGGAGTTTCCTTGTTTTTATAATGGCGGAGAGTCCGCCTCGCTAGATTTATTAGCGGGCGAGACTTCTCCGTTTAAAATTTTAACAAAATTTTAAACGGAGAGGCAGAGATTCTCAATGACGACGTCACTTAGGAAACACATGTGAACAGAAGTGACTGTCGGAATTGATCCCGCAACACGAGTGAAGCGAGTACTGCGGGAGAACTCTTATCCTTCCCTCTTGACCACCCATTTGAGAATAAAGTAAAACTCAGCGGAGAGGCAGAGATTCGAACTCTGGAGCAACTTTCGGTCGCCACACGCTCTCCAAGCGTGCGCCTTCAACCACTCGGCCACCTCTCCTCAATGTTTATAATTATAGTATTCTTATTTTTATTAAGATAAATATTAGACACTAGAATACCACAAAATGGCAAAAATGCCATAATTTTAAATCGATGATGGGGGAGGCGCGCTTCTAAAAATCAGGAGTCGTCCTGCAAAATCTATTTATGTTTTTTTTCCGCCATGATATGTTTAAAATTACTAAAAACAGCATCCAGAAGAGAGCTCCAGATGACATTATTTTCTTTATCATGAAATATGGTTGTCCTTAAAACCTGGTCGTCGATCCTGTGGACCTCTACCCCTGTATCATAGGCATTCTCTTCATCTTTATGATAAGAGGACTTACGGCACCATCTGGTCTCCGCCTGCATGCGTATCGGTTTTTCAGAGGCAGGGACATAGACATCCAAAAGAAGCTGATCCCCCTTGTTCAATTTTTTGTGCGAGGTAAAGCCAATTCCTTCGACGCTGATATTATTGCTGACCGCAGGGTATTTTTGGGGCGAATATTGCATCTCGTTTTTTTTCTTGACCCTGAAATTGATTTTGGTTTCCACATCGAAGTTAACCTGAAACTCAATCTTCAGATTAGAATCGTATCGTGCATATTTTCTTTCTTCATCATGACTGCTGGCTTCCACGTTTCTTTCCTCCTTTATCCCTCAACTCCATTTTCTTGACCACCATCTTTTTCTTTTTGCTTTTTCTCCCTTTTATCAAATACTTCCTGGACAACAGCTCTTAATGTGCCCGGAGAAAACGGTTTTGCGATAAAGTCATCAACTCCGTATTCCAGGGCGGCCCGATGGGCCTCTTTTTCCTCAATAATACGACCCCGTTCATGAACAACCTTTCGATTCGGCAACCATCGCCACTTATCCGACCTTTCCAGGTAGACCATTTCCCCCAAACCGCTGGTGACAACAATAAGAGGCTTTGAGGCCTGGGGCTTCTGTTTCTTTAACGAGGCAAGAATCTCGTTGCCGTCCATGTTAGGCATGACAATATCCAATAAAATCAAATCCGGCTTCTCGCGCGCACACAAGCCCAAAACCTCTTCGGGAAGAGATGTCGTGACAACAATATATTTCCCCGTTTTTTCTAAACTTTTTTTGACCAAAGAGCACAAATCCTGCTCATCATCAACAACCAAAATTTTTTTCATTGTTTTTCTTATTATCAAAAAATTATTGCGGACCCGCCTCGCTCAATTGCTTTGCAATTTATAAAAACGAGGTCTCGCACTTGCTTAACCTTTATTGACAAGAGAAAAGCAAGTACGGAGAGACAGGGATTCGAACCCTGGGAACCCGAAGGCTCAACGATTTTCGAGACCGCTCCTTTCAACCACTCAGGCATCTCTCCAAAAAAACCGTGAATGTTTTAAAAATATATTTTTTGTTTTGGAAAAAATATTTTTGAGATTGGATCAAATCTCAATATTCGTCAATAAATCAACCGCTCTTTGATCCAGCTGATCTTTCATATTGCGCATCTCAGAAATCGCCTTGGGGCGGCTGTAGGCAGCCCGGTAAAGCCTGTCTGAGGTTAAGGCATCATAAATGTCTGCCACCGTCAAAATGCGAACGAGCTGAGAAATCTGCTCCCCCTTCAGACCATCCGGATAACCCGATCCATCCAGCTTTTCATGATGATGACGAACAATGTGGCTGATTCCTCGCAACGATCTGATGGGTTTGATGATGCCTTCCCCAATCTCAGGGTGCTTGCGCATCATCTCCATTTCCTGAGCGCTTAAAGAACCTTCCTTTTTTAAAACCTCATCCGTGACTCCGATTTTTCCCAGATCATGCAATTTAGCCGCATCTCTTAAGACAGAGATATCTTCATCGGATAAGTTCAATGCCTCTGCGATTTTAATAGAAATCTTAGCCACACGCTCAGAATGCCCTCGAGAATAAGTATCTTTGGCTTCGACGGCCAGTGCCAATGCCGAGATGGTCTCAAAATATGTTTTTTCCGCATCATCGTTGAGCTTGGAATTTTCAATAGCAACCGCCGTCTGCAAGGCGACATTATTAAGCAAAGTTTTTTCTTCCTCATCAAAAGCCTGATCGGACCGTCGATTAGAGACCGCTATCACACCCAAAACATTATCATGCAGCATCAGCGGGGCGCAAAGAACAGGAGCCGTAAAGAGGGCGGCCACGGCCCCTTCTCTGGGAATGTTATCCAAAACCACGGGCTGTTTCGCTTCCAGCACAAAGCTAAAAACCCCCTTATTGCAGTCCAATCGAATGCTTCTGACCTTTTCGTATTTTTTTCCATAAATCTCTTTGACAAATAAATTGTTCTTTTTCTTGTCAATCATCAAGAGGGCGCCGCATTCAGCCTGCAAGGCCTCTGTCACCGTCTCCACGATAAGATTCAAAAACGTATCGATATTGTCCATCGAAGAGATGCCTTCGCCCACTTTGGAAAGAACGGAATGCAGTGTTTTTTTGGCCAGTTCAAGATCCCGCACGTTTTCCTCGAGGTGAGTGGTAATCTCATTGAACGATTTGGCCAGAAGCGCTACCTCATTGCTAATCCCGCTTGATATCTTTTTGATTTTTTCCGGACCCAAAATGTTCTCCAGGGCCTCTCTGTTTTTACGGGAAATATCAATAACTGTAATGATCATGGACCTCAAGGCAAAATAACCGATCCCCACACCCAAAACCACAAAAAACAACGTTATCGCCAAGTTTTCCTCAGTAATCACAAGTTGCCCATAATCACGCAACTGCGTATAGAGGTAATATAAAACAGAGATGGGAATGATAGAAATAATAAAATAAAAAATGCTCAATTTTCTCAAAAGAGATGTATTCTCAAACGTTGTCATCCGTATTTTCAACTTTTTCGCCATAGCAAACCTCTCTAAAATGTATATTTATATTTATACGAAAAGTATATCATAAAATATTTATTTATTTAGATTTTAATAGGATTTTGTTAAAAGGACAGGATTTTTAAGATTTTCAAACAAAAAACTAAACGGGCAGGCCAAAATTCCTTTATAGAGATTCGCGCCACCGGCCAATTTGCTTGCTTTCGCGCAATTGAAGAATCAATTTTTGCAATTTTGTTGCCGCTTCTTGGGAAGTCTCATCCCATTGAAATCGGAAATTTTTATCGTACATAGACCGATAACACAAACCCATAACCGTCAGCTTAAACTCCTCATAAACAAAAGTATGCAGGGTCCTCCCTAAAACCGGATATTGTTCAGGCTCAGCATGAAACTTTTCAGGATAAACAAGGGTTCCGAAAAGAGTCGCCAACGACTTGGCTTCCTTCATGCTTTCCATTATCTGACGATAATGTTTGTCTTTGCCTCTGTTCCGGCTCAATATCTGAAAAACCTCTTCAGCCGCCATTTCTTTGTCTTGGTCTGTTAAGACCATAAAATAAAAAAAGAACTCACCATCTTTTTCCATTTTGCCGATTGTGCTCCTGATATCCTCTTGGGTAAAATTTTCAGAAATAGGATAAACTTGGGAATAGATTTTTTTCTGTTTTTGAGCAACGAGGGGAGAAAAAAGCACCATAATCACAATGAGAGGAATCGTGATCATCCCAAAGATCGCCAGCAACTTGATGGGAAGTGGCCAGTTTTTGATTGAATTTTTCATTATATTGATAGGCAAGTTTCAAAAACTAAACGGACCCATCAAAAATTCTCAAAAATTTTTGACGAGGTCTCGCACTTGTTTAACCTCTAGAGAACAGCAAGTGCGGAGAGGTAGAGATTCTCAATGACGACGTCACTTAGGGAACACATGTGAACATAAGTGACTGCCGGAATTGATCCCGCAACACGAGTGAAGCGAGTACTGCGGGAGAACTCTTATCCTTTCCTCTTGACCACACATTTGAGAATAAAGCAAAACTCAGCGGAGAGGTAGAGATTCGAACTCTAGAAGGGTCGCCCCTTAACGGTTTTCAAGACCGCCGCTTTCAACCGCTCAGCCACCTCTCCACAATACTCAATTTATCAAGACAAGAGAGTTGCGCTGCTTTAGCTTCCCCAGCCGCTTCCCGATAAGCTATGCAGCCACCTCTCCACAAATCTTCAACATTATATAACAAGCATCCGCCATTTATCAAGGAAATGGTCAAAATAAAGGTATGGTCGGTTTATCTTCTATGTATTTTCATCGCAACCGCTCGTGGCCTGATCAGGCAAAGAAGGGCAGTTGCCAGACTCGCAGTAAGGCTTGCCGAAACAAAAATCGCTTTTATTTTCTATCACCCAATCAGGACTGGTTGTGTCCGGATGAAAGGCCTGGCATGTATAAGAAGCTACTTCTGGAGCCGTCTTGGAATCACAAATAAATTCAAGGCCTTCTCCAGACGGAGGGAGATTTGTTCCCAAAACATCATTTATCTCTTCATTGGTATCTGCCTCTCCTGGCAATGGATACGCACTATACTCGACAAAATGATTTTGCATCGCTGCATGGATGCCCCTGAGATAGCCAACAGCTTCCCTCTCTTTGGATCTTTCCATTGTCTTGCCATAACTCGTGATAGCAAGGGCTGCGCCCACCGCAATCACAAGGATAACAACAATCAGCTCAAGCAAGGTAAATCCCATGGGAAAAATCAATCTATCCTTTTGGAAATGATAAAAAATGCCGGCCATCGCACACTCCTTGGTTTCTTATAAAAGTATAAAATAACTATTCCAACGATGCCACCATCAGAAGGTCTCCCCTTCTTTTGCCTTGTCTTTTTCGATGAGCTCTCCTCCCGTAGAAACAGTCAAAATCGAGGAACCCGTAAGCCCTGTTTTCTGAGGTCTGGCTGCCACCTGATACCCGTCTGACGAAAAAGAGCAGCTATACCTATACCCCTGTTCCAATTTGCCGCAGATATCACCTGTTTCCAATAAGGAGACAGGAGTTGACGGATATTCCCCTCTTTGCAAAGCATAATCCTCGGCCTCCCGGGAAAGAGCACTCAACGTGGTCCTGGCGAATTGATCATTATGGATAATCGAAGCCTTTAGAATATTGGGAAGGGCAATTGCAAAGATAAGCATCAGGACAGGAACGATGACCATCCCCAGAACTCCCAAGACAATCCCGATAATCGCAAGGGCATTGCCCTTAAGGGTCT
>Ga0272441_10016081_pt1 | contig 10390 bp, 10 predicted proteins | sample SSMProp6N_FD_193582 | JGI IMG/M metagenome (GOLD analysis project Ga0272441, IMG submission 193582) | Marine sediment archaeal communities from Little Sippewissett salt marsh, Falmouth, MA, United States - SSM-Prop-6N | ecosystem: Environmental > Aquatic > Marine > Wetlands > Sediment ... | reverse complement strand
TTTCCCCTCCCCTTGGAAAGGGAAGCGGGGAGGGCTTCGGCATGTGAAACCTCCCTTTATTCCCCTTTGCAAAGAGGGAAACTGAGAGCGGGCACCAGCCGGCAAAACAGTGAAGTTTCATACAAGCGTGCCGGAACATCTGAAATGAACGGCGGTGCACCGGTGCCTCGCGGGATTGATGGCGCAGCCCCCCTTTTTTTCGGACCGCTCCGGTCGGCTGACAGCAGATTTTTCTTTTAATTGCTGATAATTGATCAATTATCACGGGATGATCCTGTGTGTAGGTCTGACTTTGTTTTTTTATGCGTATTTACCATTGACATTAAGCGTCACAATGATAAGAATATAAGAGCCTAATCCTTCCTTTTCGTTAGGCACGCATCCAGGGGTGCCCCCCCAAATAAGAAACCCCTGGATGCTCTTATATATCTGTTACTCTCGATCATCAGGATCCATTGGCATTCCCGAAAGGTTTATTCCCTGCCGCATGAGGTGTATGCTATTCCAGGATGCCCGTTTCTGTTCGGTGTCCGGTATTCAAATTTGCAGGCCCTTCCGCCGAGCCGTTCCCTTTCCTGTTGAAACGATCCATATGCCGGTCCCGCTGCGGCGCAGGCACGGCGGAATCTTCTGTAAGGGGTGAAAAAGGCATATGCCTGAAAAAATCCACACCCTGCTGACGTAAATAATCGCTCACGGCCCGTGTTGTAACGATACCGGGCGTGCGCCCGGCCGGGAGCGGTCCCGGTCACGCTGTCGTTCAGACAGGCCGGGCAGATGCTTCCTAACTTTTGCCCGTGGCGCGCAGGTAGTAGGGCATCGCTTCGGGAACCAGACGCTTGAGATTCCTGATGCGCGTTGCGTCGGAGGGGTGGGTGCTCAGGAACTCGGGAGGCGCCTTCTTGTCGGCTTTCTGCGACATCCGTTCCCAGAAGACGACCGCCTTGCTCGGATCATAGCCCGCCATCGCCATGAAGGTCAGACCCAGGCGGTCGGCCTCGTTTTCCTGAATGCGGCTGTAGGGAAGAATATAGCCCACCGTTGCGCCGAGACCGAAGGCGGTCATCCAGAGGCGTCTGGTTTCCTGGGGCTTCTCTTCCAGTGCGTAAGCGAGAGCGACCCCGCCGAGCTGGATCGCAAGCATCTGGGTCATCCGTTCATTGCCGTGTTCGGCGACGGCGTGGGCGATTTCATGGCCCATGACGACGGCAATACCCGTCTCATCCTTCGTATAGGAAAGTATGCCCGAGTAGAAAACCACTTTACCGCCCGGCATGGCCCAGGCATTCACCTCTTCGCTTTCAACGAGATTGAATTCCCATTTGTAGTCTTTCAGTTTATAAGACATATTGACACGGCTGAAATACTGCTCCACCGCTTTCTGAATTCGGGCTCCCACGTTTTGAACCATTCGGGTTTTCTCGACATCGGTGCTCAGTTGGTGTTCCTTCAGGAACTGGCCATACTGCTGGAAACTCATGGAGAGCATGGTCTGTGTCGGAATCAGGTTGAACTGGCGCCGTCCCGTAATGGGGACGGTGGTGCAGGAAAGAAGGAAGAAGGAAGCGACCAGCAGGCAAAGCACCCTATATCGCACATGTTTCATGAAAGAATCTCCCTCTGCTTCATTCGGCGAAATGATAGCGCGATTATACCATGAATGACCAGATAATCCAGATATTATGATGAGAACACCCGCTTCCGGCGGAAGGGCCCTCTTCACTTTCCTGCCCTGGAGAGACTTTCCGGAGGTGTCTGAAAAGTGTGGTCTTGCCGGGGAGGGTGTGATATGGCCTTGGACCGGATGGACAGGTGAGGTGCTATGCCGGGTTGGGTCATAATTGCATTTTTTCTGATTGCGCTGGTGGTTGTGGTGACGCTGGTTCTGAGTGCATCCATCGTACTGGTGTCTCCCATTACCCGGGGCGCCATGTTTCATCCCTCGGCACGCATCAGGGTGAGGACCTTCGTCGACAAGGTCCCCATGAGCGCCGGTGAACTGCTGGTGGATGTGGGATGCGGCGACGGCAGGGTGCTGCGACAGGCACGGAAGCGATACGGGGTCCGGGGCCTCGGTTTCGAAGTGAATCCCCTGATCGTCGTCATTGCCAAACTGAGCGTCCTCGGACGGCGGGGGATCAGTATACGCTGGACAAACTTCTGGAAGGTGAATCTTGCCGGGGCGGATATCCTCTTCTGTTATCTCTTTCCCGATGTGATGGAGAGGCTCGCCGCCAAGTTGGAGCGGGAGCTCAGGCCCGGTACCCGGGTCGTGTCGTGCAATTTTCCCTTTCCCCGGTGGGTCCATGAGGAAGTGCTCTCTCCCGACTCCTCCCTCCACGGCGACCCCATTTTTGTCTACCGGTTTCCCGAATGCCTCCCGTCGAGGCGGTCAGAATGAGGGAAAGATCATGAACGGAGTGCCGAAAGAAGCCGGGACAGAACGATACCGGCGAGATAGACGGCGCCGGCCAGAAGAATGGTCGTAGCCCCCGCGGGCAGATCGGGGCCGTAACTGAGGGCGAGGCCCGAGGACGTGACGCCCATCGTGAAGATCGTGGAGAGCAGCATCATCTGCCAGAGGCGCTTTGAAAACTGGCCCGCAAAGGCGGCGGGCAGGGTGAGCAGGGCGATGACCATGACGATTCCCACTACCGTGACGAGGAGCACCACCGTCAGGGCCGTGAGGCAGAGCAGCAGCAGATAGTAAAAATCCGCATTGATGCCGCGCAGCCGCGCGAATTCCTCATCAAAACAGACGGCCAGCAACTGGTTGTAAAAGAGGAGCCCCGCCGTCACCACCAGTATGTCCAGACCCGCGATAAGCCAGAGCTCATCGGCGGATACCATCAGGATGTTGCCGAAAAGGTAACTCATCAGGTCTTCGTTGTATCCGGGCGTCTTGAAGATAAAAAGGATGCCGATCGCCATGCCGATGGCCCAGACGGCTCCGATGACCGTATCTTCCCGCTGGCGTGCCTTCAGGCTGACCAGACCGATGACGATCGCGGCGATCAGTGCGGCGACCACGGCGCCGTAGAGGGGGTGCAGCCAGTCACAGTGAAAGACCACCTGGCAGTACCGGGCGGCACCGAGTCCTGCCAGCACCGTGTGGGCGATTCCGCCGGCGATATAGGTGATCCGGCGTGACACCACGTAACTTCCGATGATGCCGCAGGCGATACTGGCCAGGATGCCTGTCAGCAGGGCATATTGCAGAAAGGTTTGCTGGTGCAGATCGATGAGGAATTCAGACACAGGTGTCCGTACCTCCCGTTATGTCGTCATGCCTGATCATATGTACCCGCGACCCGTATATCTCATGGATCATCTCGCCGCAGATTTCCGAGGTGGGATGTACCACCACGCGCCGGTTCACGCAGGCCACGCTCTTCACGTAGTGGGAGACAAAACCGAGGTCATGGGTCACCAGGACGATGGTAATCTTTTCGTTGAGCTGCTTCAGGATTTCATAGAGTTCCGTTTCGACGGCCATATCAATGTTTGACGTGGGTTCGTCAAGGAGCAGGAGGTCGGGATCGGAGGCCAGTGCCCGCGCGATGAGTACCCGCTGCTGCTGACCGCCGGAGAGTTCCGAAAAGGAGCGCTTGGTGAATTCGTCCATTTCGACTTCTTTCAAAGCTTCCATGGCCGTTTCACGGTCCGATTTCCTGAATAACCCGAATCGATTCCCGTTTCCGAGACGGCCCATGAGGACCACGTCGAGGACGCTCACGGGAAAGAGCGCATCAAGGGACGCGTGCTGGGGCATGTATCCTATGCGGGAACGGGTTTTTGCGGGCGGTTGACCGAAGATCCGGACACTTCCCGTGCTCGGTTTCAGCAACCCCAGCATTATCTTCATCATCGTCGTCTTGCCCCCTGCGTTGGGCCCGACGATGGACAAAAAATCCTTTTCCCGGACGATCAGGTCGACATCCTCCAGGACGGTTATTCCGTCATAGGAGAAAGAGACCTTCTTGAGCTCGATAACCGGTTGTGTTTCCATGGGGCGTTCCCCCTTCCTTTCTGCGGTATGCGGATGCCCCCGTTCAGGGTGCCGTCATGCTGCCCCCTATCGCCTCCGCCATCCTCTCGAGATTGGCGATATAATCCCGGGGGAGCGGATTCAGGGGGACGACGGTTCCGCCGATTACCCGGGCGATGGCGTCGGGGCTTTTCCCGGCGAACTGGGGCTGCACGAACAGGAATTTTACCCCGTCTTTCTGTGCCCTGTTGATGAGGCCCGCCAGTTGTTTCGGTGAGGGTTCCTTGCCTTCCGTTTCTATGGGGATCTGTGTCAGACCGTAGGCGTCACAGAAATATCCGAAAGCGGGGTGAAAGACGAAAATCTTCTGACCTGTAAAGGGTGCGAGCACGGCGGCAACACGAACGTCGATGGCATCGAGTGCCTGTAGAAACGCCTGCAGGTTTTTCACGTAGGTTGATGAGTGGGCGGGATCATGGTTGCAGAGCGCTTGACATATGGTCACCGCCTGTATCTTGACCCGCATGGGGTCGAGCCAGATGTGCGGATCGATGCCTCCCCTCTGTGCATGCGCCCCATGGCCGTCTTCCGGTGCATCCAGTACAAAACGGCGAAGCGGAACACCCCGGCGGGTGTCGATGACCTCGACATTCTTGAAGGTGCTCGATATGGTATCGATGAATCCTTTTTCAAAGGGTGTGCCGATCCGGAAGTAGATCTGCGAGCGGCCCAGCCTGGCCATTTGCTTCGGCGTCGGTTCGTAGGTCGCCGGAGACTGTCCCGGCCCCACGAGGACATCGACGTCGACGAGATGCCCGCCGATTTGTTCAACGAAGTAGGCCTGGGGAAGGATACTGACAAATGTCTTGACCGGTTCCTGTGCCGCTGCCGCTCCCCCGCACAGAAGCATGAGTGCGACCGCTATGAAAAGCCCGATACCCTGTTTCATTTCATCCCCCCTGAAGTCCGGCTCCCGCCCCTTTTTTTCCGGCAATTCTCACAAAGACCGGTGATGTTGACGCTCAGTCCCTCGATAATGAAGTTTTTCGCCCCGCCGAGCAGGTTCCGTGTCTCCGATTGCGTGAGCGGCTCTAGGCACGTCATGGTCTTGCATCCGGTGCAGTAAAAGTGAGGGTGGTTCGGATTATGGATGCATGCCATCTCGTAAAAGTTGATGCCATCGGCAGTCGGAATCTCCCGTACGATTCCCTTGTTCTTCAGCGTGGTCATGATGCGGTATACGGTGACCCTGTTTATCTTCAGGGTGCCGTTGATTCCGTCGAGAACGTCCCCCGCCGTCAGGGGTCTTTCCGCGTTGATCAGCAGGCGCATCACCGCGAGCCGCTGGGGCGTTTTGCTCAACCCGGCCTCCCCCAGACTGGTGACGGGACTGCATTGTTCAATCGGTTGTTCCATAGAGAGGAGTCTACCCTACATGCAACTCGTTTGCAATTATTTCCTGTGGCCGACGGGCATGATGATGAGGGGGTTATGGGAGAGAGGAATCCGCAAGATTTCTATTATCCGTGCATCGTGGAAGGCACCCGCAATTCCCGCGGAGAGACCGAGCGCCTCTGCCTGAAGAAAAATGTTCTCACCGATATGGCCCGCTTCGATCATGGCGTATCGAATACCGCGTTCGCCGTATTTTCGACTGGATCGCCCGTACTCGGCGGTAATGACGAATTGCACCGGTGCATCGGCCATCCAGTTCTGGCGGAGCGCCGCCCGGGCCACATCCCTTCTGATGTCGCCTTTCGAGACCGGCGAAAGGCCGTGGGTAAAGGGCTCGTAATGATAGACTCCGGCGTCGAGACCGGCGATGCTCTTTATGCCTGTCACGAGATAGATATCCAGGGGATAGAGCGCCCCGGCGGAAGGGGCCGCCCGCAGGGCACCTCTGTCGTCGGTGATTCCCTGGGCGGCCCAGAGAAGCTGGGAGCACTCTCGAAGCGAGAGGGGCGTGGTGGAGAAGCTCCGCACGGTCCGACGGTGTTTTATGGCCTGTTCCAGCGATACCGGTCCGTCGTACCGCGGTTTTGGCAGTTTCATGGGTGCCTCCCCGGATATGCCTTGATTGCTGCTTCCCCACGCGGGATCGAGGGAAAAAAGGAACGGGATTGCTGCAATCAGGACGATCAGGCGCAGACTTCCCCCGCAGATCAGTAACCGTCTCATGAATGACTCCGTTGATTTATGGTCCTTTCGCCCAATCTCCGCGTTATGCTCAAATAATAATCCTCGGAATATCAAATATATGCCTGCGGTTATTTTTTTCGCATGCCTTGATCTTGAACGAAAATCCTCATAAATCAACAGAGTCATGAATGCCGGTGACATGAGTTCGCTATTTTTTTTCTTCCGGTTTTTCTTCCTCTTTGGCCTGTTCTTTGTCCCCGATAGGCTTGAACCTCGAGGCACGCTTCTTTGTCTGTATCTGGAATGAGTTGCCTTCGATGCTGATATCCCAGTTGTCCAGCTTGAACCGGATGAACCGCAACTGGGAGATGGTCCTGAGTTCCCGTATGATGGCCTCAATGTCATGAAAAGAATAGTCTTCCCCTGTGTATTTGCGGAGATGCCCTATAAAGTTGACCGTGTTCTGCGAGCAGCTGTACTGCAGCATCGTGAGATCGACAAAGCGGCGCACGAGAATCGTCTTCACCTGCTTGTTCAGGTCCTGACGGGATGTATTTTCCATAATGACGGTTTCCTGTAATAAGAATCGTTCTCTTTAAGGTCCCCATTCTACACGGAGCATAGTGAAAAAATCATCTCTTTTTTCATGCAGGTGCTCACGAGACGCGACGATCCCTTTCAGGCATGGCGATGGTGACTCACCGCGATGATGTGACGCGGAACCAGGCGAGAGAGGTGCGGAAGCGGGGAGCCCGTCGTGCACGCACGGGAGGAACGGGGGTGCCGGGTTCCCGGTGCGGAAGCAAAGAAGAGACCAAAAACCACCTGATGTGCCGGGCGGTATCCGGCCTTTCGGCGTCACATTGTGTGGAGTGCCGTTCCAAAAGATAGTGCTGCCGCCTTTTCAGAACATCTCCACCTTTTTCAGGAATTCCTGGAAGCTCTCCCGCTCGGCACGAAAGGCCTCGTCGAGGGGCAGTGCATTCCGCCGTTCTATCAATCCTTTTATGACCGCCATGATGTCGGGATTGACGGCGCATATGTCGCGGGCTATCTCCATTGTGCGGGGCAGAAGTTTTTCCGGGGGGAGCACTTCATTGACGAGTCCGCAGCGGAGCGCATCCTGCGCAGAGAGAGGCCTGCAGGTAAAGGACAGCTGCTTCGCCATTCTCTGTCCCACGGCCTGCTGCAGCAACTGCGTCATTCCCCACCCCGGATGGATACCCACCTTCGCATGGGAATCGATAAAGCGTGCATTGTCCGAGGCGATGAGAAAATCGCAGTTCAGGGCAAGTTCGAATCCTCCCGTAATGGCGTTTCCGTTGATCGCCCCGATGACCGGTTTCGGGCAGGAGGCCAGGACATCGGGAAGATCCTTGCCGTCCCCCCGCGGGTCGAGAAGATTGTCCTTGCCGATGACGCTCAGATCAATGCCGGAACAGAAGGATTTGCCCGCGCCCGTGAGAACGGCGACTTTGATATCGCTGCTGCCCGCCACGTGATCGAGATAATCATAGAGATTGACGAGCAGGTCCTGGCAGATGGCGTTGTGTCTGTCGGGACGGTTCAGGGTGATCAGCGCTACGTTGTCTTGTACGTCGAACAATACGGATTTTTCCACGGCAGCCCTCCATTCTTCGCTTTTTGTGATATCGAGACGGATACCTTTTATAACCTATCATGATTGATTATTATAGATAATTGTTCGGGACGTCGCGCAGTTTTTTTCACGGAGGTATTGATGGCTTCGTAAAAAGTCCAACGACTGCGTTGCGCTGCATCCTTTCCCCGCCATCGCGGGGGCAGGCTACGCGGCGTACCGGAAGTACGCCTCATTCCTCAGGACGTGCGCGCCTTGCATTGGAAGCTTTTTACTGTGCCATCGAACCTTGACCGGGAGTGCTCCCGCAAGCCCCGCCCTGTGGGCGGGGAGCTTCACTTTATACGATGTTGTCAGGTATTGATCCGCTGGTGTATCCTGCCGCATGGGATCAACAGGAATAAAGTACCTGCGGAGGCGTAATTTCTTGACAAAGATTCCCCGTCACACTAAAAACCATGCCTTGCCGTTCAGCCGGCGGATGACGTGAGGGGCACAGCCGGTGTGAACAATCATGGACGTCGCTTTTACGGGAAGAGGCGTGTCAGGGCAGGTAGAGATGATGGAAATTCTTCAGCACATTCCGGCCATGGTAAGGGTCCTCGTGGTCTTTGCCTGTGTGCTCGGTGTGCTCAGGTTCAAGGTGTTGCTGGGAAACGCCTTTTTCCTCGGTGGTCTGCTGGTGGGCCTTTTCTTCGGCATGGCGCCTCATGCCATGGTGCGTTCCATGATCGCCGCGGCCCTGATGCCCAAGACACTGGCCCTCGCCACGGTGGTCATGCTCATTCTCGTTCTCAGCACCAGCATGGAACTGGGAGGCCAGATGGCGCGGCTTTTAGATACCTTCCGCGGCCTTGTACGAAGCCCCCGGTTGAATCTCACCCTCTTTCCCGCCCTGATCGGGCTGCTCCCCATGCCGGGCGGGGCGGTTTTCTCGGCGCCGATGGTGAAGGAACTCGGAAACAGAAGCGGTCTCCGTCCCGATCAACTGAGCTTTATCAATTACTGGTACCGCCATATATGGGAGTACTGGTGGCCCCTTTATCCCGGAATCCTGCTCACGATCGCCTTTACCGATTTCGATCTCTGGGGGTTTATCCTCTTTATGGCTCCTCTCTCGGTCGTGGCCGCCGCTCTGGGCTCGCTCTCCATCAGGGGATCGGTCCTTGCGCAAAACGGAGAACAGAGAACGGAGCGGGCCCGGCCGGCACCTTTTGTGAAAGAGTTGACCCCCATCCTCCTGGTGGTCGGTATCGGTCTCGGCGCAGGAACACTCCTTTCGTCGGTCTTTCCCGGACTCGCCATCGCGAAGGAACTCGGTCTCATCATGGCGCTCTGCCTCGCCATCGGCTGGGTCTGGGGGCAGAACGGGATGAAAAAATCACTGATTCGGAAGGCGGTGGTAGACCGCCATCTCCTGGAAATGTTCTACATGGTGGCGGGGATCCTGATCTTCAAGGGGATGCTCGATGACAGCCAGGCCGTGGCGGCGATCAGCCGGGACTTTATGTCGCTCCAGGTCCCCCTCCCCCTTATCGTTATTGCCCTTCCCCTCCTGGTGGGCGGGATTACCGGTATTACCTATGCCTTCGTGGGGAGTGCCATCCCCATCGTGATTCTCCTTGTCGCTTCCGCCGGGGACGGCCCCTTTCTGCAGGCCTACGTGATGCTGGCGCTCGTCAGTGGTTTCGTCGGCGTCCTCCTCTCACCGCTCCATCTCTGCCTTGTCCTGTCGAACCAGTATTTCGACGCCGATCCGGGCCGGGTATACCGTGCCCTGGTATTGCCCTGTCTCTGTCTCCTGGCGGCCGGCGTCCTCTACTTTGCCGTCGTCCGGTGGCTGATTGCATAGCTTGGCAGACGAATATCGCGGCCTGTCGGTGCCGGAAATATCGCACGCCCGGGGTAAATCAGAGATTCAACAGCCCTCAGACTTCCGATTTCTTTCCGGTGAAAAGGCGCCTGACGTCGCGAAAGAGCTCTATCAATAATTCCTTGACATCCATTTCGATAATGTAAAATGCCGGTACCAGGAGCAGGGTGATCAGGGTGCCGAAGAGCACCCCGAATCCCAGGCTGATCGCCATGGGAATGAGGATCCGCGCCTGGAGCGACGTCTCGAAAATCATGGGAGCAAGGCCGAGGAAGGTGGTGATCGACGTCAGGATGATCGGGCGGAATCTCCTGATTCCGGCCTTCTGGACCGCCTCCGACAGGTCCATGCCTTCTTCGCGCATCCGGTTTGCCGTGTGGACGAGTACCAGTGAATCATTGATCACCACGCCGGAGAGCGCCACGATGCCGAACATGCTTATCAGGCTCAGATTGAATCCCATGATGATGTGACCGATCAGTGCTCCCACGAAACCGAAGGGAATGGCGAAGAGGATCACGAAGGATTGCAGGTAGCTGCGGAAAGGGATCGCGACGAGGCAGTACATAACCATCAGTGCCACCAGGAAGCCGGTGAAGAGACTTCCCAGCGATTCCCGCGTATCCTTCCGTTCGCCTTCGGTGGAGTAAGTCAACCCCGGGTACCGTTCGAGGAGTCCCGGAAGATCGTTCTTTTCCAGTGCGGAGGCGACCTTTTCCGCGCTCGTCTTTTCGAGGGAGATGTCGGCGGTGACGTAGATGGTTCTCCGGCCGTTGGTGCGTTTGATGTC
>Ga0272441_10016080_pt1 | contig 10391 bp, 6 predicted proteins | sample SSMProp6N_FD_193582 | JGI IMG/M metagenome (GOLD analysis project Ga0272441, IMG submission 193582) | Marine sediment archaeal communities from Little Sippewissett salt marsh, Falmouth, MA, United States - SSM-Prop-6N | ecosystem: Environmental > Aquatic > Marine > Wetlands > Sediment ... | reverse complement strand
TGCGAACCATCGGAGATATTATCATCAACGGAATCATGCAGCAAAGGTTGAAGCAGAAGCTCGTTCAGGCCCACAAAATGGAAGCTCTGGGCAGATTAGCCGGATCTATAGCCCACGATTTCAACAATATTCTTACTACGGTCAAAGGACACAGCCAACTCCTCCTGTATTCGAAAAACCTTCACCGTGAGGACCGGGACATCATCGACACCATCACCGAAGCAGCTGAGAGCGGGGCCCGACTAACCAGCCGGCTCATGGCGGTCAGCAACGATCAAAAGATCGCCCCTATCAAGATCCATCTCAATGCAGCCATCCAGGATTCCCGCAAGCTGTTTGAACGGCTGCTTCCGGACCGGATCAAGCTGATACCACAGCTGGACGCCGTAAACGATTTCATCAAGGCGGACCTCTCCCAGGTAGAACAGATCGTCATGAACCTGGTGCTCAACAGCGCCGACGCCATGCCCGAGGGAGGAGAGATCCACATATCTACCCGCAATATTGAGTTGTTGAAAAACAGCCTGCTCCGCCAGGGGGGAATCAGCCCCGGCCGATATGTCCTTTTTCAGGTCATTGATAATGGTCACGGTATGGATGAGACAACTCTGGAAAAGGCCCTCGAACCTTTTTTCACCACCAAAGCCCCGGGGAAAGGAAACGGCCTGGGACTCTCGACCGTCTACGCCATCGTCGAGCAGTACAATGGATACATGGACATTTTTTCCAGCCAGAACCAGGGGACCCGGATCGATATCTATTTTCCCTTATACAGTTGAGCTGTGTCCCGGATACCCGGACCTGTCTTTCATTTTCGGTAAATTTCCGCCGGCAGTGATTTCTGAAAAGTAACTACCTGGGCAATCAAACTTCCGTCTCCCCTGGATATTTTAAGCACTTTGCCGCTGATATCCGGCGAGAACCAGCCTACCAAAGTATCCCGACTCGGTTCCGGACTGCTGCTCATCTTCACCGCCCGGACCCAGCGCCCCGCGATGAGGACGGACTCCTCACCGACAATATCCATAGCCGCATACACCGAGGAGATCTTGGACTGATATTCCTCCCTGCGGAGGCTTTCAAACCATTGCGCAGCTTGATCATTCTGTGCAGTTCCGCCCTCCTTCACCTCCGTCTTGCCGACCATGTCCGCATAGAAGGTGTCCCTGCGGATTGTCTCGCCTGATTTCAGGTTTTTTACCCTCACTTCCCGCGGGATGCGGTCCGCGTCTGTACGCACCTCACAGTCAAAGCTCAGGTCAAACGTCTCATGGTCCATCTTCCAAATATACCCACCTCCGTCATCCCCGCTGAATCCCTCAGCCCAGCCGCGGGTAATGCGGTGGTATGGATTCCCATCATCGTCGTAGAAAGCCAGGGTGACTCCCTGCCCCGCAAAGTAGGGTTCGGTTTCGAGCCAGATAATGGAAGCCAGGTAGTCCTCAAAAAGTACATCGCCATAGAAGTAGTCCCTGATATAGTCTACGCTCTCCCGCAGTTCATTCAACTGTACCAGAGCGCGAAGCATTTCCTGCCGGGAATACCCATGGGTGAAAGGAGGAAGTTTCGGTCCCCGCTCCGCTTCGATGGAAGCCGCTACGTTATCTCCGGACCCGCCGGTCCCGCTATCTGCTGTGCCCCCGCTGCGGAACATTCCACCGAGGCCGGTACATCCGGTGAACAGGCCGGCCGTCGCTGCCATGAATACGACAGCTCCGAGTATTCTGCCTGTGTATCTTCCCCTCTTCATCTCCACCTCCTCTTACTTTTTCATGTTACTCTTTCATGGACAAACTGATTCTGCCACGGTCCGGATCAATATCCAGGACTCTTACCATCACCTTCTGCTGTAAGTGTACCACATCTCCGGGATCTTTGATAAATCGGTCCGCCATCTCGGAAATATGCACCAACCCATCCTGCTTGACCCCGATATTGACGAAGGCCCCGAAACGGGTGATATTGGTGACGATACCCGGCAGGACCATACCGGCCTCAAGATCATCGATGCCGTTGACCTGATCGGCGAAACGAAACTCCTCCCTGGCAGGACGGGGGTCCCTTCCCGGCCTGGCCAACTCATCCAGTATGTCCCGAAGCGTCGGGAGACCGGTCTTTTCATCCGCATATTTCTCAGGTTCTATCCCCGACCGCAGTTTCTCAGACGCCATCAACTCCGCTACCGAGCAACCGGCATCGGCAGCCATCCGTTCCACAACCCCGTACGACTCCGGGTGGACCGCAGACCCGTCGAGGGGATTGCGGGCCCCGGGAATACGCAGGAAACCTGCACACTGCTCGAAGGCCTTCGGACCCAGTCCCGGCACCTGCAGGAGTTCCTGCCTGGAGCACAACGGACCGTGTTCCTCGCGATATCTGACGATCCGCTCAGCCAGTTGGGGCCCGAGCCCGGCCACATACCTCAGGAGCGCCGTCCCCGCAGTATTCAGATGGACCCCTACCGAATTCACACAGGACTCGACAACCGTATCCAGACTCGAACGAAGCTTCTTCTGATCCACATCATGCTGGTACTGGCCCACCCCGATGGACTTGGGATCGATCTTCACCAGCTCCGACAGGGGATCCATCAGACGCCGGCCGATTGATACGGCCCCTCGCACGGTTACATCCTGATCGGGAAACTCCCGACGGGCCTCCTCCGAGGCCGAATAGATGGAGGCCCCGTCCTCATTCACCATGAACACCGACACCGCCCGTCCGAAATCGATCTCCCGCACGAGCTGTTCCGTTTCCCTGCCCGCTGTACCGTTTCCTACAGCTATCGCCTCCACCCCATGTTCCTCCACCAGCCTCCGCAGGGCCTTCACCGCCTCTTCCCTCCGGTTTTGCGGCTCATGGGGAAAAATAACATCGTGGTACAGGAGCCCCCCCTGCTCATCAAGACAAACCAATTTGCATCCTGTCCTGTAGCCCGGATCCAGCGCCAGGACCCGTTTCGGTCCCAGGGGCGGCGAAAGCAGGAGCTGCCGGATATTGGTTGCAAAGACCGCAATCGACTCCTCGTCGGCCCTCGCCTTCGCCGCCGTCAGAAACTCATTCTCGAGGGAAGGAGCCAGAAGCCGCACATAGCCGTCTTCCAACGCCTCCGCCACCTGGGCGGCAGACTCATTCAGCCCGGCCTTCTCCGATAATCCGTCGCCCCGAAGATACCGTCGACGCAGGAGCTCCAGGGCCTGTTCCGCTTCTATGCCGACCCTCACCCGGAGGAAACCCTCCCGCGCGCCCCGCAGGATGGCCAGAATACGGTGCGAGCGGCAGCGCTTCAACGGCTCGCTCCAATCGAAGTAATCCCGGTAGGTAGCCGCTTCACTTTTTCGTTTCGCCACAACTTTCGAAGTGATAACAGCGCCACGGTCAAATAATTTGCGCAGCTCCGCCCGGACATCCGCGTCCTCGCTTATCCGTTCGGCAATGATGTCCCGGGCCCCCTGCAGTGCCTCTTCCGGGCCGGGGACCCCATCGTTCACGTAGGCTGTCGCCGCGGCTGTCAAACCGCCCTGGATCGGCTGCTGTGCAAGAATTAACTCCGCCAGCGGTTCGAGACCCAGTTCCCTGGCCCTGGAGGCCCGGGTTTTTCGCTTCGGCTTGTACGGCAGATAAAGGTCCTCCAGTTCCCGCAGATCGTACACCCCCTCGATCCGCCTGCGCAGCTCATCCGTCAATGCACCTTGGGCCTCGATGGTCTCCAGAACGGTGGACCGACGCTTTTCAAGGGCCTCCAGCCTCTCGAGTCCCTCCTTGATACCCAGAACGGCAAGCTCGTCGAGCCCGCCGGTGACCTCCTTCCGATACCGGCTGATAAAGGGGACCGTAGCGCCGTCAATCAACAGGGTTGCGGTGCGGGAAACCTGCCCCTGGCGAAGCTTCAGCTCATCGGCGATTATCTCAAAATGCGGTGGAATGGCATAATTGCTTTTCATAGGTCTCCTACTATACGCGGAAAAATGGAGGAGAGCAAGAAATCAATAGCCGGCTCTACCTTCCCGGCCGCTCCTAACCGGCCGCTCCTAACCGGCCGGCGGCGGTCGCCATTTGTCGCGCGATATTTTCGCCGCAAGCAGCCTTTCCTTCGCCGCGGATGTTTGTTGCCACGCCTCGCCGCCTCTTCATTGCGCCGCCTCTTCATCGCGGGCCCTCTTTTCTTTTCCGCGCCCCCTTCAGTCGTACCGTTGTCCTTTCACAAACCGCGTGATACATTCATCTCATGAAAAAGAGATATGGTTTTATCCTGATGGTCCTTGTTATGTACCTGTTTTCTGCAGCGTTGTATGCCCAATCCGCCTCTGCAGCCGTTTCGCCTCAGTTCAGCCGGGCAACTGCATCCATCGCGGATTTTATTATCACAACAGCTGAAAAACAACACCGCAGCGGAGACCTGGTTTATCTAAAATTCGATTCATACAGCATGAACGAACAGCGGACCGAGTTCGGTATCCTGCTGTCCTCCGCGATCAGCGCCGAAGTAATCGACAAAGACTCCGGAAAAGTCGGGGTCATCGCCGCCGATTATATGTCCCTGCTGACGCGGGACAATCCTGGCTACCGTCTGCCTGACGCAGATTTGATAGTGACAGGCAGGATCTTCAAGCTCGCCGAAAAGCTCGTTGTTCAGACCAGTCTGCTCGATCCCACCCGCGGGATAATCGCCGCCACCCATACGGCGGAGCTCGAAATCACACCGGAATTATTCCCCCTGCTCTCCAGCTCATCCGGTCAGACCCTTGCCGACCTCTACGAACCGGACGGACCCGAAAACCCGACCCTTGTCGAGGGTGAATTTTCAGATCACAATCACACCCTCAGCCCCGGAGATGAGGATTGGTATGAATACAGGTCCGGCAGGAACGGCCTGGTAAATTTCGGCACCGCCGGTAATCTCGACACCGTCATCACAGTCTACGGACCCAATGACAGGTACAGCACCCTCGCCGGCAACGACGACTCAGGGGGCTCCGAAAATGCCAGGGTCTCTCTGATGACCGAGTCCGGAAAAAGCTACTACTTTCAGATCCAGGGCTACGAAGGAGAACAGTCCGGCCCGTATACCGTTTTTCTGAACTTCGAGAATTTCAACGATCCCCAGGAGCCGAACAACCGTATGAGCGACGCTTTGGCTTTCCCCCTCGATGAAGGCAGGCTGGATAGTCAGTTCTATCCCCAGGGTGATGTTGACTGGTTCACCTTCACCGTTCCCGAAGGTCTGGGACCGTCCGTTCCGGTCGTCATCGAAACCCACAGCGGCATCGATCCACTGATAAGCCTCTATGACGCCGACGGAGCCATGATCGATTCCAACGACGACGATGGAGTTGATTACAACGCCAGGCTTTCCGTCAATGTACAGCCCGGCCGGACCTACTATCTGGAGGTCTCCGAAATAGATTCCGGCACCGGCGGCTACATGCTGTCGATCAGCGGGTTGGAATAGGGTTGGCTTTGAATAGGTCGCGGGCTGGAATAAACCGCGGGCTGAAATGTGCGTTAGCCCGGGGAACTCAGTGAGGCGCAGGCTGGAATAGACCGCGGGCTGGAGCAAATTGCGGGCCGCGATCTGCAGAAAGTCGCGGGCCATGGGCTGCGAGCTGTAATCCGCCTCAAGCCGCCCTCGAATCCGCCCCGCCGGATCCGGCACGGCTAACTCCATCGCGATCGGCTCTGCAGTGATCGGCGCTGTCTTTTTTGTAACCCCTCCGCCGGTGAAAATAGAGACCCCGCGTTGACACAAGCGGGGCTTTATGCTACGTTAATTGCGCCCTGAAAGGGGAAATCGGGCTGTAGCGCAGGGGTTTAGCGTACTTGTCTGGGGGACAAGGGGTCGGCAGTTCAAATCTGCCCAGCCCGAAATAGAGGGCCGTCCAATAAGATTGGATGGTCCTTTTTTTATGAAAAAAATATTATTACCCGCTCTGATTGGACCCGGCCGCCCATAGAGCGGAGACCGGAACAGCTGCCAGACATTCCTCAAAGCTGACGCTCATACTGCCGTCGTACAGAACGATCCCGCGGACAAATTTGTCACCCGCGTCTTCCGCCAGAGACCGGAGCCCGCGGAAATCGGAGGACTTTACCGATGCGCTCGCCTTTACTTCTATGCCGACAATACGTCCGTCAGTGCTCTCGAGCACTGCGTCGACTTCTTTTCCGGCGCTCGAACGGTAGTGATACAGGCGGCAGGTCTGGTCAGCCCAGGATATCTGTTTTCTCAGTTCGTTGACAACAAAACTCTCGAGGAGCGGACCGAATGAGAGGGGATCTTCAAGGGCCCGCTTATGGCTCACCCCTGCCATGGCGGCTGTCAGTCCCGTGTCAACAAGGTGTATTTTAGGAGATTTGATAAGCCGCTTTCCCCGATTGGAAGCCCAAGCCGGAAGAGGCTCGAACAGAAACAGCGTTTCGAGGATTTTCATATACCGTTTCAGGGTTGATTGGGCAATGGTGGTGCTGGTTGAAAGCTCGGAAAAACTCACCAAGGCGCCGCAGCGGGATGCCAGCAACGAAAACAATCGTGGGACATCAGCCAGATGCTCGATATTGGCTACATCCCGCACGTCTCTACTGAGCACTGTGGAAACATATGAGGAAAACCAGGCCTCTCTCCGCTTTGGGTTTTCCCGCGCAACAGCCTCCGGGAAACCTCCCCTAATTACTCTGGATACAAGGGCCTCCCTCGAATTTTCTCCCTCTGCCTCCGGCATTTCGCTGAACACCCTGTCCACAAAGCAGTCCACGGTATCCGAGAGTTCGCCCTGTGAAAAAGGCCTGAGAACATGCAGCTCCATCCGTCCGGCCAGAGATTCTGAAACACGTGGCAGGGTCATGATATTGGAGGAGCCGGTCAGCAGATAGCGCCCGGCTTTTCTGTTTGTATCAACCGAGGCTTTAATGACCGTCAGCAGCTCCGGAACCCTCTGAACCTCATCGATCACCGTCCGGTCTCCCAGCGAGCGCAGAAATCCTACCGGGTCGGCAGCCGCCGCAGACAGGACCGTAGCATCATCCAATGTTCGATAGGAAATACCTTCGGCATCAGCAATCGCCATCACCAGCGTACTTTTGCCCGCCTGTCTCGGTCCCAGCAGCAGACTAACCGGAGTGTCCTCCATACTCTCATGTATATTTCGGTTGACATTTCGCCTTCTCATGGTTGTATTTTAACCACTGAGTGGTTATTTTGCAACACAAAAATACTTTTACCTGTTCAGGCAGGATCCGAAAGTGTCTAGTTGGCAGACGGGCTCCAAATTTCTAAAGGAGAAAAGTGATTAGAGTACCGACCGGCAGGGAACCGACCCATCCGGGAGATATGCTGCGGGACGAGTTTCTCGACCCAATGGACCTGATCCAGCAGGGACTTGCTGACGCAATTCATGTGCCGTTTCAAAGAGTGAATGAAATCGTTCGGGGCAGACTTTCGGTGACTCCTTCAACAGCATTGCGTCTTGATCGATACTTCGGTACCAGCGCCGAGTTCTGGATGGATTTCCAGGGGCGGAAAATCCACATCCGCTACTTTCCTCTTTTTGAGGAAAACGGAGCCTCTCGCAGCGTTATCGAGGTTTCCCAGGACATTACGGAAATTCAAAATCTCAGCGGAGAGCGGCGGCTGCTCGACTGGGAGTAGCCCGCCGTTCGGATCAAAACTGCTCCGCCGTTCAGTCATTCGTCCTCTCGGCCGCCTCTGTAAACAACTTCGTTTTTTGTTAATTCCCACCCCCGGTAGACTCCCGCTCAACGATATTGCACTGCAGGAGGATCTCCTTGTTATCGGGATGGATCTCCTTTTCGATCATATCCAGCATGATACCTGCCGCGGTGTGGCCGATGTCGAACAGGGGGAGGGCAACGGTCGATAATGCCGGTCGGCAGACGGCGGAGATTTCCCGGTTGTCAAATCCTATGAGGGCGAGGTCTTTGCCGATTTCGATCCCCTTTTGATTGCAGTAGTCGATTACGCCGATGGCCATAAGATCATTCTGGGCAAAGATGGCGGTGACACCGTCGGAGATGAGGGAGGCGGCGTGTTGATAGCCCTGATCACGTTCCCACTCACCGTAATAGGTCAGGCGGGGATTGTAGGGGATACCCTTTTCAAAGAGCGCCTCCTGAAAGCCGAGCAGACGGTTGCTTGTGTGACAGGAGTCTCTGGAACCCGCTATGATCCCGATCCTGCTGTGGCCTTTCGCGATCAGCAACTCGGCCACTTTTCGGGCTGCCTCGCGGTCGTCGTATACCACATCGGGGATTGCAGGGTCTTCGCTGTAACAGTATGCGCAGACGAAGCGGGTCTCCTTCTGTTCGGAGAGGGGGGCAACCACATGGCTGTGACAGCCGATATAGAGAAGTCCGTCCACCTGTTTGGAAAGCATTTCATCCATCATATCCAGGAGAAGTTCCGATTTTTCCTTTCCGTAGTCCGTGTCGTGGCCGAAACGCTTGTTGAAGCGTAAATTGCCGAGGATGTAATGGTAACTACGGCTTTCACAGCAGACACCGATCCCGTCTACGATACCGGGGGTGTTGAAGACGGTTAGGTCTTCGGCGATCACGCCGATTGTACGGTTGGTCCCTTTTTTCAGATTGCGGGCATTCAGATTCGGTCTGTAGTTCAGTTTCTTCGCGGCAGCCATAACGGCTTCCTGGGTTTCAAGGCTCACTCCGGGCTGACCGTTCAGGACTTTTGAGACAGTTGCGATTGAAACGCCGGTACATTCTGAAATCTCTCTGATTGTCGCCATCTGCTTTTCCTTATTCTCTCGACCGAGTATAGCATATAAACGTTTAACATAGAAGCTCGGGGTAAACCCGTTGTGCCGGCTTATTTTTTTATAATCGGGCTTCCAGGCCCCTTGTACTAAACGTTTAACGAATGTCGATTTGATTGTATGCAGAAAACAGCGTGAAATCCAGGGTTATTTCAGTTTTTTTTGGGGATTAGGGCTGTTTTTACTTTACAGGCCGGGAAACCGGGTGTATCCTGAAAATGAAATTATATTAAACGTTTAATATTTTATCAGTTTATTGCGTACCAGAGCGCTATAGAGGCGATATATCGGTAAAAGAGTTAAACGTTTAACAGTAAAGGAAGGAAACAGATGCATAAAGGGTATCATCCGCTGGGGAACAACACCATAGAAATTACAGACCCATTTTTCGGCCACTATGTCGATATGATTGCTGAGACGGTCCTGCCATATCAATGGGACATCCTGAATGACCGGATTGAGGGGGCCGAACGTTCCCACTGTCTGGAAAACTTCCGGATTGCAGCCGGTGAGAAGGACGGGGAGTTCTACGGCACGGTGTTTCAGGATACTGACGTGTATAAATGGCTTGAAGCGGTGGCCTACAGCATCGAAAGCGGAAAGGACGGAGGATTCACCGAACTTGCTGACGATGTGATCGACCTGATCGCCCGGGCGCAGCAGCCGGACGGATACCTGAATACCTACTATACCCTCGTGAAGCCGGAAGAGCGCTGGACCAACCTTCTCGAGGGACATGAACTCTACAGCGCAGGCTATCTGATCGAGGCGGCGGTCGCCTATTTTCATGCCACGGGAAAACGAAAATTGCTGGATAGTGCGATCCGCTTTGCGGACCTGATAACAAAGACCTTCGGGCCTCGGGAGAACCAGATACACGGATATCCGGGGCATCAGGAGATCGAACTGGCGCTGGTGAGACTCTACGGGGTTACACGGGAAAAGAGATACCTCGAAACCGCCCGCTACTTTATAGACCAGCGCGGTACGGAGCCCAACTACTTCCTCTCCGAAATCAAAAAGCGTGACGGCCGGGGCATATTTCCCGAATTTCGTGACTATGATTTAAAGTATTCACAGGCACATATGCCTCCCGTGCAGCAACGCAGTATCGAAGGACACGCCGTCCGGGCCATATATATGTGTTCCGCCATGGCGGACCTGGCTCTTGAGTATGACGATCCTGACCTGCGGGAGACCTGCATAGCCCTGTGGAAGAGCGTTACGGAAAAGAGAATGTTCATTACCGGCGGAATCGGTTCCTCCGGTTTCCTGGAACGCTTCACCTCGGATTACGACCTCCCGAACAACAGCAACTACTGCGAGACCTGCGCCTCCGTCAGCCTGATGATGTTCGGCCAGAGGATGGCCTCCCTGACCGGGGACGCCCGCTACTACGACACCGTCGAACGGGCCCTGTATAATACGGTCCTGGCGGGGATCAGCATCGACGGCCGCAGATATTTCTATGTAAACCCTCTGGAAGTCTGGCCCGATGTCTGTCTGCCGGCCACCTCGATGGCACATGTGAAACCGGTGCGCCAGGAGTGGTTCAGCGTTGCCTGCTGCCCTACCAACGTGGCCCGGACCCTCGCATCACTGGGA
>Ga0272441_10016079_pt1 | contig 10391 bp, 7 predicted proteins | sample SSMProp6N_FD_193582 | JGI IMG/M metagenome (GOLD analysis project Ga0272441, IMG submission 193582) | Marine sediment archaeal communities from Little Sippewissett salt marsh, Falmouth, MA, United States - SSM-Prop-6N | ecosystem: Environmental > Aquatic > Marine > Wetlands > Sediment ... | reverse complement strand
CCGCCTGAACTTCCGTGATCGCCGCCGTCAGCGTCGTCTTCCCGTGGTCCACGTGTCCAATCGTTCCCACGTTTACGTGCGGCTTCGTCCGCTCGAACTTCTGCTTCGCCATCCTGCCGTTCTCCTGTTGTGCGCGGCTGGGCGCCGTGCCGTTCAAACCAGCGATATGATCTCTGTTCGTCTGTTCGGGTGCCCCCGGAAACCACCAATGGTGGGGGGAGGATTCGAACCTCCGTAGGCATTCGCCGGCAGATTTACAGTCTGCTCCGTTTGGCCGCTTCGGTACCCCACCCCAATCATACGGCCCTTGCCGGTAAACCCGACTCAAGGGCCGCTTGGGTATGACTTCGTGTCTCCGGTCTGGCCTGTCTGGGCTACCCCGGCGAACGCGTCACCGAGCTGACGGTGGGACTCGAACCCACAACCTCCGGATTACAAATCCGGTGCTCTTCCGGTTGAGCTACGTCAGCAAAATCAGACCGCCAACATATTCGGTGAGGGGAATTCCGTCAACTGAGAGAAAACGGCTTTCGGTGCAGACGTTCAGTCGGCCTGGGAGACCAGCTTCCAACGAGTCCCGGAGGGGCCGTCCTCCAGCGCCACACCTCGGCCCAGAAGCTCGTCCCGGATGGCATCCGCCCGGGCGAAATCACGATCCGCACGGGCGGCCGCGCGCGCCGCGATCCGCTCCTCGACCCACTCTTCGATCCCGGCGGAACCGGACGCTTCTTCCCTCTCACGAAGCGACAACACACCGAACACGGCGTCGAAGTCGCGCAGCGCCTCGCGCAGCGCCTCGAGACCCGCCCTCGACACCGCGGCGGCGGCATCCAGGGCCAGGTTGGCTTCGCGCACCATGGTGAAGGTGGCTCCCAGCGCGTCGCTGGCGTTGAGATCGTCGTCCAGCGCCGCGGTGAACGCATCGCGCCACCGATTCGCCAGTCCCCCGAGATCGGGCGCGTCGGTGCCCGGGTCTTCCGCAGATGGCGTCTCGGCCAGGCGTCGCCGGAATTCGTACAGCCGTCCCACCGCCCGGTCCGCGTCCTTGAGCCCGTCGAGCGTGAAGTTGAGCTGCGTGCGGTAGTGGGCGCTGAGCAGGAGATAGCGGATCGCGGACGGTCGATAGCCCCGTTCCAGGAGAGACCCGAGCGTGTAGAAGTTGCCCAGCGACTTGGACATCTTCTCGCCCTCGGAGAGCAGGTGCTCCGCGTGCATCCACCAGCGCGCGAAGGGCTTTCCGGTAGCCCCCTCCGATTGAGCGATCTCGTTCACGTGGTGAGGGAAGATGTTGTCCACTCCCCCCGTGTGGATGTCGAGAGTCTCTCCGAGGTACTCCATGGCCATTGCGGAGCACTCCAGGTGCCACCCCGGGCGACCGGGCCCCCACGGCGAGTCCCAGACCGCCACCTCACCCTCGTGGCCGCGCGCCCCTCCCTTCCAGAGCACGAAGTCGCGCGGATTCTCCTTGGAGTAGTTCTCGTCGCCCTCCACCCGGCCCCCGACCAGGAGCGCTTCCGGATCGATGTTGGCCAGCCCGCCGTACCCCGGAAAACGGTCGATGGCGAAATAGACGGACCCGTCCTTCTCGTAGGTGAATCCGCCTTCCTCCAGGCGCCGCACCAGGTCGATCATCTGCGGCACGTGCTCGGTGGCCCGCGGATTGCTCTCCACCGACTCCAGACCCAGTGTCTCCCAGTCCTCGAAGAACGCTTCCGTGACCGGCGCCGTGACCTCCTCGAGACTGATGCCCCGATCGATCGCCGCCTGGATGGTCCGGTCGTCCACGTCCGTCAGGTTCATCACCTGCGTGACCTTGTAGCCCCGCCACTTCAGGTAGCGGCGCAGCAGATCCTCCCAGGTGAAGGCGCGGAAGTTCCCGATGTGGGCGCGGTCATACACGGTCGGGCCACACGTGTACATGCGGACGTGTCCCGGCTCAGCGGGCTCGAAGTCCTCGATCGTCCGTGTCAGGGTGTTGTGGAAGCGCAGCGTCATGGGTCCCGGCTCGCTCCCGGCTCACCAGGCTGGACGCCCTCCGAATCATCCGGCACCTGTTCCTGGTCGGCTTCGTCCGTCTCCGGAGCCGGCTCCTCGGCTGCCTTTTCCTCCAGCCCCTCTCCGGGTAGCGGGAACTTCTCCAGGCGCCAGGTCTCGTAGGCGTCGATCCGCTCGGGGTTCTCCTCCGCCCACTGTCCGGTGCAAGCCCCCACCTGCGGATCGTTGCGTCTCGCCAGCAGAGGCCGAAGCAGTCCCGCCCGCCGGGCGAACACCAGTTCGTCGAGAGGATCGAACGCGGGGGCGCCGAACAGGGTCCGAGAGAGGATCCAGCCGTCGATGAACGAACCCACGACCTTCTCTTCCTGGGCGAGCAGAGAATCGCAGGACACATCCGGATCGCCCCAGCGAACCACCCGCATCCGCTGAACGGCGTAGTTGTAGTAGGCCCGGTCCGCTTCGCGGAGGTTGGCGGGGAGGTGCGACGTGTCGATCGTCGTATCGTCCACTACGTTGACCGCATTCCACGGGTAGGCCGCATCGGGCGCCTCGACCGGAACGGGCTGGCGGCCCGCCGGAGTGTAGTAGAGGACGCGCGGATCCTGCTCGAGGTCGGCCCACAGGGCTCTTGCCGTGTCGAGCATGACCCGCAGTTCCGCCGACTCGAACTGCACGGTGTCCCCGTTTTCCGCCGTGATGGTGTACTGGGCTGCGGCCGTACCCGGAACCAGGACAGCGCACGCGGCCAGTCGTATCGAGATCGCGCGGATGCGGATCACGTAACCCGCTCCCTGCGTGCTGCGAGGTATACCGCGCTCATCGCGAGTCTCCCTTCATCCGGCGTCACCGATCTCATCGGGCGCCAACGTATGAAGGGCCGGGCGCGCGCGACACCCTGCCTCCCGCCTACTCGACGGTAACGCTCTTGGCGAGGTTGCGCGGCTGATCGACGTCGCAGCCCCTGAGCACGGCCATGTGATAGGCGAGCAATTGCAGCGGAATTACGGTGAGCAGAGGCTGCAGCATTTCGATGGTGGCCGGAACCCGGACCACGTGGTCCACCCGGGCCTCCAGGTCGTGGTTTCCATCCGTGACGATGGCGATCACCTTTCCGCCCCTCGCCTTCACTTCCTCGATGTTGCTCGCGACCTTGTGGTACACCGAGTCCGAGGGGGCGATGAACACCACCGGCATGTTGTGGTCGATGAGGGCGATCGGGCCGTGCTTCATCTCGGCGGCCGGATATCCCTCGGCGTGGATGTAGCTGATTTCCTTCAGCTTCAGGGCCCCTTCGAGCGCGACGGGGAAGTTGAAGCCGCGCCCCAGGTAGAGGAAGTTCGCCTTGTCGGCGTACTCCCGTGCGATGCACTCGATGGCGGACGACTCGTCCAGCGCGAGCTGCACGAGCTCCGGCAGTTGCCGCATCGCGGCCACGAACTCGCGACCCTCCAGCAGGGACATCCCCCGCCGTCTCGCCAGGTACAGCGCGAACAGGGCCAGAACCGTGAGCTGCCCCGTGAACGCCTTCGTCGAGGCGACCCCGATCTCGGGCCCGGAGTGGATGTACACGCCACCGTCGGTTTCGCGCGCGATCGATGAGCCGACCACGTTCACGATCCCCATGATGGGGGCGCCGCGGGCCCTGGCCTCACGCATGGCCGCCAGCGTGTCCGCGGTCTCTCCGGACTGGGAAATCGCGATCACCAGGGTGCCGTCCCTGACAATCGGACGGCGATAGCGGAACTCGGACGCGTACTCGACCTCGACCGGAATGCGCGCCAGTTCCTCGATCATGTATTCGCCGACGATCGCCGCATGCCAGCTGGTACCGCATGCCGTAATCACGATGCGGTCGACGTTCTCGAGCACGTCTTCGAGCTGCAGCAGCCCCCCGAGCTTGGCGGTCCCCTCTTCTTCCAGCAGACGACCCCGCATGGCGTCGCGGATGGTGTCCGGCTGCTCGAAGATCTCCTTGAGCATGAAGTGCTCGTAACCGCCCCGCTCGATCTTGCCGAGATCCCAGTCTATTCGACTCGCCTCACGGCTCACCCGGCGGGGGGCTTCTCCGTTGCCCGATTCGGAGATGTCGAGCAGGGAGTGTCCGTCCGCCGTAAGTACAGCCATCTCTCCGTCATTCAGGTAGATGACCTGCCGCGTGTGCCGGACCACGGCCGCCACGTCGGAGGCGGCGAACATCTCGCGCTCGCCATTCTCGCCGACTCCGATGAGCAGCGGTGAGCCCATCCGCGCGACCACGATCTTCCCTGGTTCGTCGGCGTGGATCACGGCGATCCCGTAGGCCCCCTTCACGTGAGACAGGGCCTTGGCCACCGCATCCTCGAGATTGCCGTCGAACAACTCCTCGATCAGGTGACACAGGACTTCCGTGTCGGTCTCGGAACGGAACTCGTGTCCCAGCTCCTGGAGCTTGATTCGCAGGACGTGGTGATTTTCGATGATGCCGTTGTGAACGAGAGCGATCCGGCCCGTGTCGTCGGTATGCGGGTGTGCATTGATCGTGGTCGGCGCACCATGGGTGGCCCATCTCGTGTGGCCGATCCCGTGCGAACCCACCAGGGGGCTCTCCTCGAGCCGCCCCTGGAGCTCCACGATCTTGCCCGCGGCCTTCCGGACGTCGAGGGAGCCGTCGTGGATCGTTGCGATTCCCGCGGAGTCATATCCTCGATACTCGAGACGCCGCAGTCCCTCCAGGATGAGGGGCTGCGCCTCGCGCGATCCGACGTATCCTACGATTCCGCACATTCGGTCAATTCGCTCCCGCGTTCACGCTCGCGGCGGCCAGCGCGACGAGGTGTTCCGCACGCTCCGGGCTGGGGGCCTCCGCGATGAGGCGGAGGATAGGTTCCGTGCCGGAAGGTCGCACGTGCAGCCACTCGCGAGCGTCCGGCCATGCAAGCCGAAGCCCGTCTTCCGTGTTCTCGTTCGCGCCGGCGGGTACGCCGGTTCGCATGTCCCGATAGATGTCCTCCGGGTCGACTTCGCCCCGTGCGACTTTCCGCTTCACCATGTGGTAGCGGGTGCGCGTGGCGAGGATCTCGTCCAGGCTCTCTTCCCTCGCCGCCAGAAGGTTCAACACGAGCGCCGCTGCCACGGCCGCATCCCGGGTCAGGTTGAGGTCGGGAAGCATGACGCCGCCGTTCCCCTCTCCGCCCACGACCGCGTCCACCTCGACCATCGTCCGGGCCACCCGCGCCTCGCCCACGGGCGCCCGGTAAAAAGGCGCTCCCGCCCGCTCGGCGACCTCTTCGATGGACTGGCTGGAAGAGAGATTCGTCACAAGGGCGCCCGATCGACGCCCAAGCACGTACTCGGCGGCGAGCGCCAGGGTCCAGTCCTCCCCCACCGGTTCGCCGGCGCCGTCCACCAGGGCGAGGCGGTCACCGTCGGGATCGACGGCCATGCCGATCTCCGCCCCGCTGGAGCGGACCAGCCTGCAGAGCTCCCCGAGATTGGCCGGGATCGGCTCCGGATCCCGAGGAAACAGCCCGTCCGTTGCCAGCCCGATTCCCTCCACCTGGCAGCCGAGCCGTCGCAGCAGTTCCGGCACCACGACTCCGCCCGCCCCGTGCACACAATCCAGGGCCACGACGGGCGCGCGGCGGCGAATCGCCTCCACGTCCAGCAGGGGTAGCGATAAGACCCGGTCGATATGGTGCTCCGCCACACCTTCGAGCGTTCCGCCACTCCCCAGCCCGCTCCAGTCAGCCAGTTCCGCGCCATGCTCGAAAAGCCGCTGGACGGCCAGTCCGGTCTCAGGGCTCACGAACATCCCGGTGCCCGAAGCCAGCTTCAGCCCGTTCCACTCGACGGGATTGTGTGAAGCGGTGAGCACCAGGCCACCGACGGCCCGCTCGTCGTCCCGCACGGCGAGAAGCAGGGTCGGAGTCGGTGCGATCCCCGCGTTCCGCACGGCGACACCCGCGGACCGCAAACCCGCTGCGGCCGCTGCGGATAGAAGATCGCCGGAGGTTCTCGAGTCGCGACCCACGATCACGTAGGCGCGGGGGTCGTCGACCGCTCCGATGCTCGTCAGGTGCCGACCGAACGCGGCTCCGTAACGCACCGCGACCTCCGGGGTCATCGTGGACCCCACGATCCCCCGTATCCCCGAGGCCGATACGATGAATGGACCTGTCCGTGCCAAATCGGTTTCCTTCCAGCGCCCTGTCTGTATGGGTATCCGCCATGCGTTTCGGCTCGCACCGACTCACATGCGTGCAAAGGGTGGGCCGCAGCTGGACTGCCGCCCAAGGTTACCGGGTGGAATGGGGACCGTCAACGCCACTCGGGGGGCGCCGGATCCACCTCGTCGATCGTCGTCCGGGCCCTGGCTCCGGCGCGATGGCATCGGCGGGCATGGGCCCGTCCGCCAACCGATGCACCCTCCGCCGGACCGCGCGCACCTCGCTGCCCGATACCGTCGCGGCGGCGTACCCGCGACCCCAGCGGACACCGTGGCCGGACGCCACCAGGGCGGCTTCGGTACCGCTCTTGATTCTCGACACCAGGACCGCGGGTGCGTGCCCGGGCTTGAGCCTGAGCAACAGGTGAACTCGATCCGAGAAGGCTCGCACGCAGATCGGCTCGGAGTCGAGACGCCGGCACAGCGTGATCACGTGGCGCTCGACGATGGCGGCCGCGTCGGCCGATACGAGGGGAATCCGGCCAAGGGTCGGCCACACGAAGTGACAGTACAGCTTGTGGGCTGCCCGGCCGGGAACGTCGTCGATCATGTCCATGTTCGGTATGTGGGCCGGCCGCTCATCGGCCGGTCATCCCGGGTTCGCCGCCCACGGTGCAGCCCCGTATCTTCCTGCGTCCCAGAATCTCGGAAACAGCACGGAGGCCGTGAATGGCAGGTGAAGGAGACGGGTTCGGCACGAGGGCGGTACACGCCGGCCAGGCGCCCGATATGGCTACCGGCGCGATCATGACGCCGCTCTTCCTGACGTCGACGTACGTGCAGGACGGCGTCGCGCAACCGCGCCAGGGGCACGAGTACGCCCGGGTCACCAACCCTACCCGGACGGCTCTGGAGAAGAACCTCGCGTCGCTCGAGGGCGGCGAGCACGGACTGGCCTTCGCATCGGGCCTCGCGGCCATCGAAGCGATTCTCAAGGCCAATCTCTCGTCCGGCGACCACGTGGTGTGCGGGGACAACCTGTACGGGGGAAGCGAGCGTCTCTTCCGGTTCTGGGAGCGGTACGGCCTCCGGTTCGACTACGTGGACACATCGGATCTCGAGAAGCTGCGCGCGGCCATTCAGCCCTCGACCCGGATGGTCTACCTGGAGACGCCGACGAATCCGCTGATGCAGCTCACGGATCTCGCCGCGGGCGCGGAGATCGCCCGCGAGGCCAACGCCCTGCTGGTCGTGGACAACACGTTCGCCACCCCGGCCCTGCAGCGGCCGCTGGAGCTGGGCGCCGACCTCGTGGTACACTCCACCACCAAGTACCTGAACGGACACAGCGACGTGGTCGGCGGTGCCGTCATCGCCCGCTCCGACGACCAGAACGAGCGCCTGCGGTACCAGCAGATGGCCACCGGCGGCGTCCCCGGCCCGCTCGACTGCTGGCTCGTTCTCCGGGCCACGAAGACCCTGCACCTCAGGATGCGGGCTCACTGCGAGAACGCGCGTACGATCGCGACCTACCTGGATGGACACGCGGCCGTCGCGCGGGTGCTGTACCCGGGCCTTTCGTCTCACCCTCAGCACGAGCTCGCCGCGCGCCAGATGAGCGACTTCGGGGGCATGATCACCGTCGACATGGTCTCGGCCAAGCGGGCGGAGGCCATGGCTTCCGCGACCCGGCTGTTCGCCCTGGCCGAGAGCCTGGGTGGGGTCGAGAGCCTGATTTCCGTGCCCTCTCGAATGACGCACGCCTCGGTACCCGCGGATCGGAAGAGCGCCATGGGCCTGACCGACGGCCTGGTCCGCCTGTCGGTCGGCGTGGAGGACGTCGACGACCTGGTGGCCGACCTCGATCAGGCGCTCGCCGCCGTGCCCTGAGCCGCTTACCGGTCCGGCCCGGAAGCGGAGTTGGGGTGAAACCGCGCTGAGCCGGATCGCGTACCGGAGACTGTGGATCGAACCGAACCCGATGCGGATGGAGTGATATCATGGACGAGAACGGCAATCAGAACGACGAAGGCCAGGACGAGGGCGGCGCTCTCAGTTCCTCGGATTCCGGTGGCTTTCAGCGCCGGATCCTGACCGAGATCAGCCCCCAGGCCTGGGAGCACCCGGCGGATCGCGCCGCGCTGAATGCCCTGCGCAAGATTCCGGGCTTCGACCTGGCACTGCGCAAGATCTTCGGCATGTTCGGAGAGCGTGCCATCCGGCTGGCATTCAAGGCCAACGCCGTTCGCGTGTCCGAGAAGCAGTATCCGTGGATCCACGAGCGGACGCTGCGGGTGTGCGAGATCATGGACCTGAAGGAGATCCCCGAGGTCTACGTCTCACAGACGCCCCTCGTGAACGCGGGCGCCGTAGGAATGAGCGATCCGTTCATCGTCCTCAACTCCTCGATGCTCGAGGTGCTGGACCACGACGAGGTGGAGGCGGTGCTGGCGCACGAGGTCGGGCACATCCTGTCGGGACACGTGCTGTACCGTACGCTCCTGCTCCTGATCATGCGGCTGGCGATGTTCCGCTATCCCATCGCGGGCCTGGCACTGCTGCCGATCCTGTGGGCCCTGCTCGAGTGGTACCGTAAGTCCGAACTGTCCTGCGACCGCGCGGCCCTGCTCGCCGTGCAGGACAAGGAAATCGTGATGAGCAGCCTCATGAAGCTGGCCGGCGGTACTCGGGGAGAGACCCTGGACCTGGATGAGTTCATCGCGCAGTCCGAGGAATATCGCGAAGGCGGGGACCTGCTGGATTCCGTGTACAAGGTCCTGAACGTGATCGGTGCCACGCACCCGTTCTCGGTGGTTCGGGTGGCGGAGCTGAGGGACTGGATCGACTCCGGCGTCTACGACAAGATCATGACCGGGGAGTACGCGCGGCGTTCGGACGAAGACCTGAAGCCGTACCGCGAGGACCTGGCCGAAGCGGCGAAGGGATATACCGACGCGGCCCAGGAGATCTTCGACGAAGTCGACGCCGCGGTGGACAAGCTCAAGACCCGCTTCACGGATGCCTGGAAGCGCGGCAAGGCCGACTGAGCGGAGTTCGCGGGCGGCTCCCGACGTCGGAGAGGACGTCGCGGCAGCACGACCAGTACGGGAAGGGGCGTGGCCGGTGGCCGCGCCCCTTCTGGCATCTGGCGGCCCGCCACACCCCGTGTCATCCTGTGGCCATGAACATACTGATCGTCGGAAGCGGGGGCCGGGAACACGCCATCGCCGCCAGGCTGCGGCGTGACGATCCCGGCGCCTCGATCTACGTGGCGCCAGGAAACCCGGGCACGGCCGGTCCGGGGCAGAACGTCCCACTCTCCGTCTCCGACCTCGGGGGGTTGGCGGACTTCGCCGCCGACCACGCGATCGACGTGACCGTGGTCGGACCCGAGCAGCCCCTGGCGGACGGAATCGCAGAGGTGTTCGAGGCGCGGGGGCTCCCGCTGTTCGGACCGTCGCGGTCGGCCGCCCGGCTGGAATCCTCCAAGGTCTTCTCCAAGGAGCTGATGAGAGACTGCGGAGTCGCCACGGCGGGTTTCGAGATCTTCACGGACTACGACCGGGCCGCGGACTTCGTCTCCGGCATCGAGCCTCCGATCGTGGTGAAGGCCTCCGGGCTGGCAGCCGGAAAGGGCGCCGTCGTGGCCGAATCTCTCGCGGATGCCCTGGCGGCTCTCCGCGAAATGATGGTCGAGGACCGGTTCGGCGAGGCGGGTCACGAAGTGGTGATCGAGGAGTTCATGCCGGGCGAGGAGCTGTCGGTCTTCTTCCTGTCGGACGGGGAGAACGCGGTACCGCTGGCCCCCTCGCGCGATCACAAGCGGAGGTTCGACGGAGACCGGGGACCCAACACCGGGGGCATGGGGGCCTACGCCCCCGTAGCCGATGGAACGGCCGAACTGGTTGAACGGGCTCGTCTCGAGGTGGCCGATCCGATCCTGCAGGGCATGGCCGAGAGAGGCTATCCCTACCGCGGCTTCCTGTACGCGGGCCTGATGCTCACGCCCGACGGTCCGAAGGTAGTCGAGTTCAACTGCCGGCTGGGGGATCCCGAGGCCCAGGTGGTCCTCCCCCTCTCAGGAGCGGGCCTGGCCGAGCCAATGGCAGCGGTCGCGCGCGGCGAGGGCATCGCCGGCTGGACGGCCGGCGAGACGAAAGGAGCGGCCCTGGTCACCGTCGTGGTGAGCGGCGGGTATCCGGGCACCTACCCGAAGGGCGTGCCTATGGAGATCCCGGCCGACCTGGAGTCG
>Ga0272441_10016077_pt1 | contig 10392 bp, 4 predicted proteins | sample SSMProp6N_FD_193582 | JGI IMG/M metagenome (GOLD analysis project Ga0272441, IMG submission 193582) | Marine sediment archaeal communities from Little Sippewissett salt marsh, Falmouth, MA, United States - SSM-Prop-6N | ecosystem: Environmental > Aquatic > Marine > Wetlands > Sediment ... | reverse complement strand
TTGTTTATTCTAGAGTTAATTCTATTAAAAAATGTCGTTCTATTAAGAAGATTACACCCCCTTACGCAGGTAACAGGTATACTGTAGGTGCTGGGTTTTTTGATTGTAGTCATAATATTTTTGGGGGGATAGTTGACTGTGTTTCTGATTATTTTGCTCCAATTAGTCATGGAAGGTATAATATTATACGTAGTTTAAAAGGAAACAAGGTTAGATCAGGAGGGGCTCTTTTACGAATGGTAGGTGATAGTGACATTGAACGTATATCTGATAATATATTAGTAAATAATACAGCAGCAGTAGGGTGGGATTCTTCTTATAATTTGATAAGAACTGTTTTAAACAACGGTAGTGCTTATTATGAGTTTAATGGTGCTAATTATAATGTGGTTTTAGGGGTACACACAGGGAATACTTGGCTTGCTGTTGAGAATTCGTGTACAGGGAATATATTTAAAAACATAACGACGTGATTTGATAGTATAATTTATATAGGGAGAAAGAAATGAGACGTAAAGATTACAGATCAGGACAGATTATCAGAACTGACTTTGATGAGTTTGATCTGGTTCCTCGTACTTTAAGGGATTCTTATACTTGGTATATACGTAATGCAGAGGATACTGACTTTAGTGCTGTAGAGGATGAGCGCATAATAAAGTGGGAAGGTGATTCTCTTACAGGGCATATTGCTGCAGGTCCAAAAATTACCAGTGTACCATCTTATCCTAGCGCACCTTCTGCTGATAAGGTTCTTGATGAGGTCGGTCTTGAACTCCTGCTTGCTGATATTCGTACAAATTTGGCGGATGTAGACAATCGTATCCACGAGGCGGTACAGGACGTTGCTGCTTTAAAAGCCATCGATACTACAGATGCTGGCCTTTACCCTGATAAGATGGTAATCAATGTTGAGGATAAGGGTATTTATCGACTTGATCGTAATAGCAGCGCTACTGCAAACGATGATACAGTGGTTGCTCCTACTGCAGGTACAGGTAGATGGTTTCGTATGGTTTCAGCGCTTGTTGTAAAGAATAACTTTACTGCAGGTGCATATCCTGATGTAGGTAATGACAGTACCCAAGGATATTCTGTAGGATCTTTGTGGTATTATAATTCTAAATCTCTTCTATATATCTGTGACGATGCTTCTTCGGGGGCGGCAGTGTGGCGTATTCTTGAAGTAAAGAATAACTTTGTTGCTACCTCAGATCCTGGTGTAGACAATGACATAGATGAGGGGTATGCAGTAGGTTCTCGCTGGGTGAATACGGAGAAAAATGTAGTATTTACTTGTTTGAATAATGCAGACGGTGCTGCAGTGTGGGTTACTGCAGAGACGAAGCATAAGTTTAATGCTACTGCCAACCCTACAGCAGACAACGATATAGACGAAGGGTATACTGCAGGTTCTGTATGGATTAATGTAACCACAAAAGCTGTTTTTACATGTATAGATAATACGGATGGTGCAGCGGTGTGGGCCGAAGGGAGTGGGGCAGGTATATCTAGGGTTATTACTCAGGCAACTCACGGTTTTACACTCGGTAAAATGTTGACTTTAAATACCAATACTTTTGTATTGGCCTCTGTTGATACTCCACCCTCACAAGTATTTATGGTTACCGAAGTTATTGATCCTAATACTTTTAAAGTTACTCAGTTTGGGTACGTGGAGGGGCTTTCAGGTCTTTCTACCGGTCTTAATTACTTAAGTACTTCGGGGAATCTCACTACATCAGAACCTAAACTTGCCTTTCCCATATTTTACGCGAATACTTCTTCTTCCGGTTGGTTATTGCCTTTAGGAGGTTCTGCGGATGCGAGATTGGATGCTCTTGAGAATGCGGAAATACCTGCAGCTTATGTAAGCGGTACTGATCAAGATCTTAACTCTCCTGACGACGATAATGATTCTCAGGCAAGTTATGTCCCTATAGGAAGTTCTAGCGGCACATATGGTACTCAATTAAAGGTTGGTACTTATTTATGGACTTGGCAGACTGCACCTGACGATAGTACTCATGTATGGGTTGGGCAGAGTGCAGGCAGTAGTTATGGTTCTATTATATTTACAGAGACTGCAGCTTGGAATGTTTTCGCTCCATCTTCTATTAATGGTCTTTTAACATTTTCATTTGATTCTGGTGAAGGCTCATTTGAATATTATTATGATTATGAAGCCTGGTTTCTTGCTTTTAATGGATCTTCTGATGATGTAGTAATTGCTAAAAATGGTGATGTCTTTAAAGGGTCTATTGCGCCTGAAAATCTTGTTGTCGATCATCATGGTGTAGCCGGTCCTCAAGGTAGAGTAAAAGAAAAAGCGGATATTGGTTTAGGTGATGTTCTCAATATTAAACATAATATTGCTGCGTCTACAGACCCTGGGGCCGGGGAAGATAACCTTGATGGGTATTCTGTAGGTTCTGTTTGGATCAACACTACAAAGGATTCAGTATTTCGGTGTGTGGATTCTTCAACTGCTGCTGCGTTGTGGCTTGGTCGGAGAAAGGAGACCTCGGATCCTGCGGTTGGGGATGATGTAGATGACGGTATAGCAGTTGGTACTTTCTGGACAAACACTAGCAGTGGTAAGGTCTGGGTATGTACTGATAACTCTTCGGGTGCAGCGGTCTGGACAGATATCACTCAGACAGGAGGTGGAGGAGCTACTGCTGCAGGGGACGGAACGATTACTGCAGGAAATACAGAAGCTACTGTGACTTTTTCCGGAGAGGCTGGTAACTATAACAGAGCCGTTGTCAATGGTGTTGGTAACAACAGCGCTCAGCGTGCTTTCCGTATAAAAGATGGGTCACCCTATGACGATAGTGGTGATTTGAAAGTAGATGTATTCATTGATTCTATCTTTACGGAGGATTTGGATTTTCATGTAATCCTTGGTGATGAATAATGGCAGAACTTATCCTTCATAACACATTATCAAGCGACGCAGCTATTTCAAAAAGCGTGAAAGGAGCTAATGGCTCTAAAACTGGGGGCAGCTTTGCTCCTTGCAGGTTTGGTGATGGCTTTGAAGTAGACGCTAATTCTGAATATGTCGATTTCACAGGAACAATCCTTGATGTGACAAAAGGCACAGCTGAGTTTTGGTATAGGCCTAGTTTTGATTATACGACGACAAACACATGTGCTCTGGTTAGCCGTCGAACCTCATCCAGCTACTATATGCATCTGATTTGGTATAAGGGTGGAGGAGACGCAGAAGGGTATTTTAGATTTGTAATTATTGGTGGTACAGGAAGTAGTTATGTTGACTTAATTGTTCCATTTGATGCGAATGATGTACTACACGTAGCGTATGTTTGGGATGCGACAGGTATTGGAGGATCGGCTGATAAGACTAGAGTGTACGTACATAATCTTACAAAAGGAAAAATCTATCAAGGCGCAGGTGACAATGTCGCTCATTCGTCTACCCTTACTGATATACGTGTGGGTAACCGTTCTAATAATGATAATGCGGCTGATGGGATCATAGAAAATATTAAAATCTATGATTTTGCTAAGACAGACTTTGATGATCGTGAGTATCAATATTATCCACCTTCAGGTTTTGGACAGCAGTTCCTTCATAAGTACAGAACAGCGGGCATTAACAAAGGTACTACTTACCTATCTGGTAAATCCGTTGAAGTGGATATGCCGGAACCTAACCACTATTGGAAACTTAATGAAATTAGTGGGGATAAGATAGTGGACTACGGTATGACCCCTATTGACGGTATTAACCGGGGAGGTAACTCGCCTGATATTATTGAGAGGGCTTTAAGATTTGGTGGGTCGAGTACGACATACGATAAAGTAGAGATACAGGCTACGGCTGATGAATTTAATTTATCGAAACATAGCATGAGTGCCTCCGTGTGGTTTAAAACTGATAATATTACTTCTAATGACTCACTTATTCAGTATGGAGGTACATGGGGTACAGGTAGTTGGCAAATAAATGTTATGACGGGTGGTGCAAGTGGTGCAATAAGAATGTTTTATTATGCTGGCCAGGTTACTGCGGATAATGATATTATAATACCGAATATTGATGACGGTGCGTGGCATCACTTGGCTGGTGTATATAATAGGTACACTACTGAAGTTGCTATTTATTTTGATGGTGCTTTAGTACATACTGCTGTATGTGGTGGGGCTGCTCAAAGTTTAAGTTCCAGTCAACTACATCTGGGTGGTAGGGATGACGGGGAGCAGTTTGATGGCTCCATTAAGAATGTGAGACTATACAGGGATATTTTATTAAATGATCAACAGGTACTTAGTATCTATGAAGAAGAACTTGCTGAAATACCACGGGATGGGATACCACAACCCAATCACCAATATGATCTGAATTCTCTTATTATAACAGATAAAGGAAAGGGTAGTTTAATATTTCCGAATCATAAATGGGGGTTTGATGAGACTAAGCAATCTTCTAAGGCTATAGATAGTGGAACAAACCCTGTTACGGGTACGTTAACTAATATTACAACAGATCAAGAAGGTAAGAGGGGTAGGTCTTGTTCTTTTAACGGCACTAACAGTGAAGTATCTTTTGCAGATAATTCTGATTGGGATTTAGGTTCTAATGATTTCACTATTGCTTGGTGGAGGAAATTTGCAGATTTGCAAGGAGCACAGATCGCCAGGAGAGGGGCGTGGGCTACAGGGTATCAGTCCTTCGTGTTAGCGTTATATACTGCAGGTGAAGAGAAATGTTATTTTGATGATAATGATGCTACACCCTGGGCTGTAGTAGATAAGTCTTTTGGTATTCCTATTTTAGATAAGTGGGACCATTTAGCCATTACTAGAAGCGGTAATATTTTTACTATGTACAAGAATGGAGAAGTTGTTAATACTTTTACAAGCAGTGTTGTATTAAATAACGTTACGAGTAGTATGTATTTTGGTAGGTATGATACATCCTTTTTTGAAGGTAATTTAGATGATGTTAATTGGTTTAATGATATCGCTTTGAGTCAGGCAGAGATTATTGACGTAATGAACGGTACAGATCCACGCCGCATCTATAATGGCATTCCTTCTGCAACTCCTCCTGCTCTTGTTTATGATGAAGAGATGGGTAATGTGCTTAGTTTTGATGGTACGAATAATGAAATAGTAATAGATACTGTTGGTGGATATTGGGACAAACTAGGTATTTCTTTATGGGTTAAACCGGAATCTAGTCAAAATACTTATGCTGGTATTATCGGAAATCACTGGCACAATAGTGAATTTAATGGATTTGCTTTACAGCAGGATAATACAAATACCAATTATTATTATTTTCTCTACGGTAATGTAAGTGGGTGGGTAATGGATGCTGCTCCAAGAAGTACATTCTACCTTAGTCCAAGTGAATGGCATCACGTAGTTATTGTTAAAGAGTATGGGCTATTTGAGGTTTATATTGATGGGGAAATAGTAGTAATGATGTATGGTGTAGTGTCTGGTCAAAATGATCCAATTTATATGGATTCTGCTATAGGTCCAGTCCCAATTCAAATAGGTGATGGGTATGTTTCCAATAGAAGATTTAATGGTAAGATTAAAGATGTAAGGATTTGGAGAGAATGAGCAAAATAATAACATCTGCACAAATCAAACAGCTTTATAATATAAGTAAGCCGTCAATGCCTATCCCTACCCACTGGTGGAAACTAGATGAGCAGGTTGCTGGATCTGTAATAGATTATGGTTCTTCTCCTTCTAATGGAACAAATAACGGAGCCATTATTAATCAAGTAGGGTTCAGAGGAAAGTGTTATGAGTTTGATGGAAGCTCTTATATAGATGGTCCGGTTTTAGATCTTTTTGCTAACCCTTGGTCTTATTCTGTGTGGGTGAATATTTCTAGCAGTGGTAACGGTACAATAACTGGAGCAACTGCAGATTTTGATTGTCCAAGGATAGTTGCAAGTACTACTTGGTTATCAGTATACCTTTCCAGTAATGGTACTAGTTGGGGAATACACGGTGGAAGTCAGAACGCTGACAAAGTTCTAGCGGAGGGTCAGTGGTCACATCTCGTGTTATTATGGACAGGCAGCTATTATAAAATATACTTTAATGCAGAGGAGGTATGGTCGTTAACTAGCTCAACAGCACAGTGGAGTGGTGGTACTCTTAGATTAGGGAATCATGTAAGTTACTGGTATAACGGTAAGATGCGCGATTTTCGTGTGTATGACAGAGCATTAAGTGTTCGAGAATTAACTGATATATATAGAGGACTTGAATAATGGCCGGTAAATACAATAAAGGGTATCTGGATTTACGTAATAAGTCTATTGATACTAATCGTATGCTAACCCCTGGTTCGAGTGTTTGTTGGTACGGCAAAGGATTACCAGATTTAGATGACGAACCTGTTCTATTTAACAGTAATGGTCTTCGCTTAATGAGACATAATAATCAGATTGCAGTTCATCAGGATAGTACAAGAAAGTGTACCTTCTGGAGCAAAGCAGGAAGTGATAGTAACTGGCTATCACCAGAGGTAGGAAGCAGCTTAGTAAAGACTGGCACTCCGACATATGAAACGGGTAAATTTGGCAATGCACTTATTGGGGCTACTGGTAATTTGTGGTCTGGGGATATTAGTAATTATCTTTCTGATAACTTACGAGGAACAATGGAATGTTGGGTGAAGTTTACCACTTTCTCTTTCTCTCCTGGTTTTATTATATGGACAGTTGGCAGTTCCACATATCCTGTTATAATGATTCGTCAAGAAACTAATCTAATCAGGTTTGCCGCATATATAACAGGCGGAGCTACATACCTTTCTACTACTTATAGCACAAGCGGTATGTCAACTGGAACTTGGTATCACCTCGCTTTTTCTTGGGATGGGGCGGGAATTCCTGGGGCAGGTGGAAAAACGTGTATTGGGTGGATAGACGGAGTTGAGGTAGTAAGCGCGATAACTACGTTTAATGCAACTGGGTTTGAAGATAGTCAAAAACTGCAAATAGCAAATAGTTCTTCAGATACTTCTCAGTATATTCATGGCACTGTAGATAATGTAAAAGTACACAACTATGCTAAAACAGATTTTTCTGACAGAGAGATAGAGGACGCTGAAAATTTCATAGAAGGGGACAGGGGTATCCTTCTACCAGGTGATAACGAATATCACCACTATGCTGCCCGTGTCAACAGAGATCGGACCTATACTCTTTTTCTTGATGGTGTGGAAGAATATTCATCATCAATAAAGATACCGGAGGAATGTTTTATTGATTGGGAAGATGAATTGACACCCACCCATTGGTGGAAATTCAATGAAATTTCCGGCAGTGTTGCTTATGATTCTGGAAACGGTGCATCAGTAAATGGCACCATTACAAACGCTGTAGTTAATCAAGTAGGTAAGAGAGGTAGGAGTTATTTATTTGGTGCGGATAATAGAAGTGTAGACGGTAGCCTGTCTTCTAGTGTCTATTTTAATAACGTATCTATGTCCTGTTGGGTGTTTCGAACTGCAGCCGTAGTTGATGCTAATGCTACAGTTATACAGATAGGTAGATGGGATACGGGGTATGGGGGTATAGGGTTATGGGTTAACTCTGCTGCTAACAATGTTGGGTATTTTATACGTCAAAGTGACAATAACGGTACATACGGTAGTTACTACACAGTAATTGAAAGTAATAAATGGGTTCATTTGGTACTTACTTATGAGAAAATAGGGCCAACAAGAATTCTCCGTATTTATAAGAATGGTGTGTTAGATCAGGAAATTAATCCTTCTTACGATGTAACTGGCGCTGATCGTTTACGAGTAGGTCAGCGTGTTAATAATACAGAATATTTTCCAGGCAATATAGATGATTGCCGATGGTATTTTGATAGAACTTTATCGCAGGAAGAAGTTTGGCAACTCTACAATCTGACCAATAACTATTTCCTTCCTAAACCTAAGTTAAGTATAGGTGAGCCGATTGTGGGCAGAGTAGCTAAGCCCTACTATCATTGGCCATTGAATGACAGAAGTGGCAGTAAGGCCAGAGAAATTGTTAAAGGTGCTGACGGTACTATGAATAGTACTGTAGGGATGGCAGTTCCTGGTAAGCATGGGGGCAAGGCTGTTAGAATGTCAGATGGTACGAATTTTGGGTACTTCGACTGTAATGATATTGATATACCGAATCTTTGTACGTTTTCAGTCTGGGTTAATCCAACTTGGGTTTCTGCAGGGGGTACTGACAAAGTTATATTTGGTAAAGCTTCTTGTATGTATTTATACCTTTATCGCCATGCTTCATATAGCTCTCATTTTGGAATTTACTTTTACATATATAACAGTAGTACACCGTACAGCATTGGTTTAACTCCGCCAACCTATTTTCTTGTTCCTTCCGGGGAGTGGGCACACATTGTCGGTGTGAATGACGGGACTAACCTGAAGCTTTATGTTAACGGGCAGTTAGTAGGCCAGAATGCAAATGGGCAGTCAAGTATTGATGATAATTCAAATGATTTTAGAATAGGGTATGCTGCTTTAACTGGCTCTATTGTAGGTAAGTTACAGGATGCAAGGATATACAATTTTGCAATTACAGATGGAGAAGCCCGCCAACTTTATAATATGGGGCGTACTCCTCTTATAGAGGTATCCGATCTTCGCTTTGATTATCCTGCTCTTACCGATGCAGAGATATCCGAAGTTGCTTCTTACCCTACTGATGAAGAAAAAGACCGTGATGCTGAACATCAGCTTGAATCTGCTTATCCAGAGATAGATTTAGACGATTATTTTAAACCTGATCATTGGTGGAAATTAGATGAGGAGTCAGGGTCTACGGTATATGATACAGGGGTTGTAGGAGGTCAGGATTTAACTGCAAGCGGACTGACAGTTGCTCAGATGGGTAAGATGGGCAGATGCTGGAGTTCGGCGGGGGCAGGTGTTGCAGAGCGTAGTAATTCAAGTATTGTATTAAAGGGGATGCAGTACACATTTGCGTGTTGGGCTTATCTTGGAGGGTTTGATACGTCTGGTCAATCAACTATATTTGGAGCTGAGGATGGTGCCAGTACTGCTAACTATAAAGCATTACATTTTGTATTTGACAGTAATTCTGGGGGGAAGTTCAGGTTTGATTTTACTAATGATCCTATAGACTATGCTGTGATGCCTGTTGCGGGTGTTTGGTATCATATGGCGGTTACACATAATGCTAGTACTTTAATTACTAAGATTTATAAGGATGGTGTTATGGTTGCGGAAGGGGTGCATACAAATGGTTTTATAGGTACTGATTTAAAAATTAGGTTATTTGACTGGCAGTCGTTGCGAACAGCAAGTATGGTTGGTAAGTTACAAGATGCTAGATTATATATGAAAATACTGTCTGGTAAAGATATTGAGTCACTTTACAACCATACCAAGAATTACAAGAGGTCGGAATGAGTCTTATAAACCAATACAAGCCAGATAAATATACCAAGCTACTCCTTCACTTCAATGGAGATCTACATGATAGTTCCAGGAGTGGGCATTCTGTTAACCCATATGCTGGTTCTTTTGCTACTAATACAAAGAAGTTTGGAAATGCATCATTTTATCATGATGGTAGCACCGACTCCAAGGTATTACATATACCATACGATTCGGAGTTGGAAGTAACCAATAAAGATTTCACTATAGATTTCTGGGCAAGACATAATGATGGATTCTCTGGTTATTTATTCAATACCTCTGACGATCATGGTGCAAATAAAAGTGGAATCGCTATAGCAGCTGGGTTCTCCAGTAACTGGACCTTTAGAGCCGGCTCTGGTTCTACTGATTGGGACATTGCCGATAATGTTGTCATAGGAACCAGAGAAGTTGGAGTGTGGACACATATTGCTATTGTTAGAAGTGGTAATAACTTTTACTTATTCAAGAATGGAGTATTGTCAGGCAATGAATTTACTTCATCTCTAACTGTTGAAGATCTAGGACATGGTATAGACATACTCTGGCATTATGATAATCCAGAAACGCTTGATACCAATGCACACATAGACGAACTCCGTATCTCCAAAGGTATAGCCAGGTGGATTGCCGATTTCAGTGATGATGAGATGTTTAAACTTGTGCTCTGGAATAAGCTTGGCAGTTTAGAGGAAGCTGAGCAAAGTGCTGTAGGGCCTTGGTTTGTAGCTTCCGGTACTTTAGAGTTTGTGGATGCTGTGCATGGGAAAGGATTACAAAAAGTAGTTACATCTTCGAATTTATTGACTACAGATGTGTATGATGGCCCTACAGATAATTGTACCATAGAGTTTTGGTGGGTACCAGACCACGATGAAGATGGCAGCTACCAGGTATTTTTTAATGTAGGTAACACTAAATACCCTTCAGGATTATCC
>Ga0272441_10016076_pt1 | contig 10392 bp, 17 predicted proteins | sample SSMProp6N_FD_193582 | JGI IMG/M metagenome (GOLD analysis project Ga0272441, IMG submission 193582) | Marine sediment archaeal communities from Little Sippewissett salt marsh, Falmouth, MA, United States - SSM-Prop-6N | ecosystem: Environmental > Aquatic > Marine > Wetlands > Sediment ... | reverse complement strand
GCAAGTTGGTTATTCGTCTGCAGGTTATGAATCTATTAGTTACGACCGCGTAGAAGGCAGAGGCATGGGTGTAACTCAGGTTTACTCACGCTCTGTATTTGCTGTACATTCACCTGGTTTTGCATGGCAAGGGGCATCAATGGCCGGACTTAGCCCGACCAATAACGAGCTTGCAAAGGGAGCGAACTGGGATAGGGTTGCATCAAGTGCACAAAACTGCAAATGGGCAGCATTGATACACGAAGTTCCTGACGCTTGGGAAGTGGCATAATACAACGGGGCCTTCGGGCCCCTTTCAAAAGAGGAGTTTATGGAAGAGCAATTTAATGACGCAAGAAATATGGCTGAAGCAATGAACAACAAGAATAAGCTAAAGCGAAGTGATTTACGAAATATTGAATCTTTGCTTGAAAGAGTAATAAGTGATATTGCAGACATCAAAAAAGACTTAAGTAAGCCCAAAAAGACAAAAAAAGAAGAATAAAGAGGTTTGTTATGTCAACGGAAGTTGAAAAACTCGAAAAGATTGAAACAGAGCTAAACGACCAGGGGACAACAAGCGACAGCATTGAAACAGAGTTAAGCGACCAGGGCACGACTTTAGACGACATCAAAGTTGAGCTTATTGATCAGGGTACTGTTTTAGATACAATAAGCAACAATCAGACTGACGGTACACAGAAAGTAGAGATTGTAGACGATTCAGGTGATATAGTTACAATAGATGATCACACAAGGGCGTTTGTCAACGTTGAATATGAAGAACACGAAATAAACGAAGGTAACCATTTTTTTGTAGCTAACTTTGAAACGGTTGACGATGACGATTCAATTGATTTTGTCGTTGAGGCGCCTGATTCGGACACAGCTCTACACATGATTTTTGAAGTTGAAGGAACTTCTCAGACTGAATTTAGAATATATGAAAATGCAACAGTGGCAGCAGATGGCAGCGTTACGGCAGCTATAAACAATAATAGAAATTCAAATAATTCCAGTGTTGCTACAGTGAGGAAGGATCCAACAATTAGCAATGTTGGGACGTTAATATTTTCTCAATCGAAAGGGCTGGCTGGCACACCTGCTTCTAAAGCAGATAGCGAAGGTCTTGTTAAACGTGGAAGAGAAATAGTATTAAAGCGTAACAGTAAAACGCTTTTCAGAATAACTTCAAAAGATGATGGCAACATAATATCTTATGTTGGCGAATGGTACGAAAACGGGGTATAATAATGGCAATAGTAACACGTAAATTCGTTAAAGAAGCACTTGGAATAAGTGGCACTACATATGACAGCAGGATAGATTTATATATCCCACATGTTGAGGCTGATTTCGAGTCGATTCGTGGAATACCGTTTGACGAGGATAGTAATGACGAGGTTTACTATCCAGATAATGCTGAACTTATTGCCACACAAATGATTGCGTACTTAATACAAACAATGAGTATTACGTCTGACGTATTTAATAATAAAGTCTCTGAAAGCATAGGATCATATTCGTACACAAAAAAAGGTGGTGTTGAAATGCTTAAAGGCTATCCAAAGTCGATAGTCGGAAGGATTGAACGCTATCAAAGTACGGGATAAATATAACACAATAAAAAACAGCCTTACAGGGCAGGATTGTTTTATAGTCGGATCAGGCCCATCTTTAATAGGATTCGACTTCTCAATTTTGGACAATAGATATACTATCGGTATAAACCATGTAGTTGAGCATTATGACAATCTTAATTGCTTAATTTACGCCGATAGAATATTTTTAAAATCCACGTCTTACGACCTACACAATTTTAAAGGCAAAATTTTTGCCTCAGAAAAAACAATATACCAACCAGAAATACAAGATTTGTTAGACAAGGATAACTTTTATGTCTTTGACGATAATAGATCTTGCATATCTTTTGATATTGTTAAAGACGGGTTATTTCATCCGACTAATACCGGGATAATGGCCATGAATCTGGCATTAATCATGAATGCGCGTAGAGTATATTTACTGGGGTATGATTATAAATATCGTGGCGAGCAAATGCATTTCTACGAAAATAAAGAACATCACAACAGGTACAAAGAAGACAAGTTTGTAAAAAAGCTTGACAAAATGCTACATTTCTGCAACTATAAAGATAGATTTATAAATTTGAATCCGGATAGTAACTTAAATTTATTTACTAAAAAACATTTAAGGAGCGTATTATAGTGAGCATAGGATTTTATATGTTAATGATAACAATGTTTGCCTCTTTTACTTGCTGTGCACTTGTAATACTCGATAATACGAACATACTATGAGCATATATTATATAATACCAGCAAGAAAGGGATCAAAGGGTTTTCCAGGGAAGAATATAAAACTATTTCATCACACATATGGAATAATCCCAAAATCGCTATTGAATAATGTTATAGTGACAAGCGATGATGACGAAATACTAAAAATGTCGCACGGTTGCAAGAAAATTAAAAGATCAGAATGGCTGTCTAATGATACAGCAAGTACAAAGCTTGTAATGTGTGATGTTGTCGATAATTTTGGACTAAAAGATGACGATATAATAATCATGTTATATCTTACTTATCCACAACGGAAGTGGTCTGATATAAACAAAGCGTTTGAATTGTTTCTGTCTTCTGAGTCAGATAGTTTACTATGTAAAAAGGATATAAAAACACATCCTTATTTATGCATAGACTCAAAAGGTCAGCAGATAATTGAGCATGACCTCTACAGGAGGCAAGATTATCCTGCGTGCTATGAGATATCTCATTTTATTTCGATGTTTAAGGTCGGCGAGCTTGGCAATTTAAATAATAATTTGTACAATGAAAAAACATATTTCCACTATATTCCAGATGTTGTAGACATAGATTATGAAAAGGATTTATTGTTATTATGAAAATAGGACTTGTGACACTTTTGGATGATAATTTTATAATTGGTTTTGAGGGGTTTTATAAATCTTTTATATACCATAATAAATGGTTTTTAAATTCCGGGATAGACTTAGTTATTCTTGACAACGGTCTCTCTGACGAGTCAAGATACACAATAAGGAAATACAAAAAAGATGCCATTTTTCGTAAAATAAAATATGATAAGTATAATAAAGTCAATATGAGCCATACGCATGACAAGCTTAAAGCGACATATTATAAGCTTGACATATTTGGAATACTTGAGTATGACAGGTTGGTTTTTATTGATTCAGATGTTACTGTGCTTGGTGACGTAAATGAAATATTTGATTGTGAAAAACAATTTGCTGCATGCCGTTCATACAATGCGAGACTGGACAGACTGAATAACTCTATAAATTCTGGAGTTTTTGTTGTCAATAAGCAGTTTATCAACAAAAGGACTTATTATGATTTAATCAAAATTGCCACACGTGGGCATAGCATGCCAGATCAAAAAACAATAAACATATACTTTGGCAATACAATGCAATATTTGTCCAAAGGGTACAATGTAGAGAAGCGCATGTGGAAGACAGAAAAGCTTACAGACGTGTGGGAAGGGAAAAGGATATTGCACTGGGTCGCCGATAAGCCTTGGATGCCAGAGGACAAACATCAAAATGATATAGAGAAATCTTTTTTTGAGATATATCCTTTGTGGTGGAAATATTACAATATTAGTTGGAGCGAAATAAATGGATAAAGAATGGTATGAAAAAACAAAAGATCTTGACGAGCAGGGATGCTGGGATGAGCTTTATAGGCAGGAAGAAAGACGACATAATTCAGAGAAAAAAGGCACATCTGTATGGCTCCCAAATGATGATATAAATAAATATTCCGGATATACCGAAAAGAATCTTGAAATATTGTTCGATGATTTGCAAATAAAATCATTTGTTGATGTTGGGTGCTCAGATGTTGTATGGCAGTCAAAAATGGCATGGGGCAAGGTTAAATATACAGGGTTGGATATAGTGGAAGACATAGTTGAAAGTAATCGTGCAAAACATAAGCACATGTCTTTTGCTCATTCCAATTTGATAGTTGACGAATGCCCAAAAGCAGATATAGTGTGTGTTAGAAATGTCTTTCTGCATAATTCCATTATTAGTTGCATGAAAATATTAACCAACATAAAAAAATCTGGAAGTAAATATTTGCTGGCATCTACAGATCCAGAGACGCACAAAAATCATGATACTAAGTGCATATGGGCAGTAAGGAGAAATTTGAGATTAAAGCCTTTTAATTTCAAAATGCCACTTGTTTTATTCCCGGAAATTTTGCCATCAATTAAAAAACCAAAGGCGCCTAATAATTATTTAGGGTTATGGTTTGTCCATGATATACCAGATTTTTCTGAATATCTTACAGAGGAAAAATAATGGTTGTATGCGAAAAATATAAAGTAATCTTTTTCCATATACCAAAGAATGCAGGGTCAAGCGTAAGACATATTCTTGAGACTCAATTTGGCGGTGAGAAGATACAGAACCACATACCAGTTATGCAGGCAAGAGCTTATAAAAGTATCGATAATTATGTAAATTTTGCAGTAGTTAGAAACCCATACAGTAGGACAGTATCATGGTATAACAACTTGCGACATGTAAGTGACACAGCAGAGCATCGAAAGGCAAAACAGATTGTCAGACCTAATAGTTTTGATTATTTTGTAAAAAAACAGACTGAAATATACAAGGGAAGAGAGACAAAACGTTTTAAGCTTTGGGACACACAGAAATCGTTTATTGAGGACAGGTGGGGCCTAAAAGTTGAAATATTACGTTACGAAATACTTGAGGATGATTTAAAAAATTTTTGCTATAAACATTTTGATAAAAAGGTTGAACTGCCACACATTAAAAAGTGGGGGGTGCAAAATGAATATGCTAAATTTTATAATCCAGAATTACAGGAAATAATTTATAATAGATTAAAGGAGGACTTTGATTATTTTGGGTACTCAAAAAATATCAATTAGAAACGCAAAGTTTGCAAAAATAGGCTTATGCGATATGTGTGAATATATCGGAGACATGTCAAAAATGATAATGGTTGAGATAGGGTGCTATGTTGGCGATTCAACGGAAATATTTGCTCAAAACGTTGGCCATATGTTTTGTATAGATCCGTGGGAAAATGGCTACGACGAAAACGATGGCGCAAGCTCGCTTCACCCGATGGATATAGTTGAATCTCAATTCAAGGAAATGGCAAAAGGCTTTAATAATATAACACGTCTCAAGGGCAAAGGAGAGGATTTTGTAAATTCGTTTGCTGACAAATCTCTTGACATGGTGTATATAGATGGCCTACACACATATGATGGGGTAAAAAATGACATAAAAATGTGGGCCACAAAAATAAAAGATGGTGGCTTTTTATGTGGTCATGATTATGGCAGCAAGCATTTTCCTGGAGTCAAAGAAGCAGTTGACGAATTTGGAATACCGAATAAAACATTTAGGGACAGTTCATGGATAATAAAAATATGAAATTTAATTATTTTAAGGCTTACGAAAAACTATATGAAATGGGTTACCATTCAAAAGCAAAGAATCACGGCAAGAGATATGCAAACTACTTAATGAACAATTACAAATTTAAGACAGTTCTTGACGTTGGATGCTCTAACGGTCTGGCTGTAAATAAGTTTTTTAGAAGAAAAAGAAAGGCTTACGGTATAGATGTTGCACATATCGCTATACGCTATGCAGCCGAAGTGTTTAACACTCCAAACTGTATATTGTCAAGCGCGATGGATACGCCTTTCCGAGACGGTTTTTTTGACGCAGTGTTTTCATGTGATGTTCTTGAACACCTTACGGAGAGGGATGTATTCAAGGCGCTCAGTGAGATGCACAGAATAACCAATAAGTATTTATTTTTAGTATTGGACTGTAAACCAGAAGGAAATAGGGAGTGGATTGAAAAAGGTAAAAAACAATATCCGGAACTTTTCGGCGAAATAGAAAATTTACATATAACCATTTGGGACTCACACACATGGAAAAAGAACATAAAATCGTGTGGATTTGATTTTGTTGCAAACGAAAAAGAATTGTATATATTTAAAAAAAGAAAATGATACAGCCTGTAGAAATAACATATTGCGATAAGGATCGTAACAAGTTTTATTATACAGTTGTTAATGATTTAATTTATTACAACAATTATAACGACAATGAGACCTGTGTAATTAAAAACGGTAATACTCATGTTGTATTTAAGAATACATGCATCACGCATAATTTTCGGCCATTTAAATACAAAGGTATATACTATGGCGTTGGCGGACAAGATAATTGGAAATGTGATAAAAAATGGCGCGGATTGTCGTATGAAGAATTTAAACTTGAATACAAAAATCATTTCGGTGAGGAATATATCCGTGGGCCAGAATTTTATGTTAAAATCAAAGAACGATTCGACGGTACACCAATTTATCCACACAATAAAGGTATATATTTGTTAAAAAGTGATAACGGTATAAAGTGGCAATTTGTAAAAAATGATCCGATTATGACAGTAAAACATCCAGGATTTAACGATTGCCTCGAATGGAAAAGTGCAGATTTTGACTCTATTTCTGAGATAATAAGATTTAACGACAAATGGTATATATATCTTCGTAACAACGTATATATAGACAGAAGAGACGTACAATATGCAACATCTGACAATCTTATCAATTGGTCTACAGTTAAGCCTATTCAGCATGATTACAACATAGATAATGACAATTATTATTGTCCTGTTATGTTTGAACATAAAAAAAAGATGTATGGTTTTTTTAATTTTTATGATTTCGACAGGTCAAGCATAAAGCTAAAAGTGTCAGAAGATGGTGAACATTTTAAGGAAATAGGTGAGTTTTTTATTGAAAAACCACATGAAATATACCAGAGTACACAGTTTAAGCATGAGAGCAGAATGACTGTCAAGAAAACAAAGTTAACAAGTATGGTTTGCTCAGTAGAAAAAACTGACAATAATTTATTTTTTTGGGTCAATCATTTCTACGCTAATAACAATAAAAACCATAATTCTTATTTGGCGAAATATAAAATTCCAATGGGAGACTTTAATGTTTTACAATGATTATATAAAAGACAAAATGGTTTGTTTTGTGGGAGCATCTCCTATATTAAAAGACTTGGGGCTTGGTGGATATATCGATTCGTATGATGTTGTAATAAGAACAAATGGCTCTATTTTTTTAATAGAAGATAAAGAATTTATTAAAGATTATGGTAAAAAAATTGACGTTTTATATACCAACAATCAGTTTTATCGAGAGATGTCTCCGCTGCCAATCGACGACTATGTTAAAAAAGGCGTTAAATTTTTACGTATGAAGACATGCAAGCTAAAGGATCACAATTTTTTTAACACGAAATTGAATTGCAGAACAATAGTAGAGACAATGAACTACGTTAATAAATTTAACGCTTCAAGCACAATGGGCGCATATATATTTACGGACATTCTAAAATACAACCCAAAAGAGTTGTATGTGACTGGAATAGATTTTTTTGCGAGCAAAAAGAAAGTTTTTGAACATGATAACTATAATGAATACTACCCAGGATATTTGCCTGATAAAATAAGATTACAGGGTAACATTATAAATAAAGGGAAAACTGAAGATGGACACAACTTCAAAGGGAATGCTGGATATATATATCACCTGTGGAAGCAGCACGATAATATGAAGTTTCCACCTTATATACAAGAAATACTTGAGGGAATAATTGACGGGGAGGTCGAACAAAAATGATTAAATTGATAGCAGAGGGCGGAATAAATCACAATGGAAGCATTAGAATAGCTAAAATGCTTATTGATCTCGCTGTGGTTTCAGGGTTTGATTTCATAAAATTTCAAAAGAGAGACATAGACCTGGCTGTTCCTGAACACAAAAAGAACGAGCAAAAAAGCACACCCTGGGGAGACATGACATATTATGAATATAAAAAAAGAATAGAGTTTGGTTTTGATGAATATGAAGAGCTATATAGATATTGTGAAGGGAAAATAGGGTTTTTTGCATCGGTATGGGATATAAATAGCGCTGAATTTATGCGTAGATTTGCGGATATTGTCAAGATACCGTCGGCATGCATAGGTAATCTCGAAATGCTCGAATATTGCAGGGAAAACTACAAAACAGTAATAATGAGCACAGGAATGAGTACTGAAAGCGAAATAGATAGGGCAATTGAAGCTTGTGAACCAGACGTAATAATGCATACCAATAGCACATATCCATCACCAATATCAGAATTGAACCTTAATTATATTGACTGGCTACAGGATCGCCATGATTGCGAAATAGGATATAGTGGGCATGAGTTCGGACTAATTACTACATTTGCAGCTGCCACAAGGGTAACCTGGATAGAAAGACATATTACACTCGACCATGACATGTGGGGCAGTGATCAAAAGGCATCGGTAGACCCGGTTGGCTGTATAAAATTAGTGCGCGGAATCAGAGACATTGAGAAAGCAAGTGGTGGATATGGGCCTCGTGAAATACTTAATTCTGAAAAAAGCAAAAGGAGTGATTTGAAAAAATGAGATATGTTTTTGATTTTGACGGGACAATAGTAAATACAGATTTAGAATATAATATTTTATCTGTAGACGAAAAAATGGTTGAAAAAATTAACAATTTGTATTATAAAGGACACACGGTTATAATTTGGACTGGAAGACATTGGGACAAATTAGACTTAACAAAAAAACAGTTAGAAAAAATAGGAGTTGGATTTCATACCCTTTTAATGGCTAAGCCTACAGCTGACTACTACATAGACGACAGGGCTATGGATCCAGAAAAGTTTCATGAGCTTTACGAACCACAACAGCACACTGGTTATTTACAACAGGAAAAACCTGGGGAACAATGTAAGCCCTAATTATATTAATACTATTAGGGCCAGTGTGTCCTGTACTATTGATGAACTAAGCTCACAGAGGGCTATACGCAAAGAAGGCGATAAAATCCTCGCAGACCACAAAATATATATAGACTATATTTCTGATATCGATATTGACGACAGATTAAAAGTTGATGATGATGAATTTAAAATTTATCGTATTCACAATCCGAACAGATTAAATAGACACCTTGAGATATATTGTTTAAAAATGGAAAGGGGAACAGAAGTTGGCGACAGTTAAAACAAAATGGGATCAATCTGACCTTGACGCCAAAACAAAGGCGAATATTGATATTTTTTTACGTTCAGCAGGAAACGCTGGACAAAATGAATTTGCACAAAATTCACCCGTCATTACTGGAGCATTAAAAAACTCAATGTCTTATTATATAGATGATGGAAGGAACAGCGGCGGGAAAGACAAAGTGTCAAAGCCATCTCGGCAAAATACTGTGAGGATAGGGAGTGGCTTAATATATGCTGCGAGCGTTGAAAAGCGTGGAAAGTCATCTGGATGGATGTCTAAAACATGGGACAGGATGATTGCATTTAAGGTTTTTGAAAAAATTGCACAAATAATGAAAATATGAGTGTTAAAAACGACATATATACTTTTATATCGGCACAATCTGCAATAACCAGTTTGGTTAATGTAGATAATATCTGCTGGGTGGACGGTGACGAAGACACAACATATCCTCGGATAGTGTACAAAATGATTTCAGATCCACCATTATATGAATCAGGTGATCGCTGGCAGCGTTGGAGGTTTTATGTATTCTCAGATCTTAAGACAGAATGTCTTACTATAGGAGATGCGCTCTACAATGCATTACACCGACTACAGGATGAAATGGGAGACACTTTTTACAACGTGTTTATGTTGGATCGAACAGAAGTTGAAAGACAAGAAAACATGTACGAATGTTATCTTGATTTCAGAATAATCTATCATTAAGGAGACAAATATGGCTGAATATCAAACCACCTCAACAGATCTCAACCTCATAAGGGGTTCTGGCAAAGTTGAAGTGGCTAATTATACAACTGGCGACCCTGTTTGGCACGATGTTGGCGGCATAATAGGTCTAAGCGTAACGGAAAATGTAACTGTTTCTACTGAAGAGTTTGACAATGCCGTCTACAATAAAAGACTAACAAAACAGGAAGTCACTATAGGTTTTACTCAGCTCGAATTGCTAAACCTGGACACCTGGGAAATAGTACGTGGCGGAGTAGATACAATTACACAAGAATCAAATAACGTAAAAATTCAATCTGGCAATAAATCTAAACTTGAGGATTTCATGGTCAGGATTACAACTAAAAACGACGACAATGGGCCTGTGTATTTTATGGCGTATCGGTGTACCATGAACAAGGGTCTCGAACTCGCTTATCAGAAAGACGATGGCGAAGACAGGCGTCTGCAAAATTCAGTTGAGTTTTTGGCAAGATCTGACTCAGCGCGT
>Ga0272441_10016075_pt1 | contig 10392 bp, 2 predicted proteins | sample SSMProp6N_FD_193582 | JGI IMG/M metagenome (GOLD analysis project Ga0272441, IMG submission 193582) | Marine sediment archaeal communities from Little Sippewissett salt marsh, Falmouth, MA, United States - SSM-Prop-6N | ecosystem: Environmental > Aquatic > Marine > Wetlands > Sediment ... | reverse complement strand
ATCCAGAGTCTCGCCGTGAGAGCCCGGACAGAGCTGCGGGAGCGTGAAACCGCAGACTTCTGGGCGAATAGGCTCATCGCAGTCAACCGGCGGGATCCCAACCAGCTCTTTTCAGTCCTGGCGGAGCTCGCAGAAAATCAATCCAGCCCAAGCCCCTATTTTACTTCTCAGCTTATCGATCATTTGTACGACGAAGAAGCCGCTCTTGTGCCGGTCCAGAGCTGGCTTGAGCATACGCTCCGACTATCCTTGGACGATATCAACCTGCAAGAGCAGAACCGCCAGACCAAGGATCGTATATCCATCGGGAATGCTTTTGACAGCTTGCGGCAGCTCGCCCTGGAGGATTGGAGAAAGATTTTCGAGAAGCTCAGCAGGGTGGAGCAGCTGCTTCGGAGGGACCCATCAGGGATATATCCCAAGATGGATTTCGATACCCGTGATCGGTATCGCCGGGCTGTCGAGGAGTTGGCCCGTGGTTCCGGTCAGTCTGAAGCCCAGGTCGCCCAACGCGCTATTGAGCTTGCGGGGCAAGCTGCCGGTGAAGCGAAGGAGGATGAACGGCCCATCCACGTCGGGACTTATCTGATCGGTGAAAAAAGGCACGTATTGGCGAGGCTCATACGCGGCCGCGAGACGGTGCGCTTCCGAGCGTTGCGATGGATCTACCGCCATCACACCGCGGTCTACTTAATAGGGCTCCTCTTGTTCTCCGCCGTGTTCATCTTCTCGATTCTCCGGTTCGGCCTTCAGGGAAAGTCGCCGGGCATCCAGATGCTAATCGCGCTCCTCCTGCTGATCCCCGCCAGCCAGCTTTCGCTCGATTTTTTGAATTACCTTCTCATGCGGCTGCTGCCTCCACGCGCTCTTCCGAAAATGGATTTCGAGGTTCCGGGGATTCCAGACGCGTTCCGAACGCTGGTCGTTGTACCCGTCCTGCTGGTGGATGCGGCGAAGATTCGCGGAGAGGTGGAAAAGCTCGAAATCCGATACCTTGCCAATAAGGAGGCCAATCTGCTCTTCAGCCTCTTCACGGATTACACCGATTGTGAGCAAGCACATTGCGAGGAGGATGAACACCTTCTTCAGGTTGCCCGTGAAAGTCTCGAAGCTCTCAATCATCGCTATGGCGGCGGGCGTTTTTTCCTTTTTCATCGGGAGCGAACGTGGAGTAAAACCGAACGTCAATTCATCGGCTGGGAGCGCAAGCGCGGGAAGCTGGAAGAACTAAATCGCTTGATCGACGGAACGCGTTCTGAAGACGCGCAGCAACTGGTATACGTGGGTGATCGGGATCTGCTTGTCAACGTGAGGTTCATCATCACGCTGGACAGCGACACCCAGCTTCCTCACGGCACCGCCCGAAGGATGATCGAGACACTGGCGCATCCACTGAACCAGCCTCGATTCAGCCCAGACGGTGATATCTTGGCCGGATCCTATGCGCTCATCCAACCTCGCGTGAGCCCGTCCCTGCCGAGCACCAGCGCCACGCCTTTCAGCCGATTATTTTCCGACCCGGTTGGGATCGATCCGTATACCAGGATTGTTTCCGATGTCAATCAGGATCTTACCGGCGAAGGTTCTTACCATGGTAAAGGAATCTATGATGTACGTGCCTTCAGTCGTGTGCTGTCCGGGAGATTTCCCGAAGGTCGGCTGCTGAGCCACGATTTGATCGAGGGCGCCCACGTACGGGTCGGCCTGGCCAGTGATATCGAACTTTATGACGACGTCCCGCAGGATTACCTGAGCTACACCGGCCGGCAGCATCGTTGGATTCGCGGAGATTGGCAAATCGCAGATTGGGTTCTGCCGCGCGTACCCCAACCCGGAAAACGGAGGGGGACGAACCAGCTCTCCTGGTTCAACCGTTGGAAAGTGTTGGACAACCTGCGCCGGAGTCTGGTACCTGTCGCTGCTCTGGGCCTGCTCGCAACCTCCTGGCTGGTCTCCTCCCCGGCAGGATGGATCTCCACTTTCATGGTCGCCGTGATGCTGCTGTTTCACCCCATCGCACAGCATCTCACATTGATGACCTCACACCTCGAACTAAAGAGTTTTTCTTTCTCGAAGTTGACACACGATCTGCTGAGGTCGGTTGTCGAGGCCGCACTGCTTCCGCACCAGGCAGGCCTGGCTCTGGACGCGATTGCCCGGGTGTTGTATCGCCGTCTCGTCTCACATCACGGCTTGCTCGAATGGGCTTCAGCCAAGGGGGGCCATGGGAGCGCTTCGGGCAGGCTGCCGCAATTCGTTGCTTCCATGGGGGTTGCGAGCGTGTTCAGCGGTATCGTGGGATGGACGGTTTATCGCTGGATGCCGTCCAACCTGGTGATGGCCGGCCCCTGGCTCGTAATGTGGTTTTTATCGCCTTTACTCGGATGGCTCTTGAGTCTTCGCTTGAACACAAACCGGAATCGATTCCCGCTTCCCGCAGAGGATGCGGAGTTTTTAAGGGATGTCGCACGAAGAACCTGGCGCTACTTCTCAGACTTTGTTACCGGCGAGACCTCCTGGCTTCCCCCTGACAACTATCAGGTTTTTCATCAGAATCGGCTGGCGATGCGCACCAGTCCGACGAATATCGGCCTTTGGATGCTCAGTGCGGTAGCCGCGCAAGAGTTCGGGTACCTGACGGTAGATCAGGTCATCGAGAAGCTGTCGCATACCATGGAGACGATCGCCAAGCTCGAGCGCTATGAGGGTCACCTGCTGAATTGGTACGACATCAAGACCCTGAACCCGCTTGAGCCCCGCTACGTGTCAACCGTCGACAGCGGAAACCTGCTTGGGGCCTTATGGACCCTGGAGCAAGGCCTTGAGAAGCTGATCGAGAGGCCCATCCTGGATGGCAAGGCCTATGACGGCCTGTGCGATACGGGGAAGACTCTGAAACTGGTTGTCGAACGGGAAGGCCTTACAGGTTTCAATGCTCAAGCCCTTGATGAACTGCTGCACGCGTGGGAATCCCCGCCGGAGCATATTGCCGATTCGCTTCACCTGCTGCGGCGGACGAAGGGCATCGCAGCAACGCTCGCGAATGAGGGGCGTGAGTCTGCCGGCGCCGCTGCGGAGGCGGTGTATTGGGCCCTGCAGGTGGAGGGGCAGGCATCGGCCTGGGTGGATATAGCCGAACGGTACCTTGCCTGGGTCGACGTCCTCAATGAGAAGACCGAAGAGGAAGTTGCCGGGCTTGGCCAGGATGCCCTGGTTTCTTTCCACCATGCTCTTCGCCGTGCACCTTCGCTTTTCGACCTGGCCAACGGGCACGTCGATTTCATTGAGGCGCTCCGGGCGATGGGTGGAGAGGCTCATTCAGTACCAGGTTCCCTTTTGGAATGGCGCAATCGCCTGATGCGGATGTTCGAAAAGTCGAAATGGCTGGCCGGCGAAGTGCTGGGCTTGGAAAAGCAGCTCGTCGGGGAGGTAAGGGAGCTATCCGCATCGGCGGACTTACGCTTCTTGTATGACCCCGAGCGACGGCTGTTCTCGATTGGCTTCAATGTTTCCGAGGGCCGCTTGGACAGGGCCTACTACGATCTATTGGCGAGTGAGGCCAGGCTCGGGAGTCTGGTTGCCATGGCCCGGGGGGACGTGCCCATAGAACATTGGTTTTCCATGAGCCGGCCCTACAGAGCGATCGGCCGGAACCGGGTGCTCCTCAGCTGGACCGGGACCATGTTCGAATACCTGATGCCGCTGATCTTTCACCACTCATATGGAAACTCGCTGCTGGATAAAGCGGCTAAGGAGGCAGTGGCGATCCAAATTGCCTATGGCCGCACGCGCCGTGTGCCGTGGGGTTTCTCGGAGTCCGCTTTTGGGGACCTGGATCTCAACCAGACGTATCAGTACAAAGCTTTCGGAGTACCGGGTCTGGGTTTGAAGCGCGGTTTGGAGGAAGAGCTGGTCGTGGCGCCCTATGCCGCTCTTCTGGCGGTGAGCGTGGCCCCGCGAGAGGCGATAAGGAATCTACGCCGATTGGCCGGTCTTGGACTGCTGGGCGAGTACGGCTATTACGAATCGATGGACTTCAGCCGTCAACCAAGTATTAAAGGCGAGCGCGGGCTGTTGGTACAGTCGTATATGGCCCATCATCAGGGCATGGGTTTGCTCTCACTCGCCAACTTCCTCCGAGGCAACATGTTCCAGCGGTTATTCCACGCCGACGCTCGGGTGATCGCCGTTGAACCGGTGCTCCAGGAACGTGTCCCGGTTCTACCTCCGTTGCACCTAATCTCCACGCACGAAAGAACTCCTTCGCAGTTGGACATCGGTGAAACTGCGCCGTCGGTGAGCAAGTTCGACACGCCCCATACCGCAACACCCAAGACCCAGATACTCAGCAATGGTCGATACAGCGTGATGGTCACGAACGCGGGCGGCGGATACAGCCATTGGGGCGCCCGTGAAATCACCCGCTGGAGTTCGGATAGGACCAGGGATCCGTGGGGAACCTTTTGCTACATCCGTGAGCCTGATTCGGATCGATTGTGGTCCAATACCTATCACCCGACCGGCGGAAAGGCAAAGGCGTATACCGCCCATTTTGCTCTTGGCCGGGCCGTGTTCCGGCGCACCGACCACGGTATCCAAACCGAAACCGAGGTTATCGTTTCGCCTGAAGATGACGTTGAGATCCGGCGGATTGTTCTAACCAATCGATCAATTCGAACCCGCCGCCTCGATCTCACCAGCTACGTTGAGCTCTCGATGGCGCCGCACAATGCCGACCGGCAGCACCCGGCCTTCAACAAACTGTTCATTCAAACTGAAAGCTTACCTGAACATCAATCATTGCTCGCCTACCGCCGGCCCCGTAATCAAAACGAACAGCCAATCTACGTCGCGCACCGTTTTACGGCTGAACGGAGTGAGGATGAAAACTTCCGGTTCGAAACCGACAGGCGCCGTTTCATCGGACGCGGCCATACCCTCGAAAATCCGATGGGGGTCAGCCAAGAGCTCAGCAACAGCGAGGGTTTTGTCCTAGACCCGATCCTCAGCCTTCGCCGGAGTGTGACTCTTGGTCCAGGCCAGCGCATCCAGGTTTCGATGGTCCTGGCAGCCGGCGAAACACGCCTGCGAGTCCTGGAGGTGATGAGCAAATACGGCGATCCCCATGCGATCGATCGGGCAATGGATTTCTCATGGGCTTCCGCCCAGCTTGAGCTGCGATTGCTGCACATCCAGCCCGACGAAGCTCGACGCTTTCAGTACCTCGCGAGCCATTTGCTGTTTCCCAACCCCCATTTGCGCCCACCCGGCGACCTCATCGAAGAGACCGACAAGGGCCAAAGCGGGTTATGGCCCTACGGGATTTCCGGCGACGTTCCCATAGCCCTGATCACCATCGGCGAGGAGCGGGACATCTCCCTGGTCCGTCAAATGCTCCAGGCGCATGCTTATTGGCGAAGGCACGGGTTGACGGCCGATCTGGTAATCCTCAACGAGGAAGCGAGCGGTTATGAGCACCCGCTTCGCGAAAGACTCGAGCGTCTGATCCAGAGCCACGCGATGCATACAGGGGTCGATCAGCCGGGGGGAGTTCACTTGCGCAGCGCGGATCTCGTTCCGGAGGAAGATCTTAGGCTGCTCAAGGCCGCTTCAAGTATGGTACTGGTGGCGGCACGCGGCACCCTGCTCCAGGGAGTCTCTGTGGTCTCACCCGCGTTTCCTGAAACCTTTGCAAAGAAACAGATTCCCCGCCAGGAGCCTTCGGCTTCGCTGCCATTCATGGAGCTGCCGTACTTTAACAGTCTGGGCGGGTTTACCCCGGATGGACGTGAATACGTGATCTATCTTGGTCCTGACACGAACACGCCTGCGCCCTGGGTGAACGTCATCGCCAACCCGACCTTTGGAATGCTGATCAGCGAAACAGGGTCCGGCTATACCTGGTTTGGCAACAGCCAGCGAAATCGCCTGACCCAATGGTCGAACGATCCGGTGGTGGATCCCCCGTCAGAGGCGCTGTACATCCGGGATGAGGATACCGGCGAGTTCTGGACGCCGACCCCATCGCCGATTCGGGAACAGACACCTTATCGTACCAGACACGGGGCGGGGTACACGGTATTCGAGCACAACAGTCATGAGATAGAGCAGGAGCTGACCGTCTTCGTTCCCGTAGATGAAAAGGGGGGAGAACCGATCAAGCTGCAGAGGCTGCGGTTGAAGAATGACTCCGACAGGCAGCGCACGCTGACGGTCACATATTATGTGGAATGGACACTGGGTGAGGACCGCGAATCTTCCCAGATGCATGTCGTGACCGGCTGGGATGAGGAAGCCCAAGCCCTGTTCGCTCGAAATAGCTACCACCCTGATTATGGGGACCGGGTGTCCTTCGCGGCCATCAGCCCGCCAACGGAATCATACAGCGCAGACCGCACCTCTTTCCTTGGCCGCAACCGTTCGATGGGCAGCCCGGCCGCGATGGAGCGTGCCGGGCTTTCATGGCAGACGGGGGCCGGGTTCGACCCGTGCGCCGCGCTCCAGACCAAGGTTGATCTGGACCCCGGCGAAAAGACCGAGATCACTTGCATGCTGGGCCAGGATGCCTCGACGAAAGAAGCCCGCGGGCGGGTTCTATCCTATCGGGAAGACTTAAAACTTGAAACCGCGCTGACCAATACGAAATCATGGTGGGATAACCTGCTGGGCACGATCGAGGTGCACACCCCCGAGCTGGCAGCGGATTTCATGATAAACCGGTGGCTCCAGTACCAAAGCCTCAGCTGCAGGATATGGGGACGTTCCGCCTTCTACCAGTCCGGAGGCGCATTCGGCTTCCGCGATCAATTGCAGGACATTATGGCTTTCCTGTACACCTACCCCGAGTTGGCGCGACAGCACATCCTGCTGGCGGCCAGCCGCCAGTTCAAGGAAGGTGATGTCCAGCATTGGTGGCACCCGCCCGGCGGCGCTGGTGTGCGCTCGCGTATTTCCGACGACCTGCTTTGGCTTCCCTACGCCGTTGCTCAATATATCCGGACCACCGGCGATTCAGATATCCTGCACTCGGAGATACCTTTCCTGAACGCTCCCGCGCTGGAAGACGATCAGCACGAGCTCTTTTCTATACCGGAGGTCACGCTCGAACGTGCCACACTGTTTGAGCACTGCAAACGCGCGATCACCAAGGGACTGACCGTCGGGCCACAAGGCTTGCCTTTGATGGGTACAGGGGATTGGAACGACGGGATGAACCTAGTAGGTGCCGGGGGGAAGGGGGAGAGCGTTTGGCTGGCGTGGTTCCTGGCGGAAGTGCTTCATGGAATGGCCGCGTTGTCTGACCTGATGGATCAGCCGGATCTGAGCCGGGCCTACCGCCAAGAAAGGGAGGGGCTTGTTCAAAATATCGAACGGACGGCATGGGATGGAGAGTGGTATCTTCGGGCCACCTTCGACGACGGCACCCCCCTTGGATCCGCTGAGGCTGAGGAAGCGAGGGTTGCTTCCATACCCCAATCCTGGGCGTGGTTGAGCGGTGCCGCCGACCCGGATCGCGCGGACAGGGCTTTGGAATCAGCGTGGAAACATCTGGTGCGGGAGGATGACGGAGTGGTGCTGCTCTTCACACCGCCTTTCGACCAAATTGAGCCGTCACCCGGATATATCAAAGGGTACCCTCCGGGAGTGCGCGAGAACGGGGGGCAATACACTCACGCTGCCCTGTGGCTGGCCATGGCTATGGCGCGCAAAGGGGATGGTGAGCGTGCTGCGAAGATACTGCGCCTGATCAATCCGATAGAGCACGCCCGCGATCCGGAAACGGTCTGGCGGTACGAGGTAGAGCCGTACGTGATAGCGGCTGACGTGTATCAATTGCGGGGGAAGGTCGGCCAGGGTGGCTGGTCATGGTACACGGGCTCAGCGGCCTGGATGTACCGGGCCTGGGTTGAAGAAGTCCTGGGCTTGAAGATACGTGGGGATCACATGCAGATGGATCCGGTCATCCCAGGTTGGTGGGAAGGCTTCAGTTTGCGGTATCGTCACGGCGAATCGATCTACGAGATACAGGTCGAGAATCCGGAAGGTTTCGAAAGAGGCGTGTCGTGGTTGGAGATGGATGGTCAGCGTCTACCGGATGGGGTGATCCCGCTGGAGCGCGGCTTCATCAAGCATCGAATCCTCGTGCGCCTGGGGAAGCCAAAGCTGACGAGATAGCTATCCTCCCTTCTTGTTGTCGGTTTGTTCAACTTCGGACCGGGCTTGGAGCACACTTTGGGGTGATACACGATGGAAGTTTTTGTAATCGGAGCTGAACTGGAGAGGGTTTGAGCGTGCAACCATCGGGGCGTTCTCATAACCCGGAGGCCGCAGGTTCGAGTCCTGCCTCTGCTATTCTTCGCGAGCATCAAGCCCCTCCAAGCCAGGGGCTTTGTTGTTTGTGGTGGGAATACTCGCGAACACCGGCGAAATTTTCTATACTACTGTGTTTGTCTATCACTATCGCTTTTCCTCAGATTTCCTGAAGTGTTACATTGATGAACCAGGACAGCTGTGATTTCTCTCCGTTCTTTTGCTGTGCTCTCCGTCAGTGTCCGCGCTCTCTCGATTCAAGGCGCCGCCTCTGAGTTGCGGCGTCTTCGGCGGATTGGGGCGCACGGTAGCCCATTCTCCTCGATATCTCTTCGGCGCCTTGTACGATTATACCCCTGAAACGGGGGATTTCCTCGTCGGGCAGTCTGACCGTGGGAACCGAAACGCTCACCGCGCCGCAGACTGCAGAATTGTTGTCTAGCACGGGGGCGGCGACGCAGCGTACGCCGATCTCGTGCTCCTCGTTGTCGATCGCATACCCTTTTTTCCTGATTGACGAAAGCTCCCGCTCCAGGTGAGCCCTGCGTACGATCGTTTTGTCAGTGTATCGAACCGGTTTTTCCTTTTTAAGAATACGGTCCAACCGTTTTCGGGGAAGATAAGCCAGGAGGATTTTGCCTACTCCTGTACAATAGGCTGGCGCGCTGCTGCCAACCCGTGACATCATAGAAACACGCAACGCCCGCGTCGACTCTACCTTTCCGAGGTACACCAGTTCATCCCCATCCAAGGTTGCCAGATGCACAGTCTCACCGGTGACGCGCGCGATCTCCTCAACGATGGGTTCTGCTTCACGCCATAACTCCAAGCGCTCGAGCACCGACATCCCGATCTCAAATAGCTTGAGAGTCAAGCCGTACTTTCCCGTCTGTGGATCCTGGTATACAAAGCCCAGGTCTATGAAGGAGACAAGAAATCTGTACACAGTGCTCTTGTCTATCGGGATACCCTCTAGAAGGGTAGAAACCCGGCCGGTGAGCTCAGTGATCCCCAGGCTCCGCTGGTAGGAGAGGCATTCCAAGATCTTCATTGTCTTGAAAACGGACTTGATGGGAGCGGGTCCTTTCATTCGCTGTCCTTCCGTGATTAGGGTTTCGTATCAACAGTAGGATTGTACTACGGGGAGAAATGGCGGTCCAGCGGTTTTTTGAAACACTGTTTTATTATCTTGACAGATAATACAGCCTATCATATACTCGTAGTCAAAATACAACGGTGTCAGCATTTTTTAGCTCTTGAGGTTTTAAAATGGAGGAGGAAGCGACGCCGGAGAGCTCCGCTCAGCGCTTCCGGAGACTCATTTCTCAGAGAACGGTATTCGGGACCTTCTCAAAGTCCCAGGATCCGGCCTTTGTCGAGATCATCGGCCAAGCAGGATTCGATTTCGTTGTTCTCGATCTGGAGCACGGCCCGAACAACGTGTTATCCCTGCAGAACCTCATCAGAGCTGCCGAGGTGGCAGACCTTTTCCCGATTGTTCGCGTCAAGGAAGATACCCCATCCCTTATATCGGAGGTGCTGGACGTGGGTGCCGGCGGGATCCAGGTTCCGAAAATCAGCAGAAGAGAAGAGGCGGAGGAGGTGCTGCAGGCAGCCCGCTTCATCCCCCTGGGCATGAGGGGCGTGTGCCGGTTCGTGCGTGCCGCCGACTACTCTTCGCTGGATCGATATGAATATTTCGCTCGGGCGAACACTACGGTGATCGTTATGCAACTGGAGGGGGTACGCGCTGTAGAGAATCTGCAGGATATACTGTCGGTGCCCGGCTGGGACATCGCGTTTATCGGACCTTACGACCTCTCACAGTCACTTGGGGTCACGGGGCAGGTTGATGATCCGCGGGTAACCCAGATGATGAAGACCGTCGTAGACGAGTGTGTGAGGAGGAACATGGTGGTGGGGACATTCGTCGATACGTTTGAAGAAGCCGGGAAGTGGATCGCAGCGGGTGTTAAGTACCTGTGTTATTCGGTGGACGTTGGTCTGTTCACCGAGAAATGCCACGAGGTCGTTCGAAGCTTGCGTGATTCCAGTAGTTGAGGAGGACACCCATGAAGCTAA
>Ga0272441_10016074_pt1 | contig 10392 bp, 10 predicted proteins | sample SSMProp6N_FD_193582 | JGI IMG/M metagenome (GOLD analysis project Ga0272441, IMG submission 193582) | Marine sediment archaeal communities from Little Sippewissett salt marsh, Falmouth, MA, United States - SSM-Prop-6N | ecosystem: Environmental > Aquatic > Marine > Wetlands > Sediment ... | reverse complement strand
AATAGAGGGGAAAAGGGGCTTGGGCCTTCTTACGTAGAAATCCGGTAAAATAGGCAAAAAAATAGCCGCATATTAAAAAATATACGGCTATGATTATAATAATACTAATTCTAATTTATTCAAATGGGTATAAACTATACTAGTTACTCTGCTGGTTCTTCTTCTTCCTCTTCATCTGGAAAAGCTGCCTGCAACGAAGCCAGCTGATCTTCGCCATATGCAAATACATGTCCATCGGCAAAAAGCACCACTGTTCTACCGTCATGCCTAAGGGCAAAGTCCGAAAAGTCGTCTATTTCATCTCGGTCTACCATGCCAGCCTTATTGCTTTCAACATACAAAATACTTTCCGATAGTGAGCAGTTCATGGCAGAAGGAAGCAAAGAAGAAGGGCTGTATTTTATAGCCGTATACGACGGCTTTGCCGAGCCCAAACCATCCCTTGTATCCCGCGGGCAGACGTATGTATCTTCATCATCAAGATATCGCGTAGTATCCTGCACGTCCGGAATGGCCTCGCCATTGTCATCCGCGTACATAAATGCGGCCAGGGCAAGCTGTTTCATATTGTTCATACAGCTTACGATGCGCGCCCTCTCCTTTGTGCCGGCTATGGCCGGCATCAGTATGCTGAAAAGCACGCCCACTATGGCAAGAACCACTAACAACTCTATCAGTGTAAAACCGCTATTTTTATGTCTCATCGCCATCACCCGTCCTTTAGGATTTCCTTTGTGTATACAGCTTATCCTTCAAAACCATATAAGTATACACTATCTACCCCAAAAATCAAGCACTTTCTTAAAAAAGTTTACATAGTATATTTCCCGCGTCACAAAATCCGTATCTCCTTTATTTTCAGTAAGTTACAATACTGACTTTCTAACATTCCTTACTAACTATTTCTCGCTAGGCAAAAAAAGGGGACAGGCTACTTTTTCAACCATAAACAGGGCTAGAAAAAGTAGCCTGTCCCCTTTTTTTCATTTGAAAAAGTAGCCTGTCCCCTTTTTTCACTTTTTTTTATTATCCTGGGACCTGACCGTGCGTTTAAACTTATCTCCTAACTTGCTATCCCCTTAACGCCATAATTAACACATTTTTATTGACACAAGAAGAATCGCTTGATATAATATACACAAAATTAAAAGGGGGCATAAAATGAAAATACGCAAATACGTCTTGGTGATTTTAACAGCCACTATAATAACTGGAATATGTTTATCCACGGCCTCTCTCTGCGCGGCAAACGAAGCGCCGCAGGCGGGCATGGTCCTCCCTTCTCTGGGTTCTTCCGATTACGGCGACGAAGCCATCCTAACCGCTGTTTACTCCGACTCTGACGGCTGCGATGACATACAAGAGGCGTATATCAGGATAGGCAAAAGTTCCTCGGCCTGCGCCTGGTACCATAGGCCGACAAACAGGATTTATCTCGGCACCGGAAAAAAACGCCAATACGCCCAATACGGCGAAAGTAAAATACTCGAAACCTCGCGCCTGCTGCTGGACTGCTCAAAAACGGTTATTACGGATGCCGGCGACACGCTCACGATAAAATGGCCTCTTACGTTTAAAAAGAGTATAAAAAAGGGGAATAAATACGTATACCTCCTCACAAAAGACGCCGAGGAAAGAAAATACAAATGGCATAAAGCGGGCAAATGGCACGTTGGGTTCAGCAGAATTCACCTGAAGGTCTCATCCGGCAGCGAAGAAGGCGATTATATAGGGATGTATTTCGAAAGAAAATACAAGGAATTTTTTCATGAATACGGCTACGGCTTCGGCAGGGGCATAAACATCGCTGTTTTGCATAATGTAACCGGCAGGATCGAGGACGTGCAAAACTTTGATAACTGGTACAGCGGAAGTGCCGCCAATATGGCAATGGCTAAGTTTCTTGATGATGTCCCGGAAGGCCGCATTATTATGGCCGGAACCTGCGATGAGGGAAGCAATATATGGGAAAACGTGTATCAACAATTCGAGTTCTGCGGAAGCCAATATGTGAGGGACCTGGGATTCAGGGATGGCTGGGGCTTGATTGCGAAAAAAGGCGCATCCCTCCCCTTTGCCGAGGCGCACAGCGTTTTCGGAAACGGTGGTTACGGGCCGTGTAAGGCAAAGGCCAACGTCCCGCTCGAATACAGCTTTGACAAAAATCCGCCCGAAGGCAGCTTCCTTATAAATGGAGGCGCCGCGGCAACCGATAATTCCGAGGTGGAGCTTGATCTATCCGGCATAACGGACGCTGAATCGGATATGGACAATAAGGCGCGGATGTGCTTCAGTAATAACGGCGATACATGGAGCAAGCCCGAAAAATTCCAACCTGTCAAGAAATGGTACCTCGACAGGGGCGACGGAAACAAAAAGGTCTACGCCAAATTCGCCGATGCCTCGGGCAACTGGAGCAAAAAGATAACCGCCGCGATACTTCTGCAAGAGGATGCCGCATGCCAAAAAGTAAGTAAACTGCGAAATTTCAGGATGGATGTCGCGCGGGATGATAACGGCAATATATACGCTGTATGCACAGGGCACAAAAAAAGCGATTATAAATCCCTTGTCTACGCTCTCAGATCAAACGACAGAGGTAAGACATGGTCTAAATTAAAGAATATATTCAAGAATGAATCCAGTAAAGAGTGTTATGACGCGGCGATATGTGCCGACAATAACGGCCACGTATACGCGACATGGAGCGCGCAAAACAATTACAACCACAAGCAGGTCTATCTGAACATCTCAAACGACTACGGAAAGAGCTGGAAATACAGGCCGATAAAATTATCCAAAAATACCCCTTCCCGCGTGTATTCGCGCTATCCGAAAATCGCCTGTGACGATGACGGCAATGTCTATGCAATGTGGTGCACTTATAGCTTGGATGACTGGCGGACATGCCCCGAAAAAATCCTGCTCAACTGCTCCAATGATTTCGGCCAGACCTGGATGAGCGAGGATATCGAGGTAGCCGAATTTTCGGAATCGGCTTACGTTTACTTGGACGACAGGCAGCAGACGTTCGACATTATCTGCGGCAATAACGGGACCGCGTATATCGCGTGGGTCAACGAAGACCTTTATATCAACCACACAGAGGACGGCGGCCGCGGGTGGCAGGAAAGCGGCATAAAGGTAAATCAGACCAAAGATATATACTCATCCTCATGCGCTATCCGGACGGGCCTTGATAACAGCGACAACTTATATCTCGCATGGTGTTCTATGGGTAGTATTTATTTTCAGCGTACGAACGACAAGGGTCTTACCTGGCTTGACTCGGATAGATATCTTTCGCATATGCAATCTTCGTACTATGGCAACAGCCCCTTCTCCATGAAAAACGACAACAACGGCAATGTGTATATCGCTTTCCTAGTAAACGAAAACGGGCAATCTTACCCTATTGAAAAAGGCGAGATCTATTTTAAGGCGTCTTCGGATTACGGCCTTACCTGGTGGCCCGGACACGGTGAAGAAATAAGGATTGCCACTGCCGCGCCGGAAATAACATACACCTCTGCCCCCTCGCTTAACTGCGACGAGACAGGCGGCGTATATATCGGCTGGCTCGACAGAAGAAATTATATCCTCAATAACAACAGATTGCTGGGCTACGGATATTGCGGAAAAGACGCGTATCTGAATTATTCCAAGGACTACGGCAGGACCTGGCTTGAGAACGACATACGGCTTGATATCACATACCACGAAAAAGACAGGGACTATTGGTCTTATTATTACGACTGGCTTCCGCAGTTGCGCGTTACCTGCGACAAGGCCACGGGTGAGCTCTCCACGCTTTGGAATACGGAAGGCGTTTTGTATTCCGACACCCGCTAAAAATACTATTTTTTAATGGCCTCTACCTCGTAGGTGGGGTAAGCCTTGACAAAGTCCACTCCTACGAGGTGGGAGTGGTTCAGGCGTGCAACAAAAAATCCCAAGCGTTTTTTTGCTTGGGATTTGCCTCAAGTGGAGTGCCCCAAAGTGACACGTCCCCTATTTTTACTCAAAGTCCACTCCTACGAGGTGGGAGTGGTTCAGGCGTGCAACAAAAAATCCCAAGCGTTTTTTTGCTTGGGATTTACCTCAAGTGGAGTGTCCCAAAGTGACACGTCCCCTATTTTCTCACGTCCCCTATTTTCCAAAATTTCAGCCCATTAAGAACACGCTTACTAAAGTAGCTATAACCGCATAAGCTACCGCTGCCATACCGATAAATCTCATTAAAGCTGCTTTGTTGCCCAATTTTTCTGTCTTTGCTTTGGATAGATAAATGAGGTATATACCAAAAGCAAGCCAGATGATTTTATCAAAAAAAGCGCCCAAACTCATCGCATCTCTCCTTTCGGTTTTTTCCCTTATATTATTATGTTTGGCTAAGTCAAGGATTGATTTTAATAGCTTCAGATAAAATGGTGGCAGTCAGTGTTAATTTTAGCAGAAACGACAATTTATAGTTAACTTTTTTTACTAACAAATCCTCAAGCCAAGGACACCAAATCGCAATCAAAGACAGTATTATTATTTTATCAAAGATTGTGTTGCCCTTGTAAATAAACGCTAAACCTAAGATGCCGATAAAAAGATAAAAAAGCAATTTCCTCATCATGTCGCCTACAATTATTATAAAACTCAAAACAAATTGTATATCTAAATCGGGAAAAAGTAATCTTTTAATGATTTTTGTAATTTTCATAGCGGCGAGATCATCTATGTATGATCTTTCAATGCTGGATAAATTATTTAAGTTGTAGAGCCTTCTCATCTTTGAGAATATCCAAAAAATGAAAACAACACATAGAACTATGACGGCTATCAAGGTAATTATGTCACTCAAATTTTTGCCTGTTTTATATTGCAAGCATCCGATCCAAGACAAAGTGATAACTAGTAAAACGCCGATAAAAACCTTGATCGGCAGAGAGATTTTAAAAGATGTGTAAAATTCGTTTGGTTTTTTCTCTATCATAGTTACCTCCTAATAGATTTGGGGACTAGATTTGGGGACGTAGATTTGGGGACGTGTCACTTGGGGACACGTCACTATTTAAATTATACCCTTCCCAATAAAAAATCCCAAGCGAAATATGCTTGGGAAGAAATGGAGTGTCCCTAAGTGACACGTCCCCTATTTTACTGTGATAAATATTCTTCCATTCTTCATCCCGCAGCATTTCGCTGGTTGTGGGATGCCGACGAAGTTTATTTATGAGATTGTTATAATCTTTTAAGAGTTGGTTTCTTATATTTTCTATGCGCATTTCCTTGATGGAGTATTTTAAAAAGCCCTTTTGATGCCATCTCTTGAAAAGTCGGGATACTTCGCTTTTTGTTATATCGTGCTTTTTTCCGACTTCCCGCAGGTTTCCGAGGGCAATATAATCCTCATAGAACTGTTTAGCCCTTGATAGATGCCTATTGTTGGTTTTTCTATATTCTTTTGATAGTTTATTATCTTCCATATGCCATAAATATACCATAGAAGATTTTATTTTACAATGTTTGCCGTAGGAATTGTCTTATGAAAATATATATACAGGCCCCTATTAACAAAATGTGCTTGACTAATGGGGTCATTACAAAGACGGGTTATGGGGATATATAAAAAATCCCCAAGCATATCGTTTGGGGTTTGCCTCAAGTGGAGTGTCCCAAAGTGACACGTCCCTTATTTTCGCTATTTTATATTTTCTTTTGGAGCAGGTGATGGCAATGGGAGTTAGCTAAAAAAAGAATTCTTTATTAGGAAGAAAGCTAAAACCAGCCAAATGATTAATAATGGTACTATAAGAAGCTTGCCGAACCAGTCTAATTTTAAATCTTCTTTTGTTTCAGCGTAAAAAATGGCTGCTCCTATAATCATGATCGGCATGCCAATAATATGTAAGAAATCACTATGAATAAATTGCCTAAGGACAAATTCTCCGAAGTAGGCAATATGTAATATTATTGAGAGCAACATGCCCCCGAAAAATATAAAAAAACTTCCTTTGTATTTAACCTTACCAGACATATGTAGCCTTATAGCTTAGCCATGCATTTGCTCTTAGGCCAAAGTTGTAGAATGTTGATCCAATTGCTGCAACAGTGCCAGCAACACTTATTTTTGAACCCAAAGCAAATCCTGAGTTAAGTTGAGATTTGGGGACGTGTCACATGGGGGCACGCCACTATTTAAATTATACCCCTCCCAATAAAAAATCCCAAGCGTTTTTTTGCTTGGGATTTACCTCAAGTGGAGTGCCCCAAAGTGACACGTCCCCTATTTTACTCCTCCCAATAAAAAATCCCAAGCGTTTTTTTGCTTGGGATTTACCTCAAGTGGAGTGCCCCAAAGTGACACGTCCCCTATTTTACTTATTTTACAAGTGGAGTGTCCCAAAGTGACACGTCCCTTATTTTACGCGTCCCTTATTTTACGCCACTTATTTTACGCGGAGATATGGGGGTTAATTCTTCTTTTTTAACCTTAAGGCTTTTCCAATGTTAATAACTAACCCTTCGATTCCTATGCCGATTAAGACCAATATCTGTAGCGCGCGAATTAAATTTTGAGAGTGCGGTTTTAAAAACCATGTCACGACTAAGAATAATCCGCATATAATACATAAAATCCAGATAAAATTGCCTCGACTGTTTGTTTTTTTATAGATAACTCTGTCAATATGATAAAGTAGGACGGCTAATAAGGGTATGGTTATTAAAACCCACCGGTAATTTTCAACCATAAGCTTGTCACTCCAAAGTTCCTATGTAGTTAATATCATGTGTGGATTTGGGGACGTGTCACATGGGGACACGTCACTATTTAAATTATACCCCTCCCAATAAAAAATCCCAAGCGTTTTTTTGCTTGGGATTTACCTCAAGTGGAGTGTCCCAAAGTAACACGTCCCCTATTTTACCCAATAAAAAATCCCTAAGCATTTCGCTTAGGGTACAGCTTCCTGTGTGACCCGGAAGACGGTACCTAATCGCGGTAGTTATTCATAATTTATCCTTTATAATTTTTTTGTTGCAATCCAATTTTCTATATTAAACTTGTCCAAATATCGTTGAATATAAAATTTATGCTTGTCCAAAAAACGCCCGATCTTCTGTTTATTGACTGTTATCAAATCAGGATACCTTACAGGCATTCTAATCTCTTTTATATGTTTTTTTAAACATTTTTCTTCCAAATTAAAGAGCAATTTACTTCCCCAGTTTTTTCTTTGAAATTCAGGAACAATACACAAATCGTCAATTTCAACAAAATTGTCTTTTATTGAATAATGTAACCATCCTATTAAAGTGTCGGTATCTAAATTTTCTATATGTATAAAATGTTCTACATCAACCCATGGAAAACCCGGACTAAGTCCAAAGCATATCTCTATATAGCCATGTAAGCCTTGTTTTTTATATTTATCTAAAAAATTTAAAGGGCGCTTTTCTTTGCTATTATAAGCTTCCATCATATACATATCAAGATATCCATAAGGTAAATAGCCATAGCCGTTTTCACCCCACTCTGTACCCCATGAATTTTTTAGCTTGAATTCCTTCTTATTGTTATTATAGCCAATTAGCGCAACGGAGTGTATTCCGATACTATTTTCTGCCCTACTAGGCATTGTGATTCTACCTTTTTTTGGATAATGAAAATTTTTAAAAATCTTAAAGGATACTACTACTGGACCAGCCATAGCCAAGGCGTATTTTAACTGCTTCTCGTTTTTTATTCTATAATAATCTAAGGAACGATGTCGCTTAGCATCACTATCTGCATTTTTAGGTTTTGAAGATTTATCTTGTGGGATATATTTCCAAACCTCTTCGTTGCAACACCCCTTACCTTTACTAATTCTAGTTACCCATAATACAAAAGACCCTTCTTCTGAGTTAGGTATGCCTGCCCAAACTCTAGATTCGTTATATAAATATCTAGGTGACAAAATAGCCATTTTGTACTCGGTTTTTTTGTTTAAATTGTAATAAAAAAGGTGTTAACTTCCTAATGCTTTGAAATTATTTTAGTCATGTAAATTTCCTCTTCAACGCCGCTCGTTTCGCGGTGACTTTATATTATACAAAAAGTAGATTTGGGGACGTGTCACATGGGGACACGTCACTATTTAAATTATACCCTTCCCAATAAAAAATCCCAAGCGTTTTTTTGCTTGGGATTTATCTCAAGTGGAGTGTCCCAAAGTGACACGTCCCTTATTTTTCTATTTTCCTAGTCTGATACCTTAATTGTTTTTTTCATTTCTATAACTGCTATATAATAAATAATCGGGCCTAAAAAATTGAAGAGTGCGCCAAGCAACAGCACTACAAACCAGACTCTTTTTGTACCTCTGTTATTAAATGAACTTACTCCCCAATGATAAAAAAGGTAAATCCACCAGACTAGAATGCATAAGAAAGCTATTAAGGTCCAACCAAAAAGAGCCCATTCCATAGGCAGTACTTCAGATACAGGCTTGGAAAATTTGAAAGGATAAAATCTAGATACTATATATATTGCTAACAAATTCAGTAGTGAGAATCTTGAAAAAAATTTCATATAAATATCCTTTTTAATTTACGCCACCAATTAAGGTATACCAGTTTGTGCGCAATTCAATGGTGGATTTGGGGACGTGTCACATGGGGACACGTCACTATTTAAATTATACCCTTCCCAATAAAAAATCCCAAGCGTTTTTTTGCTTGGGATTTACCTCAAGTGGAGTGTCCCAAAGTGACACGTCCCCTATTTTCCATTAGTTTAGCACTTGGGATAACAGTTGTAAAGCGAAAAAATGCTTGGGGATAAGGTGTGGGTTACTCAGCTTGGAATTCGTCTACCTCTCTTGGGCTTAGGTCATGATTTTGGCTTAGATGGCCTCTGCTACCAGCATCTTGGCAGTACCAGATTCCATCTTTTTGTATCCATTTAGTATTTTGTGTAACTACAACTCTTTTAGCTTTGATTTTATCAAAAGTATATCCCGGTGGTGTTTGCTCGCAAAATTTTATTTTTATAGAGTATCTCCCTTCATCTTCTCTTGTTGCTGAAATTATTTCAAATGACAACAGCTCCCATCCTTCATTATCGATAGTCATTTGCTTCGTATAGAATTCTAAGGGAACGACTCTTTTAAAATCTTCGTTTCTATAGTTGTATGTTTGATTCCAGTTACCTTCTTTTTCAGCTTTATAGTACGCATATATAGTTTCTCTCAAAGAAGGTTCGATATCAATAGGCTTTGTGGTTGAGCTTTTACAACCTGCCAACCAAAAATTGCATAGTAACAGAAAAAATATTATCGCAATTTTTTGTATTTTTTTAATGCAGTTAATTTGAAGGGGGACCATATATGTATACCGCTTCCCTTTCGTAATCTCTATATATCATAAGCAATCGCCATTCCCAGCCTACTTGCTTCCACTCATGGTGCAGTACCGCTTTTTCTACATAATGTTTTGGAACCATCATGTTGATTACAAGCGGCTCATGATCTACAAATCGCAGTTGAATATTTTCACCATGATCTTCAAGATATCCACCCAACCACTGTTCCATTGTCCTTTTTTCTATAATTCTATAGGGCCTTAGGCTACACTCGGCATCAGTGTAATATTCAGATGATGCCGTTGGATTATTCCCTGTCCCAACGGCGCCTTTTTCCGCAGCCATTGCTACCTTCTCAGGAGCAAGTTTTCTTGATATAGCGGGTGCCTGGCTACCTGAGCTTGCTTCGGCATCGTTTGCGCCTACTATGTCACCTTTTGCTATGGAGTCATTGGTTGCTGGATTATCATTTGTGCTAGGTGGTTGCTTGCCCTCAGCAGGCTGCGGTGCCGTATAAGTAAGTCCACCTATCATTATGCCAGTTGCTGTGCCTGCGCCACCTCCCATGAGTGTTCCAGCTACTACATCACCACCGGTTAAAGCTGAACGTACAGCCCCAGAGGCGGCACCACCAAACATACCGCCAAAGACAGCGGCACCAAAGGTACTGCCATTACTAGCCCAACTACCAAACGAACCGCCTAAAGCAGCTCCGTAGTAGCCCGCTAATCCGGAAACTATGCTTATCCCGGCTGCTTGCAGGAAGTTACCACCAGCTTGATAGGCACTTATACCGGAGTCTATAGCGCTAAATACAGCCATGCCTAAGGCGGCATTTCCAGTGATTGCGCCAACAACTATTCCTACTATAGCCCCTATCAGCTTACTCAGCCAGCTATGCCCAGTAGGGTCGACATACCGTATCGGATTATTGCGGGCATAGGCGTAGCGGTTGAAGCTTTGGGGGTCGTCGGGGTACGGGACGATGGTGTCGGCCTGGGTGAACCTTCCCAGTTCCGGGTCGTAGTACCTGGCGCCGTAGTAGTAGAGCTGGG
>Ga0272441_10016073_pt1 | contig 10393 bp, 10 predicted proteins | sample SSMProp6N_FD_193582 | JGI IMG/M metagenome (GOLD analysis project Ga0272441, IMG submission 193582) | Marine sediment archaeal communities from Little Sippewissett salt marsh, Falmouth, MA, United States - SSM-Prop-6N | ecosystem: Environmental > Aquatic > Marine > Wetlands > Sediment ... | reverse complement strand
TTTATAACAATCATCTTTATCTGAGATATTTAAGAATCCTGTAAACTGACCAGTGGTAATTTCAATTGTCTCATCAAAAGTATTTCCGGCATCTTGATGACTTCCTGCATCGTTTTGATTCTGAATATCTACTGAAAGCTGATAATCTCCTTCACCTGAAGAACGACGTACTCTGATGTACCAAATTCCACTGGCAGTTGCTACATATTGGAGGGTCCTTATATTATCCTGTCTTGTAGTGGAACCAACACCGGAAGATGATTCAGGTTTTCTTAGATAAATAGTAAAATTACCACCGGAAGGTTGAGCAAGTTGGAGAGTAATTTTCTGTCCTTCTAGTAAGTTTAAACTGTACCAATCTTCTTTATCAATTTGGCTTTGGGCTGTTTGTCCTCCAAGACTTCCGGTATAAACACCGGATTGAATCAAGAATGCATCATCCTGGTTATTAGTGTCAGGTAATTGATTACCTTGATAAAATTGAGTTTCCTGGTAAGGAGGGAATGCTTCTGCTCCAATAGTTTCTACTATCTCAATGCTTCCTTTTTTAAAAGCAACGTGATTAGTGTTAAGGGAAATTCGTTCAACTCGCACAAAGAGAACAGATGCCTCTTGAATAACTAATCTCGGGATAGTGATCTGGCCATTGCAGGTATATCCAACGGAATCACTCGGTGATGATACATTTGGTAAAGTTACTTTTTGAGTTACAAAGACATTTCCGCCCGGCACTTCATAGATGAATAAAAATTCTGCAGGAAGACCTCTTCTCCCATCAGGACGGTCAGTGGCCAGAGCAGTAATATCAAGAACTAAATCAGAATTTCCGGATGGAATATTCTCAAAAGTCCATTGGGCATAATTTTGAAGGGAATTATCTCTAAGCCAATACCAGCCTTTTATTGAATCGCCATTAGTGTTGAAATCATTGGGAAGATTAAAGTTACTGGCAGCAAAAAGATTCATAGAGAATATAAAAAAAGTGAAAAAGAAAATTAGAAGCATCAATAATTTTTTTACTTTCATGATTTCTATCTCCTTATGTGTATCATAATTTTTAAAAAATATCTGCTATTGAAATATCTAGATTATTTCCTTTATTACTTTTTTAAATTTCCCCTGCTTTCACACCTCCTCTCTATTAAATGTGGTGTTAAAATAAATTTTGGATACTCTAAAATAAAAAACTGCCAACACTTTTAAATTTTAAAAGTTGGCAGTTTGGCAGTCATATCAATCAAATGATTTAGACCCATAACTTTGTGCCCTACCCTTTGGGATAGTTTGCCTTTTTCAACATTTTTTAAATGCAAATTTTTCAATTTCCAGCTCACCATTTATATACTGCTTAGATATGTAAAAATCCTTCTTTTTGTGATATAAATTTTTTAACTTCTAAAAAGGACTTCTTCTTTATTAAATAATCTCGTTGCTCCAATTAACGCGATTCCGGCGATAATTGAATTTGCCATAAAAGTAGTGATAATATGACTCCAGTATATTTTACCCATTAATATTTCTTTAAAAACAAAACTGCTGTTTAATACAGGAATCAGGAACATGTTTCCGTTTAATTCTATTCCCTGGCTAATAGAAATGATTCCCAGGAAAATAGTCAGCATATAAATTGGCGTAATATAACTGGAAGCTTCTTTAATGTTACGAGCAAATATTCCCACAATAACCAATACTGCACTGGTCAAACCTACCAAAGGAAGCAATATTAAGAATAGCAATAATAAATGGTTAAAAGTGATTCCGATTTTCAAACCTTCAATGGTTCCACTCCCCGCAATTGCATTCCCTGATAATAAGGAAATAGAAATGCCGAACAATCCTATGACCATGCTGGTAAATGATACCATCATCACTGCCAGACATTTACCTAACACGATTTCCAATCGGCTGATTTGACTAACAAGAAGGGTGGCAATAGTCCCTCTCTCTTTTTCTCCGGCAGTGATATCAATGGCAGTATGCATGGCTCCGGCAAAAATAAGTATAATTATCAGATATGGCAATAGGAATCCCAGGAATGCACCTGAGACCTTTTCTGATGAAGCTACATTTTCCGATTCGACTGCAAAAGGATGAATAATTTTTTCATTTAAGTTTAAATCATTTAATCTTTTGGAAACAATTTCTCTTGAATAAGCATCCAGAGCTAGTTGAACTCTGTTCTGGGCAACTCTTGATTTGACTTCAGTTGTATCATATTTTAAGATAAGTCGACTAGCATCTCCCTCTCGAATTTTATTGTCAAATTGGGGAGGTATTTCAAGGATTGCATGAACTTCTCCATTTTTTAATCTGGTAAAAATATTCTCTTCTGTAGTAACAGTGCTAATCATGTCCTGTTTTTCAATATATTGCGATAACGGCAATGCAAATTCCTCACCTTTTATTGCAACAATCGAAACGGTTTCTTCAGATTTTTTATTTCCCATTTGGCTGAAATAACCCATACCGATAAATAAGAGGGGGTAAAAAATGAGAGGCACAGCAATCATGGCAATTAATGTGCGTTTATCTCGGATAGCTCCGAGAATTTCCTTGCAAAATACAGCCTTTATATTTTTCCAGTTTATCATAATTTATTTTCCTGTCTTATTAATTCAAAGAATGTTTCTTCCAAATCTTCCGATGAAGAGCGTTTCTTTAGCTCTCCCAATGTACCATTGGCAAGAAGCTTTCCATGATGAATAATACCAATGGTATCACATAATTTTTCTGCTTCCCTCATGATGTGAGTCGAGTATATAACACATTTTCCCTGTTTTTTAAATTCCTTAACATAGTCAGTTACCGTTCGGGCAGTAATAATATCCAGACCTACAGTCGGCTCATCTAAAATCAATACAGAAGGATCATGCAAAATACAACGGGCAATTGATAATTTTTGTTTCATACCCGTAGAAAGTTTATCCACCCTTACATCTTTAAAATTTTCCATGCTTAAAGTATGAAAAATATCATCCATCTTTTTATCGATAGCTTTATTTTCCATTCCATTGATTCTACCAAAAAACTTTAATGTTTCCCTGGGTGTAAATCGATCATACAATCCTGTTTCACCCGATAAAAATCCAATCTGTTTCCTCACCTCATGCGGTTTTTTTAACACATCAAACCCGTTAATCTTTGCTTTTCCATCAGTTGGTTGCATCATGGTTGCTAAAATTCTTAAAGTGGTCGTTTTTCCGGCTCCGTTAGGACCTAAAAGGCCAAATATCTTTCCCTTCTTACAATTAAATTCCAGGTGATTGACTGCAACAACCTTACCTCTTTTATTATCGTGAAATATTTTTGTAAGTCCTTCTACCTGTATCATCTCTTGTTAGAAACCTCTTTCATATTCATTTTGATTATAAAGATAATCTACATCTTAAAACAAATTTCCATATTAACTGTTGACTTGCAAAATAACTAAAATCTATCTCATCAGTTTGCATACGATATGCCAACAATCCAGTATGCTAAATTTATTTTAGAACAATCTTTTAGTAAATCTAAAGCATTCTCAAAGCATTTATGATTTCTTCTTTTACATTTTCGTTATCTTCTATTTTCAGGGCTTTTTCTAAAGCGTTTCTCGATTTCCTGCTCCCAATCTTCCCCAGCGCCCAGGCTGTATGTCCCCGAACCATTGGCTGATTCTCTTCCTGTAAAATCTTTATTAAATAAGGTATGGCAATCGAATCGCCTATATTTCCTAATGCCAGTACTGCATTTCTTTTAATTGCTTTCATGGGTCTCATAGCAATTTGGTTATCAGAAAAATATGATTTAAACTCCTCTTCACTCATTTTCAATAAAGGAATTAATGGCACTCTTGAACCGATATAACCATATTTTGGCAGATATTTTTTCGGTTTTTTATTTTTATTTTTCGGGCAAACATCCTGACAGATGGTGCAACCATATAAAATGTCACCCCATATTTCCCGATATTCTAAAGGTACATCTATTAGTCTTTCAGAAATATACTGTAAGCATTTCGTTCTATCGATAACATAGGGAGATATGATAGCTTTTGTAGGGCAGGCATCCATGCAAATTCTGCAACTACCACAATCATTCTGGAGAGGATTGTCTTTATCTAGTTCTAATTCGGTAATAATTTCCCCTAAAACCACCCAGGAACCAAAATCTTCTGTAATGATAATGCCATTTTTCCCATACCATCCTACTCCGGCTCTTTGGGCAATGGGTTTTTCTACTAAAGACACATAGCACGATTTATTTTTGGATTTATATTTGCCATCTGTTTTTTGATTGATAAAATCAATGACACTTTTTAACTTCTCTTTAACTTCATAATAAAAATTGGCAATATCATATTTGGCAATTTTCCCACACGGCTGATCGCAATTTTTAAAATGATCATCTTCCTCAATTAAATAGTATTGTCCAACACTGATGATGGATCTTGCATTTTTTAATATATTTTTTGGATTACATCTTTCGCTGATTTTATTTAAATATATTTTTCCTGCATTTAAAGATATCTCATCTCCGCTGGAATATTTACTCCTTGGAATATACCCTTTTTCGATATTTCCTATTATCGATTTTTCTGCTTGAGGAAAAGCTTCTGCATCTGTTATTTTAATAATATCCAGGCCGTTTTCCTTCCCTATATTTTTAATTTGTTCAGTTATTGACATAAATCAATCCATTTACTAGTTTTAACACTGGCTATAATAAAATGCATTCACTCCCCTTATAAATTAACAAAATTTTAACAATTGAAAGTCACTTTCAAAATAGTCCTTCATGGATTTTCTAAAATATAAAGTGAAATTCTTTTCCGATATTTTATTAATATTTTTAGAAGCGAAAGCTTTTTTGTAACTAAAATCTCGCTTAAAGATGAAATATCTTTTTAACAGATTTACTTATTATATTATTAATTTATTTAATTTTAAGCAGTGTTAAATTATCTTTTTCTATAAGCCTGTATAATGAAAACAATTCCGGCAGCTATTAAAAGTAAAGGCCACAATCTTCCTATTGCTATCCATGGGAAAAAACTGTTTAATAAGAAAATAACGCCTATGACAATGATAATGATTCCGACTAATAATCTCTCGTTTTTTCCGGAAATGTGTGAATGACTCTCTGATTCAAAATGTTCTTTTACTTCTTCGATAACTTCTTCCGCACCTTTTTTAACTTTGTCCTTGAATTGTTCCCTTTGATCAAAAGCATCATCAGAAACCTGTTCAGGATTTTTAGGTATGATTACCCAGGCAATCAAATAGGCAACAATTCCTGCGCCCCCCAATAATACAATAAGTACAGTTAATAATCTTACTAAAGTAGAATCGACATCAAAATACTCTGCGATTCCCCCGCAAACACCTGCAATCATATAATCTTTTCTTGACCTGTAAAGTTTTTTCTTCATAATTAAATTTACTCCTTTCATAATTTACAAATTGGTTAATTTACCAATTCACCAATTTAATGCTTTTATATTATAAAGTGTATTACGTTTTAATTATATACAATTTAACTCTTATTCTTTATAATTTTAGCTTTACGCCATTAGCTTCTTCTATGAAAAAAATAATAAATTATATATATATTTTTAAATTTTTTAATAGATGTTTTATTTATGCAATCCAAAGCAAATTCAAAAAATAAAAATTCTATAACAATTAAATCACGGCACATTAATCTTTAATACTTTTGTTATCTTTTGTATCCTATCATCCTTAAAAAATCTTTTCTCTCTTTTATATTTTTATCATCTTCAATACCTTTAGGTGAATAGCCATCAATCACACCTAAAACTCCTCTTCCCAAATCAGTTTCAGCCACTATGACCTCAACCGGATTAGCTGTAGCACAAAATATTGAACAGACTTCCGGGCAATTTTTCACCGCATTTAATACATTAATGGGAAAGGCATCTTGTAATAATATAATAAACGTGTGCCCGGCACCTATCATATTTATATTATTAATAGCTAAAGATGTTAATGTTTTATCATTTCCATCTGCTCTTACCAGGCACGGTCCGGAAGCTTCATTGAAAGCTATTCCGAATTTTCCTCCGGAAACTCCGGTCACCATTATTTCATAGAGATCTTCAACGGATTTTATGAAATGTGATTGACCGAAAATAATATTTGTCCCCTCCGGAAATTCCATACTAATCGATTTTATTTCCATAATAATGCCTCCCTTGGAATTAACTATATTTTTTTTCATTTAATATAGTTATGATATAATTACTAATATTTTATCATAATTTAATTGAAAATATTAGTATTAATCATCACTAAGGGGACTCTTTATGCTTTTTTGGAATAAAATTCGCCAGGATTTATTTATAGAGCAAAATGTTATGGTATTATCTTTATCTGTATCATTTGTCATTATTGCATTTTTTAGCTGGTATCCTATTCTCCCAATTTATCTTTTAGAATTAGGAGCAACTGATTTTCAAGTCGGCTTTTCATATACCTTACTATCTCTGGCTTCCACGATGATGCAGTTTTTTGGAGGTATCCTTTCTGATCGCTTTGGCCGAAAATGGATGATTGTTTTTCCCAGTTTCATCTTTCCCGTATTATACTTTCTGGTTGCAAATTCTACTAATTGGCAGATGTTAGTATTTTTACTTGTGATGGTGAATAGTTTAAGTTCTCTTCAATTACCTTCTTTTTATGCTATGATCGCCGAATCAGTTCCAAAAATGAAACGAGCTAAGGCTTACAGTATATTTGAATTGTTTGTTGTTTTGGGAATAACCATTGGACCGGCCGTTGGCATACTTTTAATTTCGCGGATGAATATCAGATATTTATTTTATTTTAGTACTTTTATCACATTATTTTGTGCTTTATCAAGAATGTTCTGGCTAAAAGAGACCCATCACCATCGCATCAAAATAAATAAAAATGATTCTTTTAAAAAGTTATTTAATAAAAAGATATTGCTAATCATTGCTGCTTTATCCTCTCTTTTTCTTTTATTCAATCTGACAACTAATGGGCCTTTTATTTCTTTGTATGCAAAAGAAATCATGCATTTTAATAAATCAAAAATTAATCTTTTATTTGCTTTAGGAGGTTTTGCTGCAGTTATTTACAGCATTTGGGGTGGGAAAATCATTGGAAAATGGGGCAGCATAATCACACTTTCAGGCAGCGCGTTGGGCATGGGACTATTTGTAATCTTATGGAGCTTGAGTTCTTCTCAATTTCTGACCATATTTCTATTTATTATCTTGTATATTTTTTTCCAAAGCTGCTATATCGCTTATGGTGCATTATTGGCAGATATCACCCATCGACAATCCAGAGGTTTAGTTATTGGCTTTATCGGTACGGCAACCGGATTGATAGGTTCGCTTGGTCCTTCTCTTGGAGGTTATTTAAGGTTATATTTCAATCCTGTTTCCACGTTCTGGGCCGGATTTATATTCGCATTAACCACCGCTCTGATACTGACAATGGTTAAAGATTAACCTTTCAAATTGATATTTTTTCTTGATTTATTTTTTTATATTACTATAATAGTAAACACCTATTAAAATGATGAAAGAATAAAATAATCAATACAGATAAAATAAATTAAAAATTTGCTTAAAATATTATCATTATTTTATGGTAATTAACAGAAATTTGGATTGAATGCTTCCAAGCTTCAAATACTCAATTATTTATTAATTTATTTCAGGAAGGAAAATATAAAATGAAAAAAAAGAGTAATCAACAGCTAACAAAAATTAAAGCGGTATTTTTTGATTTTGGCGGTACTCTGATGGATGCGGAAAGCGATATTATTACACATATTAATATGATGAAAGATGTGATACAGAAATATAATATTTCAGCCTCACCTGAAGAAATGGCCGAAAAATATAATTCCTTTATTTTTACAAAAAAAATGACATTATTGGATTCAGATTCGAAAGAGAATTCATTTTCACCATTAAAAGAATCAACAAACAATGCAATACGAAAAACTCTTTCCGTTTATAATATCGAATCTGATAATGAAGATTTAAATTGGTTCTCAAAAATATTTCTGAAAAACCATAAACAGTATTGTAAACTTTTTCCGGAAAGCTTGGATGTCATCCAAAAAATCAGAAATATTGATTCCATACATACCGGTATTATAAGTGATGTTGATACTGATTTTTTGAAATTTCAATTTGATGCTTTTGGAATAAGCCATTTATTCGATTCCATTACCACTTCTGAAGAGGCGCAATCCTATAAACCGGATGAAATAATCTTTAATGTAGCACTTCAAAAGGCGGGTTGTCAGGGTTTGGAATCTGTTATGATTGGAGATTCCTATGAAAAAGATATCATCGGCGGAAAGAATATGGGAATGACAACCATTTGGCTCAATAGATATTATGGTAAAAATGCAAACGGTGACAAGGCAGATTTTATAATTAACCAATTAAAAGACGTATCGCCTTTAATCGATAGAATCATTTAATTGTTTAGATTGTTTTTACATTTGAATATTTTTTTAATTTAATTGTAATAAAAAATGAATATTCTTCTTTTAAATAGAAAGGATTAATGAATGTTTTCTACCCAAAATAAAAAATTATCAATTATGGTTAAAATAATGGTGTTCTGTTTATTCTCTGCTTTCTATTATGGTATTTTATATACAAATTCCAAGGTCTGCGCCCAGGAAACCATTATTCCAATTTTAACCTACCATAATTTTACAAACGAGGAAAGCAGCAGTTATAAAATAAATATTGAAAAGTTTACTGAACAAATGGATTATTTAGCCACACATGGTTTCTCGGTAATTTCTACATCGCAACTATTGGAAAATATTTCGAGCAATACTCTGCCTCTCAAACCGGTAGTGATTACAATCGATGATGGTTACAAATCAACCTATACTTTGGCTTATCCCATTTTGAAAAAATACCATTTTCCTGCTACTCTCTTTATTTATAGTGACTTTATAGAAAAAAACAGCTATAGTCTTACCTGGAAAGAAATTCAGGAGATGGCAGAAAATAATATCGAAATTGGTTCCCATACTGTCAGTCATTGTAATTTAATAAAATTAATCGAAAAAGAAACTAATGAGGATTATTTGAATCGAATTAGAAGAGAAATATTTCTATCCAAGGAAATACTGGAAAAAGAAATCGGAAAAGAAATACAATTTTTTGCCTATCCTTATGGAACTTATAGTCCCCTAGTCAAGCAATTAGCTATTCAAACCGGCTATAAAGGAATTTTCAATGTCAATAGCATGAATAATAATACTGACCTTGACCCATTTTCTTTAAACAGACAAATTATTTTTGGCCAAATTTCTCTTGATTCATTTAAAAATATTTTAGCACAACACCCTCTTCCGGTTTCTGAAATATATCCTTTCGATGGCGCGGTCAGCTATAACCAGCTGACTGAAGTCAGTGCTGTCTTCGAAGAAAGCATTGACCCAGATTCTATTTTTACTATGAAATTAGGAGGGGCAAAAGTAAAATTCGATTATGATCCGCAAAATCGTAAAATTTCTTTTACCCCTAATCCACTTAAACCTTTAATCAAAAAATCCTATATTGTCAATATAACAACTCAGAATAAACAGGAAACACATACAGAGAAAACATCCTGGTTGATTACCATAAAGTAAAAAACGTGAAAAATATTCTAATACCAACTTATTCTCCCAAATAAGCTCTTTTTACTCGCTCATCCTGCAGGAGATCTTTTCCGGTCCCCTTTAAAACAACCTTACCGGTTTCCAGCACATAAGCAAAATCTGCAATTTTTAAAGCGGCATAAGCATTTTGTTCAACTAATAGCACCGTCATTCCTTCCTGGTGAATACGTTTAATAATATCAAATATTTCTTTTACCAGTAATGGTGCCAATCCCAAAGATGGCTCATCTAACATTAATAACTTTGGCCGGGACATCAATCCTCGGGCTACTGCCAACATCTGTTGCTCTCCTCCGGACAATGTACCTCCCTTTTGCCATAATCTTTCCTTGATTCGAGGAAAGAGCTCATAAACCCATTCCAAATCCTTTTCAACGCCTGCCGAATCTGCCCGGGCATAAGCTCCCAATTCCAGGTTTTCCAATACTGATAAATTGGGAAATATCCTTCTTCCCTCTGGAATTAAAGCAATACCATTTTTTACTATTTGGTCGGTAGATATATTTGTTATAATTTTATTGTTAAATTTTACCGTACCTTCCTTCGGTTTGATTAAAGCACATATCGTTCTGAGCGTTGTACTTTTCCCTGCGCCATTAGCACCAATCAATGTAATGACTTTCCCTTTAGGAACATCAAATGTGATGCCCTTTAATGCATGTATACCACCAAAATAAACATTTAAATTATCAACTTTAAGCATAATTTTTTACATCCACCC
>Ga0272441_10016072_pt1 | contig 10394 bp, 11 predicted proteins | sample SSMProp6N_FD_193582 | JGI IMG/M metagenome (GOLD analysis project Ga0272441, IMG submission 193582) | Marine sediment archaeal communities from Little Sippewissett salt marsh, Falmouth, MA, United States - SSM-Prop-6N | ecosystem: Environmental > Aquatic > Marine > Wetlands > Sediment ... | reverse complement strand
GATACCCGAATAAGAGCCTGCCTTCCAACCGTCAACCACATCCTGGACCACGGTGGAAGCGTCATCCTCATGAGCCACCTCGGACGCCCCAAGGGAAAGCCCGATCCTGCCCTGAGCCTCGAGCCTGTGGCGCTGCGGTTGAGCCGGCTCCTCAAGCTCGACGTGAAGATGGTTCCTGAATGTGTCGGCGAGGTTGCGCAGCAGGCCTCACGGGAACTCCTTCCCGGAGGGGTCGTCATGCTGGAGAACCTGAGGTTTAATCCCGGTGAAAGTAAAAACGATCCGGAATTCGCATGTCAGCTGGCCTCCCTGGGGGACCTGTACGTGGATGATGCCTTCGCCACGGCCCACCGTGCCCATGCGTCGGTGGTTGGGGTCCCCGCCGTGCTGAAGCCGGCCGTGGCAGGTTTTCTCATGAAGGATGAGATCGATTATTTCAACCGGGCCACGAAACAGCCTGTAAGGCCCCTCGTCGCCATCCTCGGGGGTGCCAAGGTCTCCGACAAGATCAAGACCGTGAGGAGCCTGATTCAAAAGGTGGACAAGATCATCATCGGTGGAGGGATGGCGTTTACCTTCCTTAAAAGCCAGGGTTACAGCGTTGGACGCTCTCTCGTCGAGAAAGACATGCTCGGTCTGGCCTCGGAAATCATCGATGAAGCCAAATCCCGTGGTATCCCCTTTTATCTTCCAGTGGACTGCGTGGTGGCGGAAGCCAGGGAGGAAAAGGTTAAGACCATGGTTACTCCGGCCCAGGAGATCCCGGAAGTGGACATGGGGCTGGACATCGGTCCGGCCACCATCATGCTCTTCGAGGAAGTGCTGAGCGGAGCGGGGACCATTGTCTGGAACGGCCCCATGGGTGTTTTTGAACTGTCGCCTTTCAGCAAGGGGACCTTCTCCATTGTCGATGCCCTGGCGAGATCGCAGGCCCTGACCATCCTGGGAGGGGGGGATACCGATGTGGCCGTCAGCGAGACGGGCAAGTCGGACAAGATCGACTATATCTCCACGGGTGGAGGTGCCTTCCTCAAGCTCCTGGAAAATGGGGAACTTCCGGGTATAAGCGCTCTCGACGAGGGATAAAGAGGCGGCCGGGTTTGACTTAGGTGGGAGGAAAGTGGTATAGAATTCGGTTTTACGGAGGATTGCCATGAAGCGAAGGCCGTTCACCGTGGCCAACTGGAAAATGAACAAGACGGTTCCCGAGAGCGTGGATTTCGTCCAGGAGTTTCTCCAGTTCCTTTCCCCGGAACCGGATGCCGAAATCGCCCTCTCTCCGTCCTTTACGGCCCTCGTTCCGGTGGGAAAAGCCGTTGAGGGAAGTCCGGTCGGGCTGGCCGCCCAGAACATGCATTGGGAGGATTCGGGGGCCTTCACCGGAGAGATCAGCCCGATCCAGCTGCGGGATATCGGATGCCGCTATGTCCTTGTGGGGCACTCGGAACGCAGGCAGTATTTCGGTGAGAGCGAGGGAGAAGTATCCAGAAAGATTAGCGCCGCTCTCCGGGAAGGCCTGGTCCCCATCCTCTGCATCGGGGAAACCCTCGGGGAAAGGGACTACGGGAAAACCTTCGAGGTAATCGAAAGACAGTTTTGCGGCGGAACCGAAGGAGCCGCCCTGGAGAGCGGATCGGAGATCGTCCTGGCATACGAGCCCATTTGGGCCATCGGGACCGGGAAAACAGCCACCCCGGAGGAAGCCCAGGAGGTTCACCACTTCATCCGGGGCCTGACGGGCAGCGTTTTCGGTGCCGAGGTTTCCGAGGCCATCCGGGTCCTTTATGGGGGATCTGTCAACCCGGAGAACATAGCCGCTCTCATGGAAATGGCCGACGTGGACGGGGTCCTTGTTGGGGGAGCGAGCCTGGTGCCCGAGAGCTTCGCCCGGATTGTCCGGTCGACCCTGAAGTGACTTGAAACAAGAGCACCAGGGACCGTTTCCGGGAGACGGATCCTGGATCCTGTCGTTCCTTTTTGGGTGATTTTTGGAGTTTTCCGAGCAAGAAAATCGGCATACTTGGAGGTAAAATACAAAGATGCTAGTCCTTTTAAAGATCCTTCACATCATTGTCGCCGTTTCTCTCATCATGATCGTTCTCTTCCAGACAGGGAAGGGAGCCGAGATGGGTGCAGCGTTCGGGGGGTCGAGCCAGACTCTCTTCGGAGGAGGGGGGCCGGCCGGTTTCATGGCCAAGTTGACCACGGCCGCGGCGGTCGGGTTCATGCTCACTTCACTGACCCTGGCATATTTATCCAGCACGCACGCCAGGGCCGGGAAAGCACCTGCTACCCCGGCCCCGATCCAGATGCCCGCAGGCGGAGAAGAAACAGCCCCGGAGGGAGAATCCTCTGTTCCCGCTCCCTTGACGCAGGAAGGGGAGCAGGGGCAGGGCCAGTGATTATTTTTCCGGACTCATCACTTTTTCCGGACTTATCACTATCGTCCCGGGATGGATGTTCCTTGCGCTTTCGGTGATCTTGCACACCGAGGTTTCCGGGCGGGGGACGATGATCTGAAGTTCTCCAAGCTTTTCCAGGGGTGGCTCCACTTCCCCGATGACGCTTTTTCTTTCCACCAGAGTCAGGGTATCTCCGGTTGAAAGCCCATCTTTGGAACCAAGATCAATAAAAACGATATCTTCTTTTCCAAGAAGCCTTTTCATTTCGGGGTTGATCACGATATACCCTTCCAGGTTCAGGGGTTGGCCAGGACCGGAATCGGGAAGCATGGAAAGGTAATCAATGTGCCGTATCACCTCATCCCCAACCTGCGCTTCTTTGTAAATACCTCCCACGATGGCGGTTGAAAGACCGTCCCTTGTATCCATCACGGTCAAGTCTCCCAGGACCCTGGCCAGGAATCCTATCTTTTTCTTTGAGACCGGATGGATCACCTCGGTCGAGACCCTGACGATGGAATATTGCTCATCCTCAACAAGAGGAGATTCTTCCGGTGTGGTTATGTACACCTTCATCCCGGGACGGATCAGCAGCCTTTTTTCCTCGGTAGAGGTGATCGTCCCCAGCCCGATCTCCTCTTCCTCGACGATGAACCCATAGGTGCTAAGAGCCAGGATCATTTCCTGTTTGATCTCCTGGGGCGATGGTTTCTCGGGCTCGGCCGGAGGAGGAGAAGGTTCCGGCGGCGGGGGAGGCAGAGCGGGCTTCGCCACCTCGGAGGGTGGAGGTCTCCTGACGACTACCGAGGGGATCAGGATCTCCTGCCCGGGATAGATCAAGTGGGGGTTTTCAATGAACCGGTTGGCATTCCAGACCTGCGGCCAGAGAAAGGGATCGTACAGATAACTGCCGGAAATGTCCCAAAGGGTGTCCCCTTTCTGGACGACATGGACATCCTGGGAGGCCGCCGCGACTGGCGATACGGCCGTGATCATGGTCAATGCCACAAACGCAGCGATAGCCGCGGCTTGGCCAATGCCGGATGGTTTCATGGCGCTCTCCTTTTAGGTGGCGGGCTTTTGCCCTTTTTATCAGAAAGAATGATAGGTGCCGCGAAAACCCCTGTCAAGGGGACCACTTAGGAAGAATCCCGATCCCCGGAATCAAAAAGGCTCTTTTCTCCCTCGAGAAAGCTCATATACATGAGCGCTTTGACGTTGGAAGGGTCCGTTCTCAGGACTTCCCCCCACTGGTAGCTGGCTTTATCAAGGAACCCCTTGGAAAAATAGGTGATCCCCAGCTGTATCCTGGCATCCGGGTAGTCGGGCCGCTGCTCGGTGGTTTTTGTGAGGATTTCGATGGCCTCGTCGGTCATCCCTGTTTCACGCAGTGTCACAGCCAGTTTGACCTGGATATCCGGAAAGCCCGGGGCGAGTTTCAGGGCTTTCCGATATTCCTCGATGCTGTCAAACAGCATGCCCAGCTCCCGGTAGATGTCCCCCACCTCTTTGTGCTTGTTGGCCAGTTTCCCTGCGGTGAAGGGTTCGAGGAGCGATTTTTTCCTGGTGGCCCTTGTCTGCGCCTGATCGATGACCTCCTTGGCCTTCCCATACTGTTTCAGCTCGTTCAGGGTGACAGCCAGGTTCAGGGATGCCTCCGTGTAATCCGGGTTCAGACGGACGGCACGCCGGAAAAAATCCCTGGCGCGCTGGAAACTGCCGGTTTGAAAGTAAATCTGTCCCAGTCGGTTGCAGATATCCGCGAAATCGGGATTCCGTCGATAAATTGCCTGGAGAGCGGATTCGGCTTCGCTGATCTTGCCCAGGGCCATCAGTTCATCGATCTGGGTGACGGTCAGCTTTTCTTCCGGGATTTTTTCCATCAGGTCCTCCGCCGTGACTCTCATTTCGTCACCGTGCTCCCTTTTTCGGCTTTTAGCTCCAGGGCCCGTTCTGCCAACTCCCGGGCTGTGGATTTGATCCGCTCCGGAAAATCTCTCTGGAAGATCCGCTCTGCCCTTGCCAGGACAGCTTCAGGCTGTTTCTTCTTCAGGTAAAAAGTCATTATATCGAGCTCATGTTCCCCTTCCCTTACCAGGAGCTCCCGGGCCGTTGCCGCGGCTTGAGTCGACCATTTTCCCGAAGGAAAGTCCTCCAGATACCTTTCAAGAAGGACTCTCGTTTCCCGAAGGGTCGAAATATTCCGGTCGCTGGGAATGTAGGACCTCAGGTAGAAGAAACCGACGCCGATCTTCTTGATCTGCTTGATCTTTGACAAAGCGCTCTTGTAAAGGGCATCCTCGGAAAAGGGCCCGTCCGGGAAAAGGTCCAGGTAGGTCCCGTATTCGACCTCGGCCTCAGCATATTTGCCCTTCAGAAACCTGGCCTCGCCCAGGAGGAACTGGACTTCCCCTCCCAAACGGGTGTCCGCCGTAACAGGCTTCAACTTTTCAAGGGTTTTGATGGCTTGTTCATGACGGTGTTTTTTGATGTCGAGGCGAGCGCTGTCCAGAAGGGATTCGGGGCTTGGTGCGACGGCCGGCGTCGAGGAACAGCCCACGGCACCCAACCCAAGGACGAATAGGATCAAAATGAAAGTGCATGTTCGGGGAATCAGGTTGTTCCCTCCATTGCGGGTTTATTAATGATCCAGCCCATGGGCTGTTTTTTACTCCCTTTTTTATAGTATGAGGATAAAGACATCATGCTGTCAAGGAAAGGGAAAGCCTGTCACCTGAAGGGGCGGCGTTTTCCGTGTCCGCCGAAGGGAAAAAACGGTTCATCCTTTTCCCGGAATCCTTGCGGGGGAAGGGGTCTTCCAGGGGATTCCCCGGTTCTGTCCGCAGGTTCCGGAGGCGGGTTCGGGGAAGCTTTTGGTATATTTCCGGGAGGGTCGGTTTGAAACTTACGGTTGTCGGTTCAGGAACCTCTGTCCCCCAGCTCGTGCGGGGCGCGCCCTGCTGCCTGATTCAGGGCGGTGGGAAGAATATTGTCGCCGACATGGGCACGGGTTCTGTCAGAGGTCTTCTCCTCCACACGGGTGTCAGCCCCGCCGAGGTTGATCTTGTCCTCCTGACTCACCTCCACCCCGATCACTGCGCGGACCTCGTTTCTTTCCTCTTTGCCCTGAGATCAGAGGAGATGGCCAGATCCGACCCCCTCCTGATATTTGGTCCGGGGGGGCTCGAGGACCATTACAGGGGCCTTCGCAGGATTTGGGGGCATTGGGTCGAGGCGGCCGGTTATGATCTGGCGGTGAGGAACTGGCCCGGACAACAGATCCAATGGGGTCCTTTCCTTCTCGATGCAGCCCCCACGGTCCATTCAGTGGAAAACCTTGCCTGGTTTGTCGGAGAATCCGGGAAGAAGGGCGTCATCCTTACCGGAGACGGAGAGGCGACGGAAGACCTCGTCAGAATGGGACGCGGCTCTGAACATGTTCTGGTGGCTGAGTGCTCCCTTCCCGTGGGAGAGATGCTGCCCGGGCACATGAACCCCGCCCAGGCCGGGGAGCTTGCCGCGAAATGCGGTTCCGAAACCCTTATGATAACGCACATTAATCCCGGAGTGGAACCGGGACCGGCGAGATCCGAAGCCCAGAAAAAGTTCGGGGGGGAGGTGATTGTGGCCGAGGACGGGATGGAGATCGAGATTTGAACCTGTTTTCCCGGGCTCATTCGGGCCATGAGGGTCCGGCCAGGGAAACATGTTCCTGATTGAATGGGAAAAAGATCTTTTAACAGGGGAGATTCTTTTTACCGGGCCCGTTCCTCATTCTTGCGGTCAGCTGGTTAGAAGACCCGGGAAGGCCCGGAAAGGGCAGGTGAATCGCCAGGGAAGATCCGGGTTTTGACCTTGCACTTCAGGGGGAAACCCGGACTCAGGCGTTAACTGTCCAGGATTCGCATTTCCCGGAGCAATTTACTCCTGTTTTTCGAAACTGTTCTGGGCTCCGCAGGAGGGGCATTTCTTGGGTTTGCAGCGTCCTTCCTTGGTCTGCCCGCATTCCTTGCATTTGAAAAGGGCCATTTGCACCTCCTTTTTCCGAATCTGCGGCACCTCTCGTCCACCCTCCCTTTAAGCCCGCTGTCAAAAGGTCCGGGAGGGGAAGGGATGTCTCAGGAAGCCGTATCCCCATCGCGGCACTTTTCACACAAACCGACCATATGGATCTGCACATGGTGAATCTCGAGGTCTTCGGCGTCGTGAAAGGATCTGGCCAGAGAATCCCTCCGGAATCCATCCGTCTCCAGATCAATGATGGACCTGCATGTTTTGCAGAAAAAATGGGCATGGTCCCGGATATCAGGGTCATAATGGGCCCTTTCCGGGTCGATGTTCAATTCCTGGATCTCTCCCAGGTCCCTGAGTGTCTGCAGGGTTTTATAAACAGTGGTGAAAGAGATGGAGGGGTGAATCGTCAGGGCTTTCCGGTATATCTCCTCGGCGGAAGGGTGGCTGTGATCATCTTCGAGAAGATGGCAGATGCTCATTCTCTGGGGAGTGACCTTGAGACCGGCCTCCCTGAACTTTGTGATGATTTGGGAAATGTCTCTCATGAGGAACCTTCCTTTATTTAATAAAGGATGCTTTTTAGTGGTCCGCTGACAAAATAGTCTCAACCGCCGAAAAAGTAAAGGCGGTAGGGGTTCCGGCAGGCGTCCGGTTTCTCACGGGGGCAAAGTAAAAGGAAAAGGGAAAAGGGAAAAGGGGTTCCGGTCACCGGAGCGAGGTTCTCACCACAGATGCCAATCCTTCCAGTCGCGGTCAAGGATTTCCAGGAGAAAACCGAGGAGAGGAAAATAAAGGACCAGAAAGGGGGTGAGGGAAGAAAAGGTTACCCAGAAGGGAGGGGATCCCAGGAAGGAAACAAAAATCACCAGTGCGAGCAGGAAAAAGAAGAATTTCAGGGAGCAATGCTTCCAACCCGTCACCGAATACCGTTTTACACGGGGATACCATTCGTAATGCATGGTCTTCCTCCAGTCGCCGATATGGTGGGGCTCAATTATATTAAAATCAGTTAAATATAGGAAGGAATCGATGTCAAGGGGCATGTCGTGATATCCGGGCCGGTATGAAAAACCTCCAAGGTGACCCTTGGAGGTTCTGATTGTTCAATGGTGCCGAAGGCGGGACTCGAACCCGCACAGGCAGCTGCCCACCACCCCCTCAAGATGGCGTGTCTACCAGGTTCCACCACTTCGGCTTAAAAGAGCACTCATTATTTTAAATGGCCCGGCTTTTGTCAAGCGGAATACTCTTTAAATATTATTGCCATATCTGTTATATTTTTCAGTAAGTTTCCAGTTTTAAAGGAGGACCGATGAAAGTTACGAAAGCGGTAATCCCGGCGGCGGGGGTCGGCACCCGATTTCTCCCCGCTACCAAAGCGGTGCCGAAGGAACTCATCCCCCTTGTGGATCGCCCCCTTATTCATGAGGTGGTAACCGAGGCTGTCCGGTCCGGCATCAACAAACTGATTCTGGTCACGGCCGCAGGGAAATCCTCCATCGAGGACTACTTCGATATCAATACCGGCTTGGAGAGGTTTCTCGAGGAAAAGGGCAAAAAGGAGATCCTTGATGAGGTTCGAAGGATTTCCAGGATGGTTGAGGTTTTGTCGGTCCGCCAGAAGGAGCCGCGGGGGCTGGGACATGCGGTGCTGTGCGCGCGGGACCTGGTCGGTGACCAGCCCTTTGCAGTGATCCTTCCCGATGAGCTTATGGACAGTGATGTGCCCTGTTTAAGGCAGCTTGCTGATCTGTCCTCAAAAACAGGAATGTCCGTCGTCGGATTGAAGGAAGTGCCCGAATCGGAGACTCGAAAATACGGGATTATCGACGGAGAACCGACGGGAGGAGGGTCCTTCATGGTTCGTGGAGTGGTCGAAAAGCCGGAACCGGACCGGTCCCCCTCGAGAATGGCTGTTATTGGCCGGTATATCCTTGACCCAGAGATTTTCGAGGTTCTTGAATCCTTGAAGCCCGGTGCCGGAGGTGAAATCCAGCTTGCGGATGCTCTGGACCATCTCGCACAAAGGGGAAAGCTCGCCGGCCAGGTCTTCCAGGGCGTCAGGCACGACGCGGGGGACAAGCTTGGTTTTCTCATGGCCACCGTTCACTATGCCCTGAAGGACGAGCGCCTGGGTCCTCCTTTTTTAAAATTCCTTCAGGAGAGGGTAGGGGAATCGGGGGAAAAATGAAGAGGAAAAGGGAGTTCATCTGGGACACCGGCTGGACCATGACCCTCTTCGGAAAGCTGGTTCAAGGGGTTTCCGGGAAATTTCCCGTTCCTCCCGATTCTGCGGGGGAAACCGCCGAACCGGCCATGGATATTTTCGAAGAAAAGGACAAAGTGGTCGTTGAAGTCGAAGCCCCGGGGATAGGCCGGGATGACCTCAATGTCCTGATCTCTGACGGCCGGCTAAAGATCGAAGGTTTCAAAAAAGGGGGAACGGACAGCGAATGTATCGCCTATCTTTGTCTGGAGCGGCAGTCCGGCGTGTTCAGGCGTGTTGTCCCGATCCCGGGCTCCTTTGACATAACCGCTGTGCACGCTTTCCTTCAGGACGGGATACTCAGAATCATCATTCCACGTGTTCTGGAAAGAAGGAAGATGATCGTGGAAGTCCCCATTACTCAGTCTCCATCGCCCTCTGGAGAGGAAGACCGATGAGCAAGGAAAAAAAAGATCTTTCCAAAAAGGAAAAAGAGGAGCGGCCGGAAAGCTTCCATCAAGATTCGGAAAGCATGGAAATACCCGATACCATGCCGCTTCTGCCCATTCGTGATCTTGTTGTTTTCCCATATATGATCGTGCCCCTGGCCGTGGGGAGGGAGAATTCCATCCGGGCTCTCGACGAGGCCCTCAAGCACAACAGGATCATCTTCCTGGTAGCCCAGCACCAGGGGGAGGTCGAGCACCCCGGCAAAGAGGATGTTCATCAGCTCGGCACCATCAGCGCCATCGTCCGGATGCTCAAGATGCCGGACGGGAAGGCAAAGATCCTTGTCCAGGGTCTCCAGAGAGCCAGGATAAAAGAGTTTCTTGAAACGGAACCCTTCTTTTCCGTCCAGCTGGACCTCGTGCCGGAGGAAGTGAAACAGCCCCTGACCATCCAGTTCGAGGCCATGATCAGGACCACCCGGGAATCGTTTTTCAAGGCTGTCCAGCTTGGGAAACCCGTTCCCCCCGAGGTCCTTGCGGTGGCAGAGAACGTAAAGGATCCGGGCCGGCTTGCCGATATCGTGGGTTCCAGCCTCGATCTGGGTCTCAAGGAGGCCCAGCAGGTCCTTGAGACCACCAACCCTTTCGAGAGGCTCGCTTACGTCCATGAGATCCTGGACCGCGAAGTCAAGGTTCTGGAGATGCAGCAGAAGATCCAGGACCAGACCAAGGGGGAATTGTCCCGGACCCAGAAGGAGTACTACCTCCGGCAGCAGATGAAGGCGATCCAGGAGGAACTCGGGGACAAGAATGAGAGGGAGGAGGAGGTCCAGGAATTCCGGAAGCGTCTCAAAAAGGCGGGAATGCCTCCTGAGGTCCGGGAAGAGGTCAACAAGCAGATGGACCGTCTCGGGAAGATGCATCCGGATTCCGCGGAAACAGCGATCCTGCGGACCTACCTGGAGTGGATGCTGGAGATTCCGTGGAAGAAGGCCACAAAAGACCACCTGGATCTGAAGGCCGCCGGCAGGATCCTGGATGAGGATCATTACGACTTGGAAAGGGTCAAGGAGAGGATCCTGGAATATCTCGGTGTCCTCAAGCTCAAAAAAGAGATGAAGGGACCGATCCTTTGTCTCGTAGGCCCTCCGGGGGTCGGGAAAACCTCCCTGGGACGTTCCATCGCCAGAGCAATGGGACGGGAGTTTGTCCGCATGTCCCTGGGCGGAGTGCGGGACGAGGCGGAAATCCGGGGCCATCGGAGAACCTATGTCGGGGCTCTTCCCGGGAGGATCATTCAGGGGTTGAAGCAGGCCGGATCCC
>Ga0272441_10016071_pt1 | contig 10394 bp, 9 predicted proteins | sample SSMProp6N_FD_193582 | JGI IMG/M metagenome (GOLD analysis project Ga0272441, IMG submission 193582) | Marine sediment archaeal communities from Little Sippewissett salt marsh, Falmouth, MA, United States - SSM-Prop-6N | ecosystem: Environmental > Aquatic > Marine > Wetlands > Sediment ... | reverse complement strand
GAGCAGGCCGGGTTCTGCCCCCAGGCGAAAAACCCGGAGAACTGGCCCTTGTACATCTTGTCGAAAATCGTCAGCCATGAATAATTGGTACCGTCATCGATTTTCGGCAGCAATGCATAGGCGTCCTCCAGCGACAGACCCTGGTCGTACAGGGCGCGCAGCAGACTTGCCATGTACTTGGGCTTGTTGCCCCACCAGTTGGCGCTCTGGGGTTCCTTTGTTTGCGGGGTATTCTTTTCATTGTACGCGGCCAGGGTCGGCAGCGAGGCTGCCGGCGTCTGCAAATAGCCGGGCAGGATATGAAACAGCAGGGCGTGGTCGGTCGAACCCTGCACGTTTGACTCGCCGCGCAGGGCGTTCACACCGCCGCCGGCAATGCCCATATTGCCCAGCAGCAGCTGAATGATGGACATGGAACGGATATTCTGTACGCCCACGGTGTGCTGGGTCCAGCCCATGGCATACAGCTCGGTGCCGGCCTTACCGGGTTTGCCGGTCGCGCCGTAGAGTTTGTAGATTTCAAGGAATTTGTCCCTGGGCGTGCCCGTGATCTGTTCGACCTTCTCAGGCGTATACCGGCTGAAGTGCTTTTTCAGCAGCTGGAGCACGCAGTTGGGATCCTGCATGGTGGGGTCCTTCTTGATGGTGCCGTCGTCGTTCATCTGGAAGGACCATGCCGACTTGTCATACGTGCCGCTGACAAAACCCTCCTTGGTTTTCGTGGCGGTCAGGCCCGAAAACACACCCTCATTTTCGCCGGGCATCTTGAAGTCGGGGTTCACGAGAAAACTGGCATTGGTGTAGTCCCGGACATATTCCTCGTGGTGGAGGTTGTTGTCGAGGATATACTTGATCATGCCGCCCAGGAAAGCTATGTCGGTACCGGAGCGCAGGGGCGCATAGATATGCGCTTTAGACGCTGTCTGTGTGAACCGGGGGTCGACACAGATGAGTTTTGCGCCGTTGTCGATTGCCTGCTGTATCCACTTGAAAGCGACCGGGTGGTTCGAGGCCGGGTTACTGCCCATGACGAGAAGGCAGTCAGCGTTTTTCAGGTCGATCCAGTGATTGGTCATTGCACCGCGTCCAAACGACTCTGCCAGAGCCGCTACAGTCGCGCTGTGTCATATCCGCGCCTGGTGCTCGATATACACGAGACCCAGGCTCCTGAGGAATTTCTGGTAGGCGTAGCATTCTTCATTGTCCATGGCGGCGCTGCCCACCGAAGCGATGCCTTCGGTGCGGTTGACCGTCTGGCCTTTGGCGTTCGTGACCGTGAAGCTCTCATCGCGGCTTCTCTTGATGTTTTTGGCGATGCGCTTGATGATCCAGTCCCAGCTTTTCTCCTCCCATTTCGTGCTTTTCGGGGCGCGATACAGGGGCTTTTTCAGGCGATCGGGATTATTGTGCGTCAGCTGAAAAATCGACGTGCCCTTGCTGCACAGGCTGCCCTGATTGATGGGGCCGTCGGGGTCGCCTTCGGTGTAGACCACCTTGCCGTCTTTGCTATGCACGATGATACTGCACCCGACCGAGCAGTACGGGCAAATGGTGGTTGTCCGGGTCGTCCCGGCGAGCCTGGTCGGGGCTGCCTGGGCCTCATGAATATCGAGCCCGGCCCCCAGCCCGCCGGCTGCGACCGCAGCCCCTGCTGATTTCAGAAACCCTCGTCTGGTAATGTCCATGCAGGCAATCTCCTTTCTCGTAACTAAAAGGTTACCACAAGTGCGTCCTTATAAACGATACGTGTCAGCTATGTGCGCTATGTGAGCTGCGTAGTCGCTCCCGTAACATTACGACCTGGAATAAACGGTTTCTTTCGTTACTGCCGGCGTTTTCACAGCTGTCGGATTTCGTAAAAAAACCCGCACCCGAATATTCATCGGGTGCGGGTATCCGTTGCAAACATGGCGGACCGGGTTTTGCCCGGTCTTATCGGCCCTCGCGCCTTTGGCAGGACTCGGATCCCTTGTATACCTTTATAAAAAAACAGCTTAGCCTTTATAAAAAGAATTCGCCCAAAAATCAAGAGAATTTATCAAGATCGCTGTTTTTTTGTTGTCCAGGCCCTCCCGCGTTCCTTATCCGGGGCGCAGCGCGCGGGACAGAATCGCTTCCAGCACGCCGCCACCAATGGCCCGTGCCTTGTCGAATATCGTGTAGCAGTAGCTCCGGATGCCCCGGGGATCAATGTCGCCTATTTTCAGGCCCGCTTCGACATGCATGCCGTCTTGAATGAGCCCGTGGATGACGCCGCCGATGTCCGCCGTCACGGCCCTGTCGCCGACATGGGCGATTACATCGCCGCGGACGACCGTATCGCCGATGGCGCGGCGGTTTGTTATAATGCCGTCGCAGGGTGCCCTGAGCACCCGCTCGGCTGCATAACCGAGAAGGGGCACGGAAAGTCCCGTATCGGCAGAAGCCGAACCGGAAAAAATAACCCTGCCGAGATCGTGGCCCTCGAGGGTTTCAATCACCGCGTCCACATCAACGCCTGCCGTGAAGCCGGGGCCCAGTGCTATGGTAACAGGCGCCATGCCGCGGTGGGTGCCTGTAGGTCGTTTAGCCATGGTAGCGTCCACAACGACATCCGGCTTCAGCAGGCCTATGCAGCTGCCCTCGGGATCGACCAGCACCGGCACATGGCCCTGGTTCCATACGGACTGCGCCTCCTCTGCCGTGCGGATCCGTAGTGCCGTGATGTCCTCGACCGTTATCCTGCCATCCACGACAGCCTGGGCAAAGGCGACCGTGCGCCGCACCACGAGCGGGCGCGGCAGTTCGAGCACCAGCACCCTGAACCCGCTGCGGTGCAGGCGCTGTATCGTGCCGGAGGCGACATCCCCGCCGCCCCTGACAACAACGGTTGCGTCAATCGCAATCATACTATTCCCTCACATCTATCCACATGAGACATTTTGGCGCTGTTTTCCCTTGTGTTTTAAATTGCTATTGCCTCATCGGCTGCGCCTCCCTGCGATGACGCTACCATAGTGCCTCTCTTTGGGATTGTTATCAAGAGCAAAGCGTGGTGATCTCATGTTCTGGACACTGCTAATGTTCCTTTTAAAAAAAACAGACGCCCCGTTTCCGGAGCGCCTGCCGGAAAAACACCATCCCGGATGCTATTTCTTCACTCCGCCGGCTTTCTTGATGGCCGCCAGAACGCGCTCGGGCGTAATGGGCGCTTCGGTCATCTGGATGCCGATGGCGTCATAAATTGCATTGGCGACCGAACCGATGGGTCCCATCAGGGCCGACTCGCCGCAGCTTTTCACGCCATAGGGCCCGACCGGGTCGGGTGCGCTTTCGACCAGCGTGACATAGCTGTCAACGGGCATATCGGACGCGCCGAACATCTTGTAATCCGTAAAATCGCTGTTCAGGCACAGGCCGTTTTTATCATAATAGATGTCCTCACTGAGCACGTAGCCGAAACCCTGGTGGGCACCGCCCTCGAGCTGGCCCTCGACACTGGGCGGATGGATCGCCTTGCCGATGTCATGGGCATTGGAAAACGCGAGCACCTTGACTTCGCCGGTCTCGATGTCGACTTCGACCTCGGAGCAGGCCGCGGCAAAGGGCGGTGAACAGTGCTTCACGAAATCACTGAAATGGGCCACGATCTGGCCCGGGATCCCGATGCACTTGCCCGTTGCCGGGTCGTCAAAGCTGTAAATGCTCTGATGGGCGATGGTGCGGATATTGATGTGCTTGTCCGGATCCCAGGTACAGACGATTTCCTTGTCAGGTCCGAACTCGACATCTTCGACCTTGATCTGAAGATTTTTCGCGGCCCGTTCGAGCAGCTCTTTCTTAAGGATATCGGCGGTCTGGATAACGGCGCGGCCGACGCAGTAAATCGTGCGGCTGGCATGGGCGCCGATGTCAAAGCCGTTGACATCCGAGTCGCAGGGCTTGAGATGCACTTCATCCATGGAACAGCCCAGGGCCTCGGCCGCAATCTGCGTTATGGCCGTATGGCCGCCGGTGCCCAGGTCGGAAACCGAGCACATCACCTCGACCGTGGCGTCCTCGTTCATGCGCATAATGACATTGGTATGCTCGAGCAGCATGGGCCAGGCGCCGCTGGTGTGCTGCATGACGCCGATGCCGAGTCCGCGGCGCTTGGTGCCGCTCTGCTTGGCGTACTGCTTTTTCTTCTTGTCCCAGGCGATCTTGCGCTTGGCTTCCTTGATACAATCGTCAAGTCCGGTGGAGGCAAAATTAACGCCCTTGAGCCAGGTAACATCACCGATGCCCTTGGACCATTTCTTGCGCCACTCTATGGGATCGATGCCGAGCTTATTGCAGGCACGGTCGATGAGCTGCTCAACGCCAAAGGTGTTTTCCGGGTTGCCGTAGCCGCGGTAAGCACCGAACGGCACCATATTGTTGAACCAGATATCGGCTTTGCAACCCTCGGCCTGCCACTTGTACATGCCGTGCATGAAAGCAGCCGTGCAGAAAGGCGGGCCTGATCCATGCGTATAATAGCCGCCCTTGAGCACCTGGTAGTCGCCGTACAGGGCGACCGGGGTGCCGTCTTTCTTGAAACCGGCCTGCACATAAAAATGTCCCGAGGCGCGGCTTTCCGAGGCAACCCAGTCCTCCTCGCGGAGAAACTCGATTTTCACAGGGTGGCCGGGCACGGCCATAGCCATGGCGCAGGCCTGGGGCTCGGAAATCATGCCGAGGCGGCAGCCGAACCCGCCGCCGACGGGCGTCTGAATGACGCGCACGCGGGTAAGGGGCAGTTCAAACAACTCTCCCAGCAAATTTTGCACGAGCTTGGGCATCTGCGTGGAGGTCCAGCAGGTGAGCCTGCCGCGATCGTCATACTGCGCGACATAGGCATGGTTTTCCATCTGCACCTGTTTCTGACGGGGCACATAAAAGGTGTCCTCGACGACAAGATCAGCATCCTTCATTTTTTCATGCACGTTTTTCCCGTCGGGGGCATCATATCCGTACTCATTATTCGGGAAAAACGCAGCGGGAAAATTGGCCGCCAGGTTGCCGGGCTTAAGGGGCGTAAACTGTATGGCGCCTTTTTTCTTCGATTCCTCGGCCGTCATGATGACCGGCAGGGGCTTGTACTGGATCTTGACCTTTTCGGCGGCCCGCTCGGCGGCCTTCTCGGTCTTTGCAATGATGCCGCACACCGCGTCGCCCTGGTGCTTGACGCGTCCGTTAAAAATGTTCAGATCGGCGATTTCGCCGAATACGTCCGAAAATGCCGCGGGCACCAGCAGCTTCATGATGGTGGTATTGTAGTTGCGCTTGGTCACGTCTTTGGGGCCAAGGCATTTGACGACGCCCGGTACTTTCCGGGCTTCGGAAAAATCGATGCTGACGACTTCGGCATGGGCATGCTTCCAGCAGCGCACGATCTTGCCGTAGAGCATGCCTTCCATGCGCATGTCGGCTGCATACTTGCAGCGGCCGGTCGCCTTTTCACGGGCATCAAGCTTGGGAATGCGCTGCCCGATGACGGAATATTCACTCATGGTTGTCTCCTTTTCAAAGGTAATTACTTTTTAGCGGCCATGACTTCGCCGGCCTGCTTCACGGCTTCGACGATTTTGGTGTAGCCCGTGCAGCGGCAGATATTGCCTTCAAGGCCCGCGCGGATCTCGGCTTCTTTGGCTTTCGGATTGTTCTCGAGAATGTCGACGCTTTTCATGATCATACCCGTGGAACAGAAGCCGCACTGAATGGCACCCTTTTCGACAAAGGCCTCCTGCACGGGGTGCAGTTTACCCTTCTTCTCGAGGCCCGCGACCGTAGTGATGCGCTTGCCGTCCATCATGGCTGCCAGCACCATGCAGGAGTCGATGCTCTTCCTGCCCGTCGGATAGCGGTCATCTTCAACCAGCACCGTACAGGCGCCGCATTCGCCCCTGCCGCAGCAGTGCTTGAGATCGGTCAGGTTAAGCTGATTCCTGATGACATGATTCAGGGTATCGCTCACATCAACCGAAATGGAATATTCCTCCCCGTTGATATACAGGGTAATAGAACGTTTTTTCATAGAGTCTCTCCTCATCGTTGCTTTGTAATTACGCAGCGCATGCCGCCTGCACCACCCGCTTCACAAGTATGCCGGACACGGTGCGGCGATACTCCGCGGTGGAACGCACATCGTCAATGGGTTTGACCTGCCGGGGAACCGCGGCGGCCAGTTCCGCGAGCAGCGTATCGTTGACGGTCGCGCCTGCGAGCATAGTTTCCGCCTTTTTAATACGCAGGGTAGTCGGAGCCACCGCGCCCATGGCGATACGTGCCGAGGTGCATTTCCTGCCTTTCATTTCAAGGCACACCGCCGCGTTGACCTTGGACAGGTCGAAATTCATACGCGTCATGCGCATAAAAGCCGAACGGGTCGATTCCGCCGCGGGGGGTACACGCAGCTCAACGGCTATTTCACTGGCCGTGCGGTTGATTGTGCCGTAATCGATAAAAAACTCGTCCAGCGACACAACGCGTTCACCGGCCGTGCTCTTCAGCACAACCGAGGCGCCCAGGGCCAGCAGCGCGCAGGAGCAGTCTCCCGAAGGGGAGGCGCGCAGCACATTGCCGACGATGGTTGCCGCATTTCTGATCTGCGGAGAGCCCAGCGTAGAGGCTGCCTGCCACAGGGCCGTATAATTTTTCTTGATCTTGCTGTCCTGCGTGACCTGCCAGGCCGTTGCGAGGGCGCCGATACGCAGTCCTTCGCCCTTCGAATACGTAATGTAATCAAGCCCGGCGATATCGCCAAGGGCGATGATGTACGGGCTCTTGATGGCTCCCTTCTGGAGCATAATCATGACATCGGTGCCCCCGGCCAAAACCGCTGCCCTGTCGCCGTACTGCGCCGCCATATCAATGGCTTCGTCGAGGCTTTTGGGTGCCAGCAGTTCGAATTCCGGAAGAATTCGGCTATTGCTCATTAGAGACCTCCTTACGGTAAATTAACTGAATTTCCGTACGCTCAAAACCACATGCCTCGCAAAGCCGGTTATGACAAAATCCATGCACCACCTCCTTTCAATAAAAAAACCGGCCCCCCGGAAAGGAGGGCCGGCATGCACATGCTCAGGCCTTTCTCCTTTCCGTCAGGGGAGGCACGCTTTTTCAAGCCGTACCCTATCGGCCATGCTTTCATAGACAGTGCCCTGCCCTTAGAAATAATGGCTCGGAGAAAAAATATTTGCGATACTGGCGTTAACGATACTGTATTGAAATCACCCTGTCCAATCGATAATATCTATCTCAGAGCATCGCAACATAGATTTGGCAGGTGTCCGGCTCCCCATGCCTGTCACGCCCATACTCTGGGTATGGATTGGCCGCCGGCACGGCACTGACAGTGCCGCTGCCTGAAGCGCATCCGGGCGATAGGTTTGCATTGCCAATATTCGGAGGGGGGCTATACAGTCAGGGTACGCAGACAGGGTGGCACCGCGGAAATCTTTTTGCAAAAAACGATCACACGGCAGCTGTCGGCAAGCCTTTGCAATAACTGCGCAGAAATTGCTCAAATGACTCGCACATCGGCCCGGGCGTCCTGGCGGCGTCGCGCACGAGGTAGAACCAGTGTTCAAACACGAGGCCGCGGACACGTACGACATCCAGCATGCGCTGCTGCACCTCGCGGGCAACGGCCCATTTCGAAACGAAAGCGATACCAAGCCCCTCGGCAACTGCTTCCTTCACAGCCATCGCGGTGCCGACTTCACACACAACGCTCAGCTGTGCCGGATCAAGGCCCGCGCCCAGCAGGATCTTTCCCATCTCCACCCTTGTGTCGGAGCCGCTCTCACGCATCACAAAGGACTCCGACTTAAGGTCATCGATGTCAACCGTCTCTTCACCGCACCATCGGTGCCCGCGCGGCACGATCAGCACAAGCTCATCCTGGATAATGGGACTGTAGCGCAGGCGCTTATGTTTCAATTTCGATCCAACCACGGCAATGTCGACAGAATGGTCAAGCAGCTGCTGTACCGCCTTTTCGGTATCAGCGATAGTGAGCCGGACTTTTATCCCGGGGATTACTTCTTTAAGCCGGCCGAGAACTTTCGGCAAAATGCATTCACCCGGTATCGTGCTGGCGCCGATGAGCAGCGTGCCGGTCTTCCTGCCTTTGTACATCTCCACCGACTGCGCCAGCTCATCGAACAGCGCGCTGATCTTCTTCGCGTGGCTGTACACGATCTCACCCGCACCGGTCAGCAACAGGCGCTTGCCCCTGCGATCGAACAGGGTCAGGCCGAAATACTGCTCGAGGGAAGCAATGTGCTGGCTCACGGTCGGCTGCGTCAGCATGCAGGTCTTGGCCGCGAGGGTAAAACTCTTCAAATCGGCGATTGTCAGAAAAATTTTCAACCGGTGAACATCTATCATCTCACACCCCGCATTCTTCCCGAGAAGAGACCGGAGATACCAGCCCGGAAAACCCGGCCAGTCGCAAACAGGCCAGGGGCGGGCGGCTACATCTGACGGCTCGCATGAATGACCGTCCGTGTCATTGAAGCAATAACCACGCTCACACCCGGCACCGCAGCAACGATCCTGTCTGCAAGCCTGTGCGCCTCGTGCCGCATGCCGTCCGTGTCGGCCTTGTTCAGTAAAACCGTTCTGCGGGCCGGCCTCGGAGCCGCCTTGAACAAGCCATTGGGAGCGCTGATCAGGCGCACAATGTGATCAACACTCACGGCCTCATGCGGGTGTGCGCCAGTCAGGCCGCAAAACAGCTGCGCCCGGTGAACGTGGTCCTCGTCCAGCGGGGTGCCGAGTGCGTCCATGCCTATACAGCCGATGACCATCGTAGCGCATGACGGCATGACAGGTTCATAGTCTGCCGGGGCCTTTATCGGCAATCGCCGGGCGCCGTCAGCCTCGACAATGATCGCATCAAACCATCCCCGCCGATGCACCTGTGCAAGGAATCCGGGAGCAACATTCCTGAGCTTGTTTTTGCCCTCAACGGGCGCGCCTGCCAGGCAGACAACCGTGCCGGGCTGGGTGCCGTCAAGCTCCGCGATGTCGGGCGCATCACTTACAAGCAGCCGATCATACTGCGCTCTCTCGGGCGTAAAGATATTCGTTGTCGTGGTGACCAGCACCCGCGCACCGTTTGCCTTCAGCGCGCGTGCAAGAGCGAACATGGTTGTTGTCTTGCCGCCGCCGCCGACCAGGGCAACACACTGGCGTCCACCGGGGCTCATCCCGAAGGCTTCAGGCAGATACATAAGGACTCTCTACAGGGTTGACGGGCACGCCACCGGGCTCGAACCCCCGAGAAGGCTGCGTGCAGCTACAAGTTCGGCCGCGATCGCAACCGCTATCTCGGCCGGTGTATTGGCCACGATGTCGATGCCGATCGGGGCCTTGATGGCTGCAATCGTTTCATCGCTCACGCCGTTTTCGCGCAGCTGGCGCAGGCATGTCGCGACTTTCTTCTTGCTGCCGATCATCCCCATATAACAATGCGGATGCTTCAGGCACTGTTCCAGCACCTCGAAATCATGCGCATGCTTATAGGTCAAAATAACCACAAAGGACGACGGCGAAAAATTCAGCCGCTCGATCGCGGTAAGATAGTCATCACAGATAACGCTGTCAGCCCAGGGCAGCTTTTCAGCATCGGCATACTCCGGCCGGTTATCGATCAGGATAACATTGAAGTCCAGCAATTTTGCTATCTGCGACAGAACCGCCCCGATGTGCCCGGCACCGAAGATAAAAAGCTGCGCCACAGGATTCAGCGGCTCCAGGAACACGCTCATGCCGCCCCCGCATTCCATGCCGATATCCTTGAGATTGCGCTTGATCGTCACCGGCGCGGACGTTCCCATGATCTTGAGCGCCTCATCGGCCACGATCTTCTCGATCGAACCGCCGCCGACAGTACCGACCAAATCCCCGTTTGCGCGGATGATCATGCGCGCGCCGGCCCCCCGGGGCGCAGAGCCCATCGCCTCTATGACCGTGGCCAAAACCAGCGGTTCGTTCTTTTTCTTCGCTTCAACGATACATTCAAAAATATCCACATCTCCTCCTGCGGCGCGACCGGCACGCTGCCGGAACGCGCATTACTTGCCGAACCCGCAGTCCGGGTAGCGGCACTGCTCACAGCCCAGGCACAGGCCGCCGTGCCCCAGCCGGGCAAAATCATTTTTACTGATATGTTCACCGGCCAGCAGGCGCGGCACGATAAGCTCAAAAACGGTGGCCGCGCAATACATGACACAGCCCGGGAGCCCGACAATCGGTATGCCCTCGCGATATGCCAGCAGGAACATGGCTCCCGGCAGCACAGGGGCTCCGTAGGTGACGACTTCACCGCCTGCACGGCGGATACCTTCCGGCGTGACATCATCGGGATCAACCGACATGCCGCC
>Ga0272441_10016070_pt1 | contig 10394 bp, 11 predicted proteins | sample SSMProp6N_FD_193582 | JGI IMG/M metagenome (GOLD analysis project Ga0272441, IMG submission 193582) | Marine sediment archaeal communities from Little Sippewissett salt marsh, Falmouth, MA, United States - SSM-Prop-6N | ecosystem: Environmental > Aquatic > Marine > Wetlands > Sediment ... | reverse complement strand
TGGGGAAGGGTTTGGCCCCCGGCCACAAGGGCCGGGGGCTAAATGGGTGACGTGTGTCGGCGCGTTGTGGTGGGGAAGGGTTTGGCCCCCGGCCACAAGGGCCGGGGGCTAAATGGGTGGGGGCGTCGGCGCGTTGTGGTGGGGAAGGGGTTGTGGGACGAGAGGGCATTGCATCGTGGATGTGCGAGTTGAAATCCGACGGGCCCATGGGTATTGTCGGCCTCTCACGGGAACACGGATCGAGGGCGGTAGGATGGCGAAGACGTTGGGGATCTTGTTCACCTGGACCACCTATGGGACGTGGCTGCGGGGCGATGCGCGGGGGTGGGTGGATGAGGGCGTGGTGTATCCGGCGAACCCGCCGCTGGAGGCGGCGGACCGACACCGCCTGCGCTACCCGCCGTTCCTGTTTCCGCCGGCCCAGCGGCATGAGGCGGGGGTTCTGGTCGGGTCGGCGGTCAGGGAGTTGGACGCCGGCGTCTATGCCCTGCACGTCGGCAGTTGGCACGTGCACCTCGTGACCGGCTACCTGCACGTACCGGTCGGGGAGGCGACCCGCGTGGTGAAGGACCGCGTTCGCAGGGGTCTGGGCCATCGACGGGCCATCTGGACGGCAGGCTACGACAAGCGCTTCTGCTTCGACCGCCCCGCCGTGATCCGCCGCGTGGAGTACGTGCGTCAGCACAATCGCCGCACGGGCCTGCCCACCGATCCCTGGCCCTTCGTCCGCCCGCCGCACTGGTGTATCTGAGCACCCCCCCCGACCCACCTGCATCCCCACCTATTTAGCCCCCGGCCCTTGTGGCCGGGGGCTCACGGGTTCTGTGCGTCGGGGCGTTGTGGTGGGGAAGGGGTTTGCCCCCGGCCACGAGGGCCGGGGGCTAAATGGGTGGGGGTGTCGGGGCGTTGTGGTGGGGAAGGGTTTGGCCCCCGGCCACAAGGGCCGGGGGCTAAATGGGTGGGGGCGTCGGGGCGTTGTGGTGGGGAAGGGTTTGGCCCCCGGCCACGAGGGCCGGGGGCTAAATGGGTGGGGCGTGGGCACTTCCGGAGACAAGAGGATGTACCTTCGTGCGGATCCGAAGCTATACTGCATCGACAAGAGACGTACGATTGCGGCGGATGCCGTAGAAAGAGAGTGCGCAATGAGACGCAGTGCGATGTTGCTGGTGTTGCTGGCGGCGGCGACCGTCGCGGCCGGGGCCGACGTAGATTATTTCCACAAGACGTACGCCGAGGCGGAGAAGGTCGCCAAGGCGGAGGGCAAGCCGCTGTACCTGCACTTCACGACGACGTGGTGCGGCTGGTGCCGGCGGATCGAGAACGACGTGTACAAGAAGCCCGAGGGCAAGAAGGCGCTGGCCGGTTTCGTGTGCGCATCACTGGACTGCACCGTGCCCCGCGGCGAGCAGGCGACCGGGACCACGAAGTTCAACATCGACCTGATGCGGAAGAACGGCGGAGGCGGCTACCCGTTCCTGCTGATGCTGACCCCCGACGGCGTGCGGCTGCACACGATCGGCGGGTATAAGCCGCTGCCGGCCTTCCAGAAGGAGATCGCCACGGCCGAGGCGAACTACGGGAAGTACAAGGCCTTCCAGACGTACGCCGCCCAGGCCGACAAGACCACCTACGAGTACAACGCCAAGGCGCTGGACTTCTACAGCGAGACGTCGGCGTGGGCCAAGGCGGCGGAGGCCGCGGCCGCTCTCAAGAAGCTCGACCCGCAGTTCAAGAAGGGCAAGGCCGCCCTGGCCAGCTTCGCGGTCCTCCAGGGCGCTCGCCTGAGCAAGGCCGACGCCGCCCGCATCGCGGCCCTGGAAGACGAGGCGATCGCGCACGACCCGACCAACGCGGCCGGGTACCTCGAGAAGGTCCTGTGGGGCCGGGCCGCCCGCCTCGCGCGCACCGCGCAGAGCCAGGGCGGCGCGGCGAAGCAGCAGGCCACCCAGCAGGCCATCGCCGCGCTGGACCTGCTGCTGAAGAAGGCGGAGAAGCTGTCGAACCGGGCGAATACGCACGGCTACATCGGCTTTCTGAACTTCCGGGCCGGTCGGCTGGACGAGGCCCTGGCCGCCATGAACAAGGCCCTGGAGCTGGAGGGCAACGGCCCCGGCGCGAAGCGGTACAAGGCCTACATCGACATGTTCCAGAAGGCCAAGGCCAAGGCCCAGAAGTAGCGCTGGAGAGAACGACATGGCATTGGGGATTGGGATCGTCTCGGCGGCGCACGGGCACGTCCACGCCTATGCCGCGGAGATCCGGGCCATGGCGGACGCCGAGGTCGTCGCCTGCTGGGACGACGACGCCGACCGCGGCCGGACCGCCGCCGAGAAGGCCGGGGCGGAGTTCGTCGAGGACCTCGGCGGCCTGCTGGCCCGCCCCGACGTGCAGGCGGTCATCGTCGGCTCGGAGACGGCGAGGCACGCCGAGCACGTCGAGGCCGCCGCCGCCGCGGGAAAGGGCATCCTCCTCCAGAAGCCCATGGCCCTGACGCGGGCGGACTGCGACCGCATCCTGGCTGCGGTGGCCGACGCGGGCGTGCCGTTCAGCATGGCTTGGCAGATGCGGTGCGACCCGCAGAATCAGTGGATGCGGGACTTCGTCCGCGCCGGCAAGCTCGGGCGCGTCGTCCTGGTGCGGCGGAGGCACTGCCTGTCCACGCACCTGTGGGAGGGGTTCGAGCGCTCCTGGCACGTCCAGCCGGCGCTGAACCGCGGCATGTTCATGGACGACGCCGCCCACCCGGCGGACTGGCTGCTGTGGATGTTCGGCCGGCCCGAGAGCGTGACCGCCGAGATCGGCACGCTGCTGAGCCCGGGCGTGCCCGACGACAACGGCGTGGCCGTCTTCCGATGGGCCGACGGGATGCTCGCCGTCCTGGAGTGCTCGTTCACGTGCGTGGCCGCGGACGATACGACGAACATCTACGGCGAGAAGGGCACGATCCTCCAGCGCTGGGGCGACGCCCCAAGCTGCACGCCGCACCTCGCCGCCGGGCCGGAAGAAAGAGCCCTGCGGTACAAGCTCGTCGGCGAGGAGACGTGGACGGCCGTGGACATCCCCACGCCCCCCGCCCACGGCCACCGGATTCGCGGCGTGGCCCGCCCGGCCGTGGAGTTCCTCCTCGGTCGCCGCCCGCCGATCGCCACCGCCGCCGAGGGCCGAGCCAACGTCGAGATGCTGCTGGCGTACTACGAGTCGTCCGAGACCGGCCGGCGCGTGACGCTGTAGCCGGGCAGCTCACCACAGAGACTCAGAGAACTCAGAGAGTATAAGAATCTATTTCTGAAAAGGTTATCTCTTGATCTCTGCGCTCTCTGAGCCTCTGTGGTGGTCTGACTGGGGTGCGCCCACGGCTTGGGCCGTCCTCAATCGATCTTCTCGACCTGCCCGCCTTCATAGGTGACCTCGGCGGCGGCGAAACGGAACTTCATCTGCTTGGCGGCGCGGTCCAGCAGGCCGTAGACGGGGCCCCGCAGGGCCATCCAGACGTCGCTGTAGGGCACGGTCCCGCCGGGCGGGACGGGCTCGTCCAGTTCGACGGGCAGGGCCGTGAGGAACACGCCGTCGGGATCGTACAGCCAGACGTGCCCCTTGGCGGACTGGATGGTCTGGTCGGTGCGATTGGTCAGGTGGAACGTGAGTTCCGAGCCCATCGCCCGCACGGACTGCCCACCGTAGGCGACCGACACGATCTGGAAGCTGCGGGCAAACTTGCTCGGCTCCAGGTTCCCGTCCGGCCGGGCCACGGGCACGGGGGGCGCGGGCGCGGGTCGGGCCGGCGGAACGGGCGGGGTCGGCCGGGGTTCGGGGGCCGGGGGAACGGGATGGCCCGCCTCGCCGTTCGACTCGGCAGGCGGCTTGTCGCGTTGGCCGGGCACTGCGCCCGGGGCGACAGCGGCGGAGGCGTTGGCGTCCTCATTACGCGCCGCCCGGTCCGACGCGAAAAACGCGTAGGCCACCACCCCGGCCGTGCCCAGCCCCAGCACGACGCCCGCGACGGCGGCGAGGGGGAAACGTCTCTTGCGGACGGGTCCTTCGCGGCGGACGACCTCGACCTGCTCGGCAAGGGCCGACACGGCCGACCGGACCGCCTTGCGTGGCTCCATCGGTCGCCGCGCGGCCGCCGGGCTTCCGGGCGGACGAGGCGCCGGCGCGGTCTTGGGTCTGGGCAGGTCGGTGATGTTCCCCGCGAGGTACCACGTCTCACCGCCGTCCTTGGAGACCAGGTAGTCCGGCTTGAGCTTTCCCCCGGCCGCCAGGGCCTTGAGCTGCTCGGACGAGAACGGCCCTTGCCGTGCGGCGCCCTTCCTGGTCTTGACGTAGAAGCGTCCCATGGAAGCCTCCGACCCATCGTCTGACGGTCCCGGGCATTGTACGCGGGTCGTCGCGGGCAATCCAGGCCTCCCCGGCGGGGCTTCCGCCGCCCTTGTGTCGCGTACGATAATTATACACCGATCCGGTCCACGGACCGGGCCGCGCCGGCCGCCGGCCGCCTGGCGATGTGCAAACCCCGTCGTTCCGTGAAAATCCGGGGGCTTCCACGGCACAGGCACGAGGTTTGCACTTCTCCGTCCGACCGCCATCTATGGACCGTACGCCCAGCCAACACGATACCGCTCTGGCCTTGGCCGAGGCCGGGCGGCACGAGCAGGCCCTCGCCTTGCTGCGGAGCCACCTGCTGGACCATCCCGCCGACGGCGAGGCCCTCAACGACGCGGGGGCCGTCCTGTACGCCCTCGGCCGCCTGGACGAGGCCGAGCGGCACCTGCGGCTGGCCGTCGGCCGCCTCGAGGAGCCGGCCGGGCCCGCTCGGGCAAACCTGGTGGAGGTCTTGCTCGCGCAGGGGCGGGGCGAGGAGGCTGCGGGGCTGCTGGACGCGCTGGCCGACGACGGCCTTCTCACCGCGGACCTGGCCCACCGGACGGCGACGGTCCTGGTGGACGCCGGCCACCGGGGCGAGGCCGTCGAGGTCCTGCTTCGCATCGGGCGGCTGGTCCCTCCCGGCGCGGCGATGGGGCCGATCCTCACCGCCCTGCGCAAGCAGCGGCCGAAGGTGGCCCTGATGGGGTCCGAGTCCGAGGTGAACCGCTTTGTCCGCGAGCGGTTCGACGCCCGGCACCTGGCCGGCGGCGACGCCGACGACCTGGCGGCCGTCCTGGCGTGGTGCGAGGTGGCGTGGTTCGGCCGCTGCGGGCGGCATGCCGCGACCGCCGGGCCGTGGCTCGGCCGCCGCCGGGTGGCCGTGTGCGTCCGGCCCGAGGACCTCGCGGGCCCCTGGTTCGACGAGATCGTCTGGCGGGACGTCGACCGGGTGGTCGCGCGCGGCAGCGAGGCCTTCCGCGACCTGCTGGCCCGCCGCCTGCCCGAGCACGAGGCCGACGACGCGATCCGTCGGATCCGCCCCATGGTGGGCGTCGACGCCCTGCCGCTTGCCTGCCGGCAGGCCGGCACGCGACTGGCCTGCCTGGACGGGCTGGAGCTGGCGGGCAACCCGATGTTCCTGCTCCAGTGTTTCCGGCGGCTGCACCGCGCCGACCGCCGGGCCGAGCTGTTCTTCGCGGGATATTGCGACGACGACGCCCTGGCTCGCTACCTCCGCCACGCCGTCGCCGAGCTGGGCCTCGTTGGTGCGGTTCACTTCGACGGGTGGCAGGAAGACCTGCCCGCCTGGCTGGCGGACAAGCACTGTGTCGTCTCGGCCGGGATCGAGGAAGGCCGGCTTGCGGGCGTGCTGGACGCGGCCGCGATGGGCCTTAGACCCGTCGTTCACAGCTTTCCCGGCGCACGGGACCTGCTGGGCGAGCACGCCCTGTTCGCCACGGAGGCGGAGTTCGCTTCTCGCGTGCTGGACGGGCCCCACGACCCCGTCGCGTCCCGGCGGGGGGTCCGGGAGCGATTCGGCCCCGACGCCGTCAGCCGGGCCGTCGGCATGGTGCTGGGCGAGCTGGAGGCGATGCCCGCCCCACAACGGACCCGCGAGGAAGCCGACCCGCCCTCGGAGGCCTTCCGCCCGACGTGGCGCGGCGCCCAGGCGGGGGCCAGGCAGGTCTGTGACGGTTCCCTCCCAGCCCCGGACGCCGAAGAATGACGGACGTACGGGACATCGACGGCGGCCCCCGGGTCAGCGTGGTCCTCCTGGCCGAGGAGCCCGACGCCTCGACGGCCGCCGCGCTCCGCAGCGCGCTGGGGCAGTCGTACCGCAACCTGGAGGTCCTCGTTGCCGGGGCGGGCGCCCACGAGTTGGCACGGCACGCAGGAGGGGGCGATCCGCCCGTCCGTCCGATGCCGGGCGAGGGGTCCCGCGCCGCGGCCGTCGACCGGGCCGCCCGCGCCGCCGCCGGGCAGTACGTTGCGTACCTCGACGGCCGGTCGGCCTGGCATCGGGGTCACGTGCGAACGCTGGTCGACGCCCTGGAGGCCTCCTATGACTGCGAGGCCGCCTACAGCGACGTCTACCGGACCCTCTACCGGCCGACCGCCGGCGGGGGCCGAGAGGTCCTCGGCAAGGTCGTTCACTGCCGGCGGGACTTCGACCGGTTCTTCCTCCTGCACCGCGACTACATCCCGTTGCCGTCGCTGCTGCACCGCCGCGGCGTACTGGACCGAACCGGCCCGCTTGCCGAGGGCACGGGCCGACGGCTTGCCTGGGACCTCTGCCGCCGGCTGGCGTGCTTCACGGACCTGCTGCACGTCCCGGCCGTCACGGCGGAAACGTACGTACCCGACCACGACGCCGACCCGGGCGACGGCCTCGACGGGGAGGCGATCCGGCGGGTCCTGGCGGCCGAGCCGCCCCGGCCCTGGCCGAAGCTGCCGGCCCTGTCCGTCCTGCTCGCCCCCGAGGGCGACGGCGACGAGCTCGGGACCCGCGCCGAGCGGCTCTGCCGCCGCCTCCGCGTGCCATGTCGGCTATACCTGGCCGCGCCTCGCGCCGATGCCGTCGGCGCCGCCGGCCGGCTCGTGCCCGTATCCGTCCGGCCGAGCTGGCCGTGGGACGCCCGGATCGACAAGGCCGTCCGCGCCTGCGACGGGGACTGCGTCGCGATCCTGCCGCCTCGCGGTCGGACGACCGCCGCCCAGCTCACCGCGGCCTACCACGCCTTGCTCTATCACGCCCTGCCGGACGAGGCCGTCCTGCCCGCCCCGCCCCGCCGGGGCGCGTGGGGCGTGGTCGTCCGCCGCCGACAGCTCCTCCGCGCCCGCAACGCCTGGCCGGCGCTGCCGATTCGGCGGGCCCTGGAGGCCGACGGGCTCCGCATGCGGCTGCCCCGCGCGGAGGAGCTGCCCTTCGCCTTCGACCGCGCCCTGGCCGCCGCGCGGGCGCAGGAGGCCGAGGGCAACTTCCGCCAGGCCGCCCAACGATACGACGCCCTCGCCCGAGAGCACGGGCACGACGCCCTGCTCGCCGAGGCCGCCGCCCGCAGCCTCTTCCGCGAGGGGCGCTGCGACGACCGCGCCCTCGAACGGTGTCGGCGCGTCAACGCGGACCGGCCGACCGTCGCCGCCCTCCTGCTGGAGGCCCGGCTCCTGAAGAGAAACCAACGCACCGAGGATGCCCTCCGCCTGCTGGCCTGCGCGAAGCAGCTCCTCGATTGGCAACCGGAAAGGGACAGGCCATCGTGTTGAGCCTCCAAGACCTCCGCCTGCCGGCAGGCCCGGGCCGCGGCGAGACCCAGCACTTCGATGTGCTCATGGAGCTGGGAGACTGCCACGCCGCCCTCGGGGAGCTGGAGCAGGCGGCCGCGTGCTACGAAGAAGCCGCCGACCTGGCGCCCGGCCGGGCCGACCCGCACGTCGGGCTCGGCGTGATTGCCCTCCAGGACGAGCGCCCCGACGACGCCGAACGGTGCTTCCAGGCCGCCGCCGGGCGCGACGCCGACTGCGCGGAGGCCTACGGCGGCCTGGCCATGGTCCGCCAGCAGCGGGAAGACTACGCCGGCGCGTTCGACATGCATCTCAAGTGCCTCGAGCTGGACACGGACAACCTCGTGGCCCTGCTGGGCCTGTTCCAGATGTCCTGCCAAATGGGCACGTTCGCCAAGGTGATCCACTACCTCGAGCTGTACCTCCAGCGCCACCCCGGCGACACGAGCGTGCTGTTCTGCCTGGCGACCCTGTACGCCCGCGAGGGGCAGCTCGGCGCGGCGCGGCACTGCCTGCTGTCCGTCCTGGCCCTGGAGCCCGACAAGGCCGAGGCCCGGGACATGCTCCGCCAGGTGGAGCGGAAGATCGCCCCTGCCCTCGCGCCGGACGCACGGAGCGCCTGACTCGACAGATTGCTCCCCGGGAGCCTGCAATGCACCCCGCAACGGACGCCACGCCCGAGCAACTGCTGGAATCGCTGGAGAAGGCCCTGCGAAGCCGCCTCGCCAACGTCGAGGCGCTCACGCCCGACGACGTTCGCGACCTGATCCGCCGCGCCGAGCAGGTGACCGCCGCGCTGGCCGCCGCCCCGCCGAAGCCCGGCGCGGACGCCGCCCGGCGCGCCGACCGCATCCGCCGCCTTCACGACCAGCTCGCCCTCGCCGTCCGCCAGCAGCACGCCGAGGCCGCCGCCCGCCTCGCCCGCATGCGCCAAGGCAAGGCCGTCCTCCGCACCTACGGCGGGCGGGCCTGAAGGCCCTCGCCGGCCTCCCCGGCCCACGTGCCGACAGGAGGCGCGCGTTCCCCCGTCGGGCTTCGCGCTGTAGAATGGCGGGTGGTATCGAGGGAATCGCGATGGTCACGATGGACACGATTCGGGATGTGGGCCGGCGGATTGCCGAGGGGTTCCATCCTCACCGAGTCATCCTGTTCGGCTCGTACGCCTATGGCACTGCCACCGAGGACTCCGACGTGGACCTCCTCGTAATCATGCCGTTTGAAGGCCAGGGGTTCTATCAGTCGCTCGAGATCCTGAGCTACATTGACGTCCGATTCCCTCTCGACCTGCTGGCGCGCCGACCGGGCGATGTCCAGCGTCGCTACGCCGAAGGCGATCCGCTGATCCGCGAGGCCCTCGACCGGGGGAAGGTGCTCTATGAACGGAACGGTTCGGGAATGGGCTGAGAAGGCCGAAGGCGACTTCAACACCGCCGGCAGGGAGATGCGTGCGCAAGAATCTCCCAACTACGACGCGGTCTGCTTCCACTCGCAGCAATGCGTGGAGAAGCTGATGAAGGGATTGCTGATCGACCTCGGGGTCGTGCCGCCCAAGACCCACGACTTGGCCCACTTGGACCAGCTCCTCTCCTCCGCTTGTCCGGACTGGACATGGGACGTCGATGAGCTTCGATTCCTGTCCCGTTCCTCCGTGGACGCCCGCTACCCCGGGGAGTCGGCCAACCAGGAGAGAGCCCGGGAGGCCCTCCGGCTGTGCGGCCGGCTGCGGCAGAAACTTCTGTCGCTGCTGGGGCAGAACCCGTAGGATTCCCCGTCTGGATTCCGCGGTAGCGCGGCGCCGAACGAGCAGGAATTGACCCAAGGAACCGTTATGCCAACCATCGTCAACGGCCAACCCATCGAGCAGTCCGAGATCGACGCGGAGGTCGAGCGCCTCCGCCCGCACTACGAGCAGTACGTTCGCGAGAACGGCGCCGACGAGGAGGCGGGCCAGGACCAGCTTGTCGAGTGGGCGAAGGAAAACCTCGTCGAGCGGACGCTCATTCAGCAGGCGGCGCGGGAGATGGACGTGGAGATCCCCGCCGACGAGATCGACAAGGCCTACGAGGAAGTCAAAGAGCGCGCCGGCGACACCCCGGCCGAGAAGGTCAAGGCCGACATCGAGCTGCACATGCGGATCGACCGCCTCATGGCCGACGCCGTCGGGGACGTCGCCGAGCCCGAAGAGGAGGAGCTGCGGGACTACTACGAGGCCCACCGCGACGAGATGACGGTCCCCGAGCAGGTCCGCGCCAGCCACATCGTCAAGCACGTCCAGGCCGAGACCGACAAGAAGACCGCCTACGAGGCCGCCGTCGACGCGAAAATGCAGCTCGAAGGCGGCGCGACGTTCGAGGACCTGGCCGGCCAGCACTCCGACTGCCCCGAGAACGCGGGCGACCTGGGCCTGTTCGGCCGGGGACAGATGGTCCAGGAGTTCGAGGACGTGGTCTTCGCGATGCGTGTCGGCGAGGTCAGCGACGTCTTCGAGACGCCGTTCGGCTATCACATCGTCAAGCTCTACGAGCACCACGCCGAGCGGGTCATGCCCTTCGCCCAGGTCCGCGACCGGATCGCCCAGGAGCTCCACGAGCGCAAGCGCCAGGAGGCCGTCGAGACCTTCGTCGATTCCCTCCGCGAGAAGGCCACCATCACCGAGCAAGACGAAGCGCCGGAATAGCCCCGCGCATCGTCATTCCGCCCCTCCAAGCCGGGGGGTAGCGTCCCCCCGGAAGGGACCTTCCCCAAGG
>Ga0272441_10016069_pt1 | contig 10394 bp, 7 predicted proteins | sample SSMProp6N_FD_193582 | JGI IMG/M metagenome (GOLD analysis project Ga0272441, IMG submission 193582) | Marine sediment archaeal communities from Little Sippewissett salt marsh, Falmouth, MA, United States - SSM-Prop-6N | ecosystem: Environmental > Aquatic > Marine > Wetlands > Sediment ... | reverse complement strand
TGATAAACCTGTTTGTTGCGGTTAGCATTGTGCCGATCTGGGTATTCCCCTCATTGGCAGTTTTCTGTATACGGGCTATCAGGAAGTTTGAAAGTGGTTCTATTACGGGTTTTGTCTCAATACCTGTATCAGTTACCTTTGCTCTTTCTTTCTGTGTTGTACTCTGAAGTATCCCTACAGAAATCCCGTTCCGGGTTGTCCCTGTAAGTTTTACTGCATCTATAATGTTCGTGTATTCAGGGATCTTCGAAAATGATGTTATATTATCAACAGGTGGTGAATATGACGGTACATTCCCGATACGTCTGGAATAGAACATAAGGTTATTATCGGCAGAAAAATCGAAAATATGTTTCCCTTCGAGGAAGAATGGCCGTTTTTCATCATAAAAAGTCTCCAGCGCAGTCAGGTTCATCACCGAAGGGTCTGCTTCCACCTGTCCGAAGTCGGGATTAACAGTCATATCCATTGTAAAGTCACCGACTCCTACTTTAACGTCAATCCCTGCATTGCCATTCAACTGCGGATTTTTGGAATAAGGACTGCCGGTAATCACAGGTTCTGAAGTCGCCTTAAGGGCACCATAAGGCAAGAACTCCACAAGCCGTGGTTTCGGAATACCCTCCAGTCCTGTCATAGTTCCGAATGAATAGACATGTCCGCTGTTTTTTCTCGGTATAAGGCTCCACTGGTCTGTTTCCTGTATCCGGCTGACAATACGTCTGACATGAAGTCCCCATATCATACTGCTGTCGCTGTGGTTATATCTCAGCTGGCTGAATGGTATCCTGAATTCAACGGTCCATGAGGAGTCATTGATGGCAGTCTTGCCTTCCCATACGGCATTCCAGTTCCTGTTGACAGACAGGGCATCTGTCACGATAAGATCTGTCTTGTTGCCTCCGACATTTATATTGAATTCGGGTGCTGCGCGGTAGTCGTGATATGTATCAAAAGCAACACTTATAAGATCGCCTATTGAGTTATCGTCGCGGTTGCCTACAAAGCGGTTTATCTTTTCTGGTTCAGGATCCCATGCACGGAGAGCAAAATAAATGTTTTTATTATCATAAAGGATTTTTATCCTTGTGGGATATGTGGGCAGGGCTCTTTCAACCGGAATATTCTGTATAAAATTCTGTGACCAGCTGCCTTCATTAGTCCAGCATTCATCCACGAGTTTACCGTCTATTACCGGGGGTGTACCTTTAAGTCTGACAGTTTGGTATGTACGTTTATATGCCTGGTCGAAAGGTATCAGTTCATTACTCTCCTGTGAGTAGGAGTTTAAGAGATTGAATAATAATATTGTCAGCAGTATTTGTTTCAGAAAGGATCCTGATAAATGTATCTTCACGTCTTTTTCTTTTTGATAAAAATAGTGAATAATAAATCATAGATACAAATTATTGGGTATAAGAAAAAAAATCACCGGTAATAAAGTGATTTCGTGCGGACAAACATTTTTATTACGGTCTTGGATTATTAGCGACAAATAATTAATATTGCAGTCCACAAAAACCGGGCCCATAGCTCAGCCGGTTAGAGCACCTGACTCATAATCAGGGGGTCGCTGGTTCGATCCCAGCTGGGCCCACATGAAAAAGAGCGAGAGTGAGAGCGGAAGCGAGCACTCTCGTTCTTTTTCCTCAATACTCACTCTCACACTCACACTGTTAAGCCAATAGAATATTCAACAATTCCTGTATATACTGCTTTTTGCAACCCCTGCAAGCTGGCTCCTTCGCTAAAATAGCCCACAGGGCTATTTTTTAACGCTCGGCCCTGATCCCAGCTGGGCCCACATAAATAAAAGCGCAAACAGTGATAATATGGCTGAATGCGCTTCTTTATTTATAATACTACTGAAACTATACTGAAACAATTTTATGACTTGAGGCTATTTATTTGTTATGGTCTTATAAACACAGGTTACCGGAATTGTGGGAATTTGGGGTGGAAATAAATAAGTGTTGATATCAATATTCCTTTACTGCTCATCGATATAATTTACAGCATTACAGTATGGGCAGTTAATTTCACCTTTAGTCAAACCTGTAACCTTAAACTCCTTTCCACATTCTAAACACTTAACAATAATTCCTGATTCAGTTAATCGGGTTGATGTTTGTGATTTATTTATGTTAGGATCAAAATTATTTTCTTTACTAAGCTCAAATATTTTCTTATATGATTGATCTGAAGATGTTCTATTATAGATCTCGGCACTCTTAATTGGAAACTTAAAATGATATTCAGTTTCAATTTCTCTATTTTTTATCGTAAATCCCAGAGCTAAATTATTATTCTCGTTTATTTCTCTTTGAGTTTTGAAAGCAATGCGACCATTTAGAACAGGTATTTCATTTTTAGAGGAATAATTAATGTCCTCACCCAAATACCAGTAAGTGCCAGTTTTATAGAACTTACTATAGTCTGCAACAGTATTAAGAGATTTTAAAGCTTCTGAATAAAAAGTCAATGATGTATAAATGTCAAAAAGAGAAATGTTCTTTGAAGAACAAGTGAACCTTTTAAAATGTGCTTTTTGTGGAATAATTGATTCATAATTCTCTTTATCTCTTATTGACCCAGTTGTTTCAAGCACATCTTGATTTAAAGCTTTTGACGATTCTCCATTGGGCTCAATAAAATATGATTTATCCCAAATTAAATAAAGATTATTTGAAGTTAGATTTTCAATATCAAAGAGTATTCCATTAGGTCTGGCATCAAATCTTACGTTGATTATAGAATCATTAAATTCTGATGATTCTCCTGAACTACCTTCAAGGTACGTTTGATAAGTTACAAGATAGGATACTTTACAACTTGATAAAATCAATGTAATTAGCAAAATACTTAGGATCGCTCTATTTATTGATTTCATATGAATTAGATTAATCCATTAAAATTATGAAATATTAAACAATTAGCATAAATTTGATATACTGTAATTTACTTAAGTTTCTAAGGCGACACTTTTAATTTCTTTATCAGACACAACGGGCACTCCGTTTTGCAGACATTGACTTTCAAATCTTGTGTCGCCTTTTTATTGAGCATTGTTATGACATTATACGAATATAACAACATGGACATTGATGACAGATACAATTATCTGTTCGGCAATAGGGGCAATAATTATGTTAAAATTAATTGTCTCCGGGAAGATGGTGATTATAAATACTCTTTATGGGACTGTGGTGATTTCTTTGTTGAAATGTGTGCAATAGATGGAATAGTAATAAAGGTTGAAGGTATTGAACCCGGTGATGAAAGGTTCAACTTATATATTGATTGGGTTAAGGAACATGGTGATGATCCAAAATATGATCTAGATTAAATAGAACAAACTAATCCCTACTATCTTAATTTAATTATATCTTCAATATAAAATCTTTTATTATTTTATGGCTAATCTGCAAAAATTAATTTTAATATCACTTTCGCTTACTAAGAATGTAATGTACATCTGGGTAATTAGGAGTCGCAGTTAGGGTAGTGACATAAACAAATATGATCTCCCAGCCCTCTACTGACATATGATTCAGAGCCGCGATAGTATTTGTAAACTCCTTAGTCTTTTCAGCCCCTTCCCCGTAATTAATATCAATGTTCATACTCAATTCTTTTCCAAAGGGCTTCTGTGATGCAATTAATTCGCAGTACACATACTTGGCTGAATCTGATTTAACATCCTGCCCACTCAAATAAATGCTGAGTGCTAAAAAAAATGTGATGATGAAAAATGCTTTCTTCATAACTATTTTACTTTACGATTAATAGACGAGCTAGACTTTTTATATTATTAAACAGAAATTAGCGTTTTTAAGCGACTTTCTTTTTAAGTGGATTGTACATTAATGGTATATAGATATTAATGCATGTAAGCTGTTATAAAGTCAGTTTTTAAAATTCTATTCTTTAAAAATCAACTTACAAATGATTTCATCTCTTTAATTAATTTTTCCATTATTTTTAAGGTGATTTGATAATTTGGAACGTCTGTAAATAACTGTCCTTTTATTTCAATTACCTTACTTATATACTTTTCACAGGCATCTATTTTTGCTTTATTTGAAATAGTCTTATCAATTTTTTCTCTAGAAATCTGAAATTCATTAGTCATAATTTCTAATATCCTGTCATTACAGGTCTGGGAAAAATCCTCAATTAAGTCTTTCGTCGGACGTGTTAAAACCTGAATGCCTTTAACTTCGTATTTTGACAACTGATTAAGATTATCAATTAAAACATTTGTGCGGGAAATTACTGTTTCAGGATTATTTGACTTTCCTATTATTTCTTCACAATTATTTATTACCCGTGTCCGACTTTTACCTTCATTTATAAATTTAAAATCACATTCACTGCAAAGCCCTCTTTCATTTACTGAAAAGAAAATTCCGCTTCTATCGCACCATTTACAATGCCCCATTTTTATACGATCTTATTAATCTTTAATACAACGAACTGAAACACCAAAGTTAAAATTGCACGTTGAACCTGCATCCGCAATACTATTATACTCAATAGACATATAATAAGCAAGTGATGGGTATTCAGGTGAGATAACAGATGACCACCAAACAGAATATAATCCAATTCCATCAAATTGTCCCCACATGTAACGCGATCCACCAGGGAGAGCTGTAAAGCCACTATTATTAGTTCCAGTATTTATATCAATCCAATGATAAAGTCCTGATTCTTTTAAATCTAAAGCAGCAGAATAACTTCCTCCTAAATAGTCTATTAATGCTGCCCAATCAGTATTGCTTGGGACATGCCAGCCTGTTGGGCATAATTTTCCCGTATTTACTGCATAAAAATTATATAATACACCATAAATTTCACCATAAGTTTGTTTATCGTTACCATACCAGCAGAATCCTTCAGTAGTTAAATTACTCCATGTTGCAGAATCAGTGACCAATGTAATGTTTGTATTATCATTATACTTTGAAGTCATAAGATTCTCTGCCATCCATGTCTGAGTGCCAATTTGAATAGTCTTATAAACATTGCCTTCAATATCCGTAACAGAGCCATATGTCAAATTTGGATTATAAGTGATTATAGGGAAAATAATATAAGGTGTATCAGTTGTAAAACTTAGCTCATTCCCATATCCTACTCCAACGGAATTAGAAGCATATGCTCTAAGATAATATTTGGTTGCTCCTTCTAAATTAGTTATACTGCTAATAAAACTACCTTTACCCTCGCCATCAGAAGTTTTACTATTCTGTATGGTAGGATTTGTATTTGTACTCCAACAAACACCTCTTTCGAAAACCATTGATCCACCATCAAAAGATATATTTCCACCACTTACAGCTGATGTAGTAGTGATATCAGTTACTTCAGTAGTTGTTAAAGTTGGAGCCTCATCTTTTTTACAGGAAGAAAAGACATTTAAGAGTAACAAAGTTGTTAGTATAGCAAATCTACCTTGATTCTTCCATTCTGCTGACATGACCTAACAATTTGATTATGAAGTTAAGAAAATTATACAAGTAATGTAATTTTATATTGTAAAACTATTTCGGTATGAATAAGAAACATCATAGTGAAAATAAAAAAGCCCGGTCCCAAAGTCCCAGGCTGTTGTATTGCATTGTTGTATTACTATATAGAGTTTATCGATAGTGAAACTGCAACTATTTCACTATATGGCTGTATATGTGTGTTTTATGGCATTGTATTAATCAAGGTAGATATTGCATAGAATCGAGGTATTATATATTACTTAAATCTGTTTCAGGGGGTAGTTAGAGTTATTCCAGGGGTAAGATATAAGTACAAAGAGATATTTACGTGCCACTAACGTATGTTAGGCTACACCTGTCATAAAATATGAGCTTATAGGGGCTATTATGAGGAGTTGGGGATAGAGTCCCTTAGAAACTTAAACTAACCGGAACCTATGCTTTTCATAGCACCTTCAGTAATGTTAGCATTTCGTGCAAATTTCTTTAGACACCAAAAAATTATTTAAAGCTAGTTTTTAATTTCTCGATGGCTAGAAATGAGAAAATTAATTGTGGCTCCAGTAAGATATAAGACATAACTGGCAAAATATTCAGGAACTTGAATTTTTTCCGATCCTTGACCGTGTCCTGTTAATTTGTTGCGAACAGTTGGAATCCCACTTTCTATCGTATTGATTAAAGCTGAATAATGACTAGTAAGGAAAATTGGGATTAAGTTATTTTTTGTACATATATCCAATAACCTCTTTGCTGTGTCAGATGAATTATACGCCCACCCATTCTCAGAACAAATTATTTTAAGTGTTGTCTCAAGGGATTTATTGCAATCTGTTATACATTCTTTAAATCTTTTAAATCTGAAATGCGTATGCGCATTAAGGAATTCTTCATTTGCATTAGCAAAAGTTTTGTTTGATATAAAATGAAGTGTCTCAAGAATTATTTCTTTATGTAATAAAGTGTTATCAATTTTTATTATTCTCGTATCTTGAAAAGTGTATCCAATTCCATTCTCTATAAACCTAGTGTTTAAATCATTGATTGCATGCTCAGGTTTATAATTACCATTAATTCTAATATTATATTTTTGGGAAATTTTGGGAATTTTTAAAATCAATCTAAGAATAATTTCAATCACATCTAAACATTCATCAACATCTTCCAATGAATCGAAGTAATATTCAACTTTGTACCAGTCATAATATCTAACTCCAAAATCATTTTCTATCAGAGTTTTCTTTCCATGCTCCTCGCATAATGTGGAATGAATTGTTTTCCAAAATTGTTTTTGTGAATCAGTATCGAGCTGGCTACAATATTTTTTCCAAATGGCCTCGATCTGATTTTTTAATTTCTCAGATAACGAATCATAAATAAAAACCTCTGATGGTTTTTTGTTTCTTTTTGAATACAAATCATGTATGGCCATTTCCTGAATATATTTGTTTTAAAATTTTTCGATATTGTCACAAAGCACCTCGCATGAACGCTAACGTCTCGCAAATATGAGTAGGCTATGATTTAAAAGCTACATATCTATTGAACCGTTGCTTTGTTTGTTTTGTGTTTTCAATTTAATATTAGTACTTCGTCCAGCTTAGTTACATTTGCTGTTGTGGGCAAGTGCTTTTATTATGTTTCAACTATTTTTATATATTATCTATAACGATGTTTCTCCAATGCTTAATAAAAAAGATTTGTATTGTTCTTCATCTGTTTCGCTTATTCGCTTAATTATCAAATCCGCAACAGATTTCATTTCTGGAACTTCGATTGGTACTGCACCTCTTTCAAAAACAGCACTAAGATGTGAATACTCATTATTAATTCTATCTGTGAAAATAGATGGTATTTTCCCCCCTCCAAAGAACTTTTGCAGCTTTTTAATTTCTTCTGTATTATCTGGATATTTGTAATAGAGATAAATTTCAAGAAATTTTCTTGCATTGTTTCCAAAATTGTAAAAGGTCGTGTAATTAGTATCGTCTATAGTTATGATTTTGGAACACTTGTATATTTGATAAAAAAGGTAATTAAATTCTGTGACAAACTCCTTTAGGTATTTTGGCATCAAGCTAATTGTTGAGACTTTATCGTGTCTGCTAACTAAAAAATATGATTTAGAATACTCCTGTAGTTTACTATTCTGATCTTGAAAATATCCGGTCAACCTTTTTAAGTATTTCAGAAATTCAAGGTTGTGGGTTGAAATAAAAAGTTGTTCAAAGCTGTTTTTACCCACAATTTCAGAATTAAGAATACTATAAACAAAGAAAATATGATTGCCATCAAAGCTTGAAACAGGGTCGTCAATCCAGATGATTGGTTTTGCTCCTTTTGTTTCAATATCATCAAGTTTTGCCATGAAGTAACAGAACGCAATTAAGCTGCATTCGCCTTCACTTAAATGATATGCCCTTTCCCTATCTCGGATAACTTCAAAGCGAAATTTCTTTACAGGTACTTCATCTTCTGACAAAAATTCAACTGCTCTCAATGAAAGAAAGTTGTGTCCGAAAAAATTATTTAAATATTCATTTACCCTATTAGCTCCTTTTGATTCATCTTTTAATTCACGTCTTTTACTTTCTATTTCCCCATTCTTTTTTAGAATCTCATTTGATACTTGGTCTCGTTTTTTTATTGCTTCTTCTTCTTTTTCTTTTAACTCTTGTATTGCCTTTATTTCTGCAGAATAATTTATTGTCGTAATAAAATCTGAAACTTCTTTTAATCTCAACTTTTCTTTTGCTTTAATTTGCTCTTTTGTTAGTGAACTAGAAAAATCATTAGATTGCTGGCGAAGATTTTCATAAATCTTAAAAATCCATCCAATACGTTTTGAAAAATCAGATGCTTTTTTGAAAGTTTTTGGATTTAGAATATCGTCCTTTCTTTCTTCCAATTGTTCTTTCAAACGATTCAATTCTTGAAGGTATTTTTCAGACGAATACTTAAATAATGCTACTAGTCTATTGAAATCTGAATGAAACTTTGTGTAAAACAAATCTACATTTGGATTGAAGCAATTTGAAGAGATTTCAATTTTATTTTGAATTTCTATTATTCTTTGTTGTAAACTATTTTCAAGTTTTTCGGATTTTTCGTCAAAGTGTTTATCTAGTTCAATCCATCTATTTGCTACAATTTCATTATTGCAGAAAGCGCACTTTTTTCTCTTATCCTTATGTAATTGCCTACCTTCCTTTACCCATTTATTCAAGATAGCATCTTTTACTAATTCTTCAATTTTATCTGATTCACCTACTTTTTGGGTTACAAGCGATTTCACGCTAGTATTTAGGTCTGATATATTTAACGAAATGGATTCAAGTGGCGGAATGGAATCATTTACTTTTTCTTCAATCAGTTGCTCGTATTCACTTTTTTCAGTGCTGGTTATTGCTTTAAAAGAAGGGCTAAGAACTGTTTCAATATCAGTTTGTAATTTCCTTATTGTATAATTTTGATCGCCAAACTTTTCTGATTTATATTTTATTCCTGTTTCTCTATTTGTTGCTTTCCTATCCAAGAGTGAGATTAACTTTTCATTCCTCGAATTGTGATTTGAATGTGCTGTTTTTACATCTTTATTTTCTTGTTTTAGCTGCAAATACAAACCAGTTTCTTCTCCTTCTTTATTTGAACCAATTGAAGTCTCCAATGCTTTTATTTCTTCTTCAATTCTCAAGTTATCAATTCCAAGTATTGCAAAAGGTTCAATATTTTCATCAGGATTAATAATAAACTTCAAATTGTCACGAATAAAATCATCATTAAAGACACGAATCTTTTTCTCGTGTCCCATTAGAATGTCATGTTTGATTTCCGAATTATCAGAGAATATTACATTGAAGATTGGATTCTCAAACTTTTCTGAAATAGAACCTGTCTCAACAGCCCTTAAAATCCTTGAAAGAGTTGTTTTGCCTGAATAATTTCTACCGTATATTATGTTGATTTGTTTAAATTCTAATACATTATTATCCGTATCCAAAACAGACTTATCCCATTCAAAATTTTGAAAGACAGCAAGATTTCGTATTTCTTTGAACTTCTTAATCATTTCTTATACAATTAAGGTCAATTACTGTAATCTTGGTAGTTTTGTCAATTAGCATAGCCCACAACTCGTTTATACGAGTAAACTTACTTTTATCTTGATAGCATTGGTTGATAAAAGTACATTTCTATTACAGCACAGCCACGTCAGTCACATCAAAAATGACATCCATAGCCCTATACATACGTATGCTATTAAATCTGTGACTGACAGACCATCTCCCTTTCGCAATACAAGTTATGCAATCTTGGTGAATTGGGGTATATTTTTTCAATAATTTTTTACATAATACTGTTAATATTAGCCTAATAACCTCATTTAGTCATATAAGTTATCGGATAATCAATCCCCAAAGTCCCATATTGCACTTTGCATATTGATCTTTTATATATAGTTATCAGTATAATATGCAATTCAGCAATGTAAATTAATTGTCTAAAAAACAGTGTTTTATGTAACATTTTCAATTATTTTTCGTATAAGTATATATAGGACAACACGTCTCCTCGTTCTGAGGGGATTTGGTCCTGAAATCTTAAAACATATTATAATATGCAAGAACTAAAAGAGAGCTTTAAGCTTAACGGCCTCCCATATACACTACTGAAACGAAATGATGTCGTTGCACTGTATGGTATTGGTGGGACATATACAGACAAGATATTACATTATGAAGTTGATATTATATATCACAGGAAAGACAAATATGGTGAAAGGGAACATATTGCTAAGAATTCTGATTTCGGTAGGGACCGCAGCAGAAGTTTTAATGATAGGGCTAAAGCAGATGAATACTATGATGAACTTACAGCTGAGTTAAGGACAGAACGAAA